>VOFB01003436.1_pt1 | contig 61462 bp, 105 predicted proteins | sample 5384141 | NCBI WGS metagenome assembly VOFB01 (sample SAMN12384721, study PRJNA508395) | human gut metagenome | isolation source: healthy gut A | host: Homo sapiens
AGCATACATCATCATCTCCTATCAATGGTTCAGCCATTGTCATTTCAGTCTGTTTTTCAGGACACAAAACATTTTTTGCAATCCTTTTACTTTTTTTTCCCTCCTGTGGTCATCATCACCACCTGGAAGTTCTTTGTCTTATTCCCCAGATATTTACTAATATACAGCCAATTGCCGCAGGCCTGCACTTTGTTCAGGCCCTTACCGGTATAAATTTTTCGTTACCTTGCCTGTGTTTACATTTTTCTTATATACTGCACACTTTCCCGGCATTTTATGATCCAGCCTTACCGTATAGTACAATTCAGCTCCCTGGACGCTGGCTCCGCTCACCCGCCTGCCACAAACTCGCTGCCGTAGGAACTCATACGCTTTCTGTAAATATTAGACCCGCCTGCCACATATTTACTGTAGTACAGCCATCCGTTCTCCACTCCCAGAGGATTCACATAACCAGTGACCTCTGTTCTGAAATCACTTCCATTGTTTTCATGGAATAGATGGTTCCGGCTTCATAGTAGTAAACCCTTCCACTATAAACAGACAACTGGCTGGCACTTGACACCTTCCGCAGCACTTTTTTCCCTGATCCGTTCAGATTCATCCTGCAGATGGCAACTGTGCTGTCACTCTGCCAGCTAGGGTTGTACTTTGTCTGAATGTAGTAGATATTGCCGTCCACCACCATACAGTTACACCCTTCGCCAGCCTCCTTTCACCGCTGCCGCTCTGATTTATCCGGTAAATATGGTCAATGTCACCGCCTGTGCCCCGAAAACTGTTTACTGTCAGATAAATCTTTTTATTGTAGACATTAATTGCACTTAAAGAAAAGCCCTTGAACTTTTTGATGAGCTTCGCTTTCCGTTGGGATGTGTCAAAACGGTACAGCTTGTTGTACACACTGTAATAAATGTACTTGCCCGAACGGCAGGGATTTCCCACATAGGAGTTCGACAGGACATTCCCAGTGGAGTTTCCAGACTTTGCCTTTGCGGTCAGACTAAAGAACACAACACCAGCAGCGCCAGAAAGGCCAAGCCTGTCCTTTTTAAATACTTTTTCATACTCACTCCCCGCTTTCTAGATAAATTTCTGCCTTCTCACCAACTGCACAAATTCTCTGTTGCTCTTGGTACGCACAAACATATTCAGAATATTCTCCACTGCTTCATCGGACTTCATGCTGTTTAAAGCTTTGCGCATAATGTAAACTGCCTCCTGCTCTTCCCGATCCAGCAAAAGATCCTCTCTCCTGGTTCCTGATTTTTGAATATCGATTGCTGGGAAAATGCGCCTCTCTGAGAGCTTTCGGTCCAGAACAAGCTCCATATTTCCAGTTCCTTAAACTCCTCGTAAACCACATCATCCATCTTGCTGCCTGTGTCCACCAGCGCTGTGGCCAGCACGGTCAGGCTGCCGCCTTCACGCATATTTCTGGCCGCTCCGAAGAACCGCTTGGGCATATGGAGAGCCGCCGGATCCAGACCGCCGGAAAGCGTCCTTCCGCTGGGGGGAACGGTAAGATTGTAAGCCCTGGCCAGACGGGTGATGCTGTCCAGAAGAATGGTCACATCCTTACGGTGCTCCACCAGACGTTTCGCCCTCTCAATCACCATCTCGGAGACGCGTTTGTGGTGCTCCGGCAGCTCGTCAAAGGTAGAATAGATGACCTCCCATTCTCGCCTACAATGGCCTCCCTGATATCTGTAACCTCCTCAGGACGCTCATCGATCAAGAAGAATGATCAGATGCATGTCCCGGTTGTTACTGAGTATGGACTTGGCTACCTCCTTTAGAAGTGTTGTCTTTCCTGTCTTTGGAGGAGATACGATCATTCCTCGCTGCCCCTTGCCGATGGGAGAGATCATATCCACCACTCATGGCAATCCCTCTTGTATCCCGCTCCATGCGCATCCTCTCATTTGGAAAAATAGGAGTCATGTCCTCAAAATTATACCTTTTCACTGCTTCCGAGGGGTGGAACCCATTGATGGTCTTTAGATACAGCAGAGCGCTGAACTTCTCCTGCTGGGTCTTGATCCTGGTATTTCCTGTGATGATATCACCGGTCTTCAGATTAAAGCGCCGGATCTGGGACGGGGGAGACGTACATCATTCTCACCCGGAAGATAATTGGCACAGCGTATAAAACCATATCCATCCGGAAGGACCTCCAGGATTCCCGATGCCAGCTGACCGCTGTCCAGTTCCGCCAGGTCAGCAGACGGCCTGTCGTCTGAACTGCGGCTGTCGCTGCGAGGTGTCTGAACCGAGTCGCTGCTGCGCCGTTATGTTGATCATTCGTTCTGGTAAAAAGTTGTATCTGTTATTCTCTGTTCTCTGAAAATCGTTTCTGGAAGTGTCATTCCTGGTGAACTCCTGTCTGGAATTCCCATTTCTAGCAGCAATCTGCCTGGTGCCCTCCGTCCTGCTGTTCTCCTGCCTGGAAATCCCCTCTCTGCCGTTCTGTTTCCCTGCGTCCTCCGCAGCCTCTTTGCCTCTTCCTGACATATGATAATTCATTGGATGCTGGACCAGACGGTTCTTCTTTTCCTGAACCCCCTGACTTTCTGCTGTCGGAATCTTGGTTTCTGCTGTCTGAGGAGCCGTTCCTGCTCCTTGGCATCCTCAGCCAGCATTCTCTCGATACCTCTCTTTTCTTTAACGCAGATATATGCCTTATTCCGCGGTTCTTCGCAATCTCTTTTAAGGCTACCACTGATAATGCCTCATATTGTTCTCTTGTCATATATTTATAATCCTTTCTACTGTATCTATTTTCATTTTTCGCTTCATATTTTGGAGTTTCTTGTCGAAAATGACGTGATACGTATAGACGAGTATACTATAACATATTATTTTAAAAAAATCCAGAAAATTCCTTGTCAGGACAACATTCCGCCCAGCATCCGCCCCCTACGCATAGCAGAGCCGTGGTAACCATCTGTGCTGCCTGGGTCTGGATCCCGTGACCCGCGATCATGGAAATCAAAAGAAGCAACACAAAATAGATTGCACCGATCAACAGACCCCACAGAAACTTTCTGCTGCCACCGCCCCTGCCCGCGAGCCATCCCCCCGATAAAGCTGGACAAGAGATACACCACAATTACGCCTATGGAAACCTTACTCTCATTCAGTTCGAACTTGAACAAAAGCAACGCCAAAAGCAGCAGCAGCAGAGCCGTCACTATGTATGATACAACCAAAGCTTTCAATATTACAGCCGGTTTCGATTTTCCGGCAGCTATATTTTCCATACAATCCCCTCCTTTACCAAAATATATGTAAAAGCATAGGGAAATATACCGAAATTTTTTATTTTTTCTGATAGGCAATCCGTTCACTGCCATCCTCCACAAAAATGTTTCCACAGAGGGTAAACCCGTTTTCTCCAACAACTTCTGCATTACCAGATTATCTCTGTGTGTATCTATTTTCAGATTCCCGCACTGTTCATAGGCCCATTGAATACACTGTGAAGCCGCTCCTTTACCGTACCATCAGAGACAATGCGGTGGACCACCCCGTAAGGCGAACAATTCAGCCACTGGCCCCATAGATTTTGCCATAGGTGGGATCATCGCCTGTCTGATAAAAAAAAGACAGACACGATCTCCCCATCCTGTTCACCCACATAGAGATTTCCCTCCTGTATATCGCGTTCTACCAGCTCTCTGGGGGGATAGCTGTCTCCCCATTGATCCGGATTTCCATGCACGCGCATGAAGTCTCTGGCCTGCTTATACTTTTCCAGAATCTTTTCCAGTTCCGCCTGTTTTGCCCCTCTTATTTTCATTATCATTCCCCTCTCCACCTGGACTGCCACCCAAAATACAACCTCAACATAAAGAAAATCTGCCACCGGCAGAACCTCCTTCTGCAAAAGCATTAGAAAAGGTCTGCTGCAAAAACAGCGCCGCTGTTTTGTAACAGACCCAACTGGGGAGCCTTATTTATTCGTATATAACTGTTCAGTGCTAAATGCGCAGATCTGTCAAATAGTTACTTTCGTTTCTTTTTTAATACAATTGTACCTGCAAGAACCAGGAGTGCAACCACAGCTGCGACTACTAGAGGCCATACCTCTGTGGTATCTCCGGTATTTACCGCCACATTAGCCGTTGATCCCGAACTTACGGAACTGCTGTAACTGTTGTTTCCCTGTCCACTGCTTCCCGTACTGCCTGAAGAACTGCCTGAAGAACTGCCTGAACTGCTGCCTGAGCTGCTTCCCCCGACGTACTGCCGCCGGTGGAGGTACCGCTGCCTGAACTGCCTACCCCCGAGCTTACACCCACACCTGTGATTACGGTGCTTCCTGCCACACTGAAGGGACTGAAGGAACTTGTCTCAAAGCTCATAAGGTTTCCTCTGATCACTGGCTTGATTGTCTCAACAGATCCATCTGATTTATAATGAAAGATCGTAAACTCTCCATCTATCTCCACATCCGGAATGGGCATAGTCACTGTCACTTTCCCCTTCCGGAAGCGCATAGGCCTCATCGGTGTAAAGATTCCACAGCTTCAATTCATAGGGGACCAGAACTTTGAGTCCTGCTCCTCGTCCGCACTCACATCCACCAGAGAAACCCGAAACTGCACATACCATGGCAGATTCCCGTACACAGTGACTCCCAACTGTGTGTGTGATTGTACCCGCTGCCGCCATCTCCTGGGCTGACTGGAGCAATTTCATTGTGTCAGGCGCAATTGCCGCCTTCTCTGCCTCGCTGAGCGCCTCATAAGCCTTGGTAACCTGTACAACGGAATCTATGTCATCTCTGGAGTGTACGCTCAGTGCAATCACTGCCCTGTCCAGTGCAATGACTTCCTGGCTCATCACAGCCATTGACGGGGATTCGCTTTGTCCGTCTTGGCTGCCCGATCCTTTTCCTGACTCCGGCTCTTTCGTGACACCGCCACCGCTCTGGGAGTTCCCGTTTCCATCCTTTCCGGTCTCCGGCTGGCTGGTCTCACTCTGATTTGTCTGCGGCTGGCCATTTCCATCTTTTCCTGTTTCCGGCTGGCTGGTCTCATTCTGCCCCATCTGGCCCTGACCGGCTCCATCTTTACCGGTCTCTGGCTGGCTGGTCTCGCTCTGACCGTTTCCGTCTTTTCCGGTCTCTGGCTGGCTGGTCTCGCTCTGATTTGTCTGCGGCTGACCGGTCTCACCTTTTCCCGTCTCAGACTGGCCGGTCTCACTCTGACTTGTCTGCGGCTGGTCATTCTCACCTTTTCCCGTCTCGGACTGGCCGGTCTCGCTCTGACCTGTCTGGGACGGATTGTCATGGTCTTTTCCGGTCTCGCTTTGACTGGTTTCACTCTGACCGTTTCCATCTTTTCCTGTCTCTGTCTGACCTGTACCGCTTTGACTGGTTTCGGACTGGCCGGTCTCATCTTTGTTGGAATCTTCACTCTCTGTCTTTGGTTTTTTCCGCAGCTCCAGCCACCAGGTTTCCATCCAGATAGGTGGAACCCTGACCGCCTGTGTAGACGCATCCCACTCCCGTGGAACTTCCCTCCACCTGAAGGGACACGCTGCTGTCCAGCTTCAGAACGCCATTGTTTGAAATCAGGGTACTGTTGTGCCCCACAATTACAATATTATTAAGCGTTAGCTCTCCGCCCTGCGCAACTTCAAACACAGGGCCTTCTAAATCCTCCGCTGCTTTTAAAACAATTCCGCTGTTCAGGGAATAGCTTCTCTCCCCTGACACATAAATGGTACTGGTCACCACAATCGTACCGCCCCTCCGGCAGCATGTCCTGCGCCGCGTAAAGTGAACTCAAAGGACTGGCACTGTCTCCGCTCCCCCCCGCTAGTGCCGTTCCCTCCTGCAAATACCGTATTCGCAGCGCTCCCCACTGCCTGTGAAGGTACATTCGGTATGCCGGATAACACAAGAGCGCCAATCATTGCACAAGCCAACAGCCTGGATCTCTTTCTCATAATCTGTCTCCTCCTAATTTTTTATACAACCCTTTATTCCCGCGAGGGTCAGCACCCCGCGGCCCTTCAAATTTGATGCCTTGCTGCTTACAGCGGGGGGTGCTGACTATGTAATGCGGCAGCGATCTCCCTGCCGCTGACGCAAAATCTCCAAGTGGAATTTATTATAACACAATTCTACAAATACTGACAAGTATTTATTACAGAAATGTTAAGATTTATTTGCATTATTTTTGACTTCTTGCATTTGTACAGGAAATATTGTATATTCATCCATATATAGGATACCGGGGTCAAAAATACCTTTTTGACCCCAACATCACATATATCCTCAGTATACAGGAGGACACACACCAATTGATTAGGAGATGATGTATTTTTTTTGGATTCAGGGGTCGCCATACAGTTTGGCATATTAATTATTTTGATCCTTCTGTCCGCATTTTTCTCATCGGCAGAGACAGCACTGACAACAATAAACAAAATTAAAATAATGGGTTTGGCTGAGGAGGGCAGCAAAAGGGTAAAAAACGGTTTAAAAGTTACAGAGGACTCTGGCAAAATGTTAAGTGCCATTCTAATTGGTAACAATATTGTAAATCTTTCTGCAGCCTCTCTGACTACAACCATCGCCTTAGATATCTGGGGGAATGCTGCCATAGCCATTGCCAGTGGTGTGCTCACAGTCTTGATTCTGATTTTTGGTGAGATTACGCCCAAGACTTTGGCTACCATTCACTCAGAGAAACTCTCGCTCACCTACGCAGGTGTTATCCTCTTCTTAATGAGGGTCCTCACCCCTGTTATCTTTATCATCAACCAGCTTTCCATGCTGGTGCTCAGAGCGATGAGGGTAGATCCCTCCGCAAAAGCTCAGCACCATGACAGAGCATGAGCTTCGCACCCTAGTGGATGTCAGTCACGAGGACGGAGTCATTGAGAGCGAAGAACGCCAGATGATTTACAACGTGTTTGACTTTGGCGATTCACAGGCCAGGGATATTATGGTTCCCAGAGTGGACATGGTATCTATTGATGTGAACAGTACTTATGAGAAAATCATTGACATCTTCAAACAGGAAAAGTTCACCCGGCTTCCCGTCTACGAGGGCAGCACAGACAATGTGATCGGGGTGATCAATGTGAAAGACCTGCTCTTTCACAATTCTGCTGAAGACTTTTCCGTCCGCAGCATAATGAGAGAACCTTACTTTACGTATGAATATAAAAAGACCTCCGAACTTATGGTGGAGATGCGCCAGGATTCCATCAACTTTACCATTGTCCTGGACGAATACGGCGCCACAGCCGGACTAATCACTCTGGAGGATCTTCTGGAGGAGATCGTCGGTGAGATCCGGGATGAGTATGACAAGGACGAAGAGGAACTGATCCGCCAGCTCAATGATAGGGAAGTAATTGTGGAAGGTTCCCTGAAGCTGGACGATTTAAACGATGCCCTTGGGCTGGATCTGGACTCTGAGGATTACGACTCCGTAGGTGGATATGTAATCGAACGGCTGGACCATCTGCCAAAGGCCGGGGAATTTATCGTTGATGACAACGGAATTCGCATGGTCGTGGATTCTGTAGACAAAAACCGAATCGACAAGGTACACCTCTATTTACCAGAAACCAGCGCCAAAGCTGACTCCAGCATGAAAGAGGCAGACATCTGATCCCAAAACATACCAAAACGACCGGGTCATTTTTTCAAAAATGACCCGGTCGTTTTGGACATACAATATGTTACATGTGTAGTTTGGGATCTCTACAGTCCTGCAGGCTGGTTCAGTTTTTTTCACGAAATCTGCCATAGCATCTGCAATTCCCAGCTGCTGAGGACAGACTGCCTCACAGCTTCTGCATCCCACACAGGCGCCGGGGCGCTTTTCTTCCTGGAGCGCATCCACTGCCATATGGGTGATCAGTCCATTTGCGAAGCGGGTTTCATTGTAGAGAGCCAGCAGGGTGGGGATATCCAGCCCCTGGGGACAGTGGGTGACACAGTAACGGCAGGCAGTACACGGCAGGATATCGAGCATACTGTCTGTTACTTCCATGAGTGCCTCCATCTCTTTGCCGTACACTGGCTTCTCCTCTGAAAACGTTGCTATATTCTCTTTCATCTGTTCAAGGTTGGACATGCCCTGAGAGTACCATTGTGACACCGGGGACAGCCTGTAGAAAGCGAAATGCCCATGCCGGTATACCTTCTTCGGGACGCAGAGCTTTTAATTTCTCTTCATTCTCCTTGGAAAGTGATGCCAGGCTTCCCCTCTCAATGGTTCCATCACCCAGATTGAATTTTATACTCATTGAGCAGATCCACCTTTGCCCTGGCATCCTGCAGCTTCCAGTCCAGGTAATTCAGCTGAATCTGACAGAATTCCATATGCTCCCCGTAGGCTTCCAGGAATCGTTTCATAGTGTCATACCGGCCATGTGCGGAAGCCCAGATGACGGATTCTTCCCGCCTCTTTCTGCTTCATCAGATAGTCCATAATGCCGTACTTTTCATCCAAATAAGGATCGATGTTCTTCTCATAGACGTTGTGGAACAGATAAAAATCAAAATATTCCACTCCGCATTTCTTCAGCTGTTCCTCAAAGATCGCTTCGGCCTTATCCATATTTGACAAATCATAGCCCGGAAATTTTGTAGCCAGATAGTAGCTGTCCCTGGGATACCTGGACAACACCTTTTCCGATCACAACCTCCGACTGCCCGTCATGATAACCATAGGCAGTGTCAAAGTAGTTAACTCCGTTATCCAGCGCGCAGGCAACCATCTCTGCTGTCTTCTCTTCGTCAATAAGGGCGTCCGGTCGCTCTCCGCCAGCGGCAGGCGCATGGTTCCAAATCCCAATGCAGATAATTCTAAATCCTGAAACTTTTTATATACCATATCCGTTCCTCCTAAATACTGTCACTTTCCCAGTATGTGCGTTTTCATGGTTCCAGGATATTATATTCCTTGGAGTGAACTCCATGTCAAGTTCAATCGCTGCGCGCTGTATAAAACAAGACACACGCCCCTCCGCCTGCCGCATTTTTTATCTTTACATCCCCTCCCAGCAACTCTGCCAACTGCTTAACAATATGCAGGCCAAGTCCGGAGTGTCCGCCTTTGGTTTGCCGCGCCTCATCCCCCGGTAAAACTTTTCAAATGCTTTTTCCATATCTTTTGCGCTGAACCCCATGCCTGTATCACAAATAGAATAATAGAGATACCTCTCATCTGACTTTACAGCAATGTCAATCCTGCCACCAGCCGGCGTATACTGCAGACTATTTTCCACAATGTTGTCAAGTATTCTTTCCACCTTATCAATATCCGTAAGAACCGGCACCGGTATACTGTCTGCTACTGAGAGAGTCACCTCTATTCCCTTTTGTTTTGCCTGCAATGCATATCCACAGGCTTTCCGCCCCAGGAATCCCTTTTAAATCCACATGCTGGCGCACTACGCTGACGCTGGAATTATCCAGGTCCGTGGTATACTGCATTTGCTGAACCAGGGAGACACTTTTTTCAATATTTTCTTCTATCACAGAGATATTGGCGCTGTTCGTCATCCACTTGGGTATCATCCGACAGCGCTTCTGCGTATACCTTGATAATGGAAATAGGAGATTTTAAATCATGGGCCAGTGCTTCCACCATTTCAACACGCTCCTGTTCCAACCGCCATTGTGCAGACAGTGATTTCTGAAGTTCTTCCTTCATCTCCGAAAAAGCAGTGCAGAGTTCCCCAGTTCATTGTCGGAGTGGTAATTAATCTCAAAATCAAGATTTTTTCTTTTTGATCTGATGTGAACCATCCACTAAGATTTTCAGCGGATACGTGATTTTTTCGCAAAAATATTGGAAAACAAAACCGTAAAGATGATTAAATACAGAAAGGGCGAGAGCAGTGCCGCTATAATTGCGATACTGGTCCACGTCTTTCGCCTATTTGCAGCTGACAAACTCAGCTTATAGATGAATGAAACCGCACCGGCAATTTTCTGATCCTCATCCATTACAGGCACTGCATAAACGTAATACCCTGAAATTAAAAATGTGGTATTAAATCTCTGGAGCATCTGTTCCCCGGTTTCAAATATTTTGTCTTTATATGTGCCATATAAAATATTATTTTGGCTATCCACAACCTGATAAAAAAATTCTTCTCCCTGCATCCTCTTTCTAAGTTCCGCCTCGTAAGAGGCAGATAAAACGGATGCCTTTGCTTCCCGGACAGCTCTTTCAATATGGGGAATCTGCTTTTCATAATAGTTTTCGGGATACACTTTATTCGTATTCAAGGCACGCATAAACAACACAGCAACAACAATATAGGTGATTAGCGAGGCAAGGATACTCGATAGAACGATCAAAGTCAGCATGATACGAAACTGAGTGGCCAGCGGACGATTTTTCATGTCAGTCATCTCCTCTCTTCCATTTGTATCCCCTCCCCAGACAGTGGAAATGTATTGGACACAGGGATTTACCGCTGTAAATTTGGCTCTGATTTTTTTGATGCGTTCAACCACTGTGGTATTATCCCCCGCGCCATCATATCCCCAGACTTTTTCATAGATTTGTTCTTTTCGTAAACACCTGTTCCGGGTGCAGGGCAAGAAATTCTACGATATTATATTCGATTTTGGTAAGGGGAATCTCTGTCTCTCCGATTTTCACATTTCGTCCCTGTATATCCAATAACAAGTTTCCAAAATGCAGCTTCGTTCTCTTGTGCTCCAGATTGATATACTGTGAACGTTTTTTTCACGTCGCAGGTTCGCTTCGATTCTTGCAAGCAGCTCCCTCAGCCCAAAAAGGCTTTGTGATATAATCATCGCCTCCCAGCGTAAAGCTTTTGATTTTGTCCGTTTCCGACTGCTTTGCACTCAGGAAAATAATGGGACACTGTACCTCATTCCTTATGGTACGGCACACCTCATATCCATCGGCCCCGGGCATCATAATGTCAAGCAATATTAAGTCCGGCTGTGTTTTGGATAATTCAATGCCTTTTATCCCGTCATATGCCGCCAATACATTGTGCCCCATTGATTTTAATTTTTCTCCAGTATAGAGACCAGATCCATTTCATCGTCAATCACTAAAATGGTACTCAATTCCTACCTCCTCCGCTATTCGCTGTACTTTCCTCCTTCCCATTTATGAAACCAAAGTATGCCTCCGGTCAAAAACAGGATGAGGGTAAAGATACTCAGAAATATTTCTGTAATAAACTGTGCGGCTGTTTTCCATATTATTTCCCCGGATGAAAGAGAAAATATCATTGGAAACATCGCCATTTTGACAGGCCATGCCCAGGGGACAAACATCCATACCTTGTTGCCCAGACTGGTTGCCCCGATCAGAGCTGCCACTAAGATACCGCACATGCCGATTCCGATAGACGCCCCCATCCCCCACAGAAAGCTGGCCCATAGATGGATAGCCAATATTGGAAGTACACCCATTATCGCAAACAGAGAAGCCAATAAAAAGAGGGAACTATCCCCCTGTCCGGCATCAGTAAACCCATTCCCAAGCTCAAAACCAGTGCCGAGATCAGGGTACAGGCAGCCATACAAAAAAGTCAGCAGGAAAAACTTGCCGAAGTACAGTTTTGTCCTGGAGACTTGAGTATTCAGCAATCCATTGAAACAACCGGCCAGCTCTTCTTCATGTACCAGATATCCTGACAGCAGCCCGGCGCCTAACGGCATAATGATTGCTGTCCAGACCGTGAAAAAATCCTTCGTATATAAAATCAGAAGATAACTCCGTCCGGTACATCATATATGTAATTACGCAACATGCAATGAGTACGGGCAGAAAAAAGGTGATCCAGCGGACCGCCGTACGTTTTGTTTTCATCCACTCTGATAAGAATAACCTCATTTTACTTCCCTCCTGCGAAACCAAACTCCTGTAATGATGGTGGCGGCAAAAACATAATGACAGATAAAATCATCCCAACAGGTACCACAGAAGTATCACGAAGCGGACTCCCGCCCCCAGAAAAGTGCCGTTGGGGTGCACGCCTATAATTGGACACATCAGTCTGGTTGCCCAACTCCAGGGAACAGCATACCAGAAATCCGACGGTGCTGCAAGAACACCTGCCATCATTCCCGCAAACGCAAGCCCAATACTCAGGAAGACACCTTTCCATGTAGCAGCCCACAGTTGTATGGGAATAAGTGCAAGGAAGCCAGCCAGCACACAAAACTTCCCTCAACAATCTGACGAACCGGCATTTTGCCCTTTGAAGTCAAATAGCCTGATATCACCACTGCTGCAATTAAGACCAATGCAGAAAGGAAACTGTAAATGGCCATTGCGGTTACTTTATAGACCCAGATGGTTACCGGCGATACATTATGTGCAAGCAGTGCACGGTAATCCCCTGACTTTTTTTTCCTGAGCAGCAACCAAAACAGAAAAAAATCCCCATACCCAGCGGTAAAAAATAAATGGCCACCAGTTAAATACCAAGACAGTCACACCTTCCCAAGACGAAGAAAAGTCTGGTATAGCCAGTCTGATTGCCAGGGAGTACAGGACAAAAAAGAGTGGGATAAAAACAATCAAATTTTTCGTAAATGTCCTTTTATATTTTAGGAGTTCTGATTTCAGTCCATTCATATTTTTTTGCCTCCGTTCAAAATAGTACTTGTAAAAAATGCCTCTAAGTTCTCCTCCGGGGAGGGTACCCCCTGAAAGAGCAATCTCCGCCGCTGATGATTCCGATTTCATCTATGACCTGTTCCACTTCCGATAAAATATGGCTTGACAAAATCACGGTGATTCCTCTGTCGGGGAATGAAGCGATCAAGTCCCTTAATTCCTGTATTCCAAACGGGTCCAGGCCGTTTGTGGGCTCATCGAAAATCAGCAGCTTAGGATGGTTTAAAAGCGCAATCGCAATCCCCAGCCTCTGTTTCATACCCATTGAAAATTGGGAAGCTTTCTTCTTCCCGGTATCCTTTAAACGGACTATATCCAGTACCTCTGGAATCCTGGACCTGGTAATACCTAGAAGCTTTGTGTGCACCAGCAGATTTTCTTCTGCTGTGAGGTTCCCGTAAAGAGCAGGCGCCTCAATCAGGGAGCCTATCCTTGAAAGCGATTCGCGTTTCCAGGGCTTCCGTCAAAAAAGATCTGCCCTTCCGTGGGATAAAGCAGTCCGACAATCATTTTTAAAGTCGTTGATTTGCCCGCCCCATTAGGGCCAAGAAGTCCGTAAATGGTATTTCTTTTAATTTGAAGCGAAATATTGTCAACCGCGCGCTGCTTTCCATACTGCTTTGTCAAATTTTTTTGTTTCCAAAATAAAATCTCCCATATCTGTTCATCCTCTCTAAAAAAACGCTAATCTATTCTTACATTGACTATCTTAGCATAAGAAAATAACCATTTCATAACAGGCAATACTATTCAAGATGAGAGTTTTTCTTGTTTTCTTCGTCCGGAAGAAATATAATTCTTAGTGAAAGGCACCAGGAGGCAAAATACCTTCTGACCCCAACATCAACTTATAGGAGTATAAAAAAAGGAGTTCTAGATTGAAAAAAGATATTGATAATAGAAGACGACACGTTCATCCGCGAGGAGCTGAAGACCCTTTTATCAAATGCCGGCTATTGTGTTGCGTGCATTGTGAACTATCATGATACGCTGCAGCAAATCAAGTCCGTCAGCCCGGATTTGATTCTGCTGGATATCAATCTTCCAGGCCAGGATGGCTTCCGCCTTTGTTCCTCCATCCGCAGTTTTACGTCCACACCTATACTATTCATTTCCGGGCGCAGTACGGCTATGGATGAACTGCAGGCACTGACGCTTGGAGGGGGACGACTATATTGCCAAGCCCTATAACATCCCCATCCTGCTTGCCAGAATCAGCCTGCTTCTTAAGAGAAGCGCCCCCAGTCTCCCGAATCTCTTGAATATAAAAACATTCAGATCCATCCCATCGCAGGAACCATCGCCTATGATGGGAAAGAACTTGAGCTGACCAAAACAGAACTGAAAATCATGTGTTATCTATTTAAGCATCCCGGTGTAATTGTTTCGAGAATGGATTTGATTGAGTATCTGTGGGACCAGGAAATTCATATTGATGACAATACCTTAAGTGTCCATATTATGAGAATACGTGAGAAATTACAGCAATTGGGAATTGATCAGTTGATCCAGACGAAAAGGGGCATGGGATATAAAATATGAACATCACAGACTACATTAATGAAAAAAAGAGGCTTCTGTTGATCTGCCTTTTTTGGGGCGTTCTTCTTCTCAATCCTGCTGGTACTGTTTGGACTGGGGATATCGGAACTGGTTTTTATTGTGGATCTTCTATGTAATCTTTGTGAGCACATTCCTGCTCTTAGATTACCTTCGCTGCCGGAAACGGATTACCTACCTGCTGTCACTATCTGAATCCTTGAATCCAAAGTATTTACTTGCAGAGGTAGCCAAAAACCGGACTCTTTTTTGGAACAGCTTTATTTTCGCCTCATGAAAACAGCTCTGAAGTCCATGACGGACGAGGTGGCTCACTCTAATCGGCTCAATACAGAGTATCGGGAATATCTGGAGCAATGGATACACGAAATCAAAGTGCCAATTACAGGTATCAAGCTCATATGTGAGAATAACAAGACGGATGAGATAAGAAAAATCATGACACAAACCGAGCTCATAGAATCCGATGTGGAGAAGATACTTTTTATGCCCGTCTGGGAAGCGCGGAAAAGGATTATCTGATCCGTGAAATCTCTCTGAAGGATTGTGTCAGGAACGTTTTAGCCCAGAATAAGCAGTTTCTGATTCAAAGCGGTGTTTGCATAAGCACGGAAAAGATTTCCCATGTGGTCTGCTCAGACGATAAGTGGATAGAATTTATGCTCATCCAAATAATAAGCAACAGCGTAAAGTACCGCAGCAGCCGCTCCCCTGTCATAGAAATCACATCAGAGGATAAAGGCCGTTTTGTCTCCTTGTCCGTCAAAGACAATGGCGTTGGAATCCGCCAGAGCGAAATCAGCCGAATTTTGATAAGGGTTTTGTAGGGAGTAACGGAAGAAGCATCCAGAGCTCCACAGGAATTGGCCTGTATCTGTGCAGACAGCTGTGCGATAAGCTGGGCATGGACATTGATGCCGAATCCGTACCTGGTGAGTCCACAACCGTCATGCTTTGCTTTCCCAAGAGCGATCATCTCAACGTAGCCCATATGTAACTTATGAACATACTGGCACAGTAACGTTCATGACGTTATCTTACAAATCTGTTAGATAAAAGGAAAGGACTTCTATACAAAACCGGAGCCATATAGGATAACATTTTGTTAAATCCTATGTAAATCTTATTTAATGGAGGGACAGCTTCATGAACAGCAGAGAGAAACTTTTTACTTCAGGTAGACCACGTGGATAAATACTACGGCAGTCAGGGGATTGTCACCAAGGCGCTTAACCAGGTCAGCTTTCATGTGCAGAAAGGCGAGTACATCAGTATCATGGGGGCTTCCGGCTCGGGAAAGACTACGCTGCTCAATTGCATTTCAACCATCGACAGCGCAAGCTCCGGCCATATTTTTTGGACGGTATGGACATAACAGACATGAAAGAGGAGGAAATGGCTGACTTTCGGCGCAAAAACCTGGGGTTTGTGTTTCAGGACTTCAATCTTCTGGATACGCTGACCCTGGAAGAAAACATTGCGCTCCCCTGACGATCAATGAACTCGCTCCAGATGAGATTGAGAAGCGGATTACGGAAATTGCGGGAAAACTGCAGATTTCCGACGCGCTCAAAAATTTCCTTATCAGGTATCCGGAGGCCAGAGGCAGAGATGCGCATTCGCAAGAGCTGTCGTGTGCAGACCCAAATTAATCATTGCGGACGAGCCTACGGGTTCCTGGATTCCAAGTCCGCTTTTACTCTCCTGGAAGTTATGGCAAGGATGAACGAGGGATCAGGCGCAACGATCCTGATGGTTACCCATGACGCCTTCTGCGCCAGCTACGCGGACCGCATCCTATTCCTGCAGGACGGCAGCATTTTCAATGAAATCCTGAAAGGCGAAAAGAGTAGAAGCTCTTTTTACCATGAAATTCTGGATGTGTTATCCTTGTTGGGAGGTGACAGACAATGCTGATTAAGCTATCATGGCGAAATGCAAAGCGGCAGTCAAAGGACTATCTGCTATATCTGATTACACTGATTTGCTCGGCCTCCTTCCTGTATGCCTTTAACTCACTGGTATTTTCAGATAGTGTAAAAGACATCTCTGAATTGGAAATACTACCCTATTTAATTATCGCTACCTCTCTGCTGATCATTTTTCATTTTAGGGTGGATCGTCAGCTATATGATGAGTTATATGCTCAGAAAGCGCAGCAAAGAGTTAAGTATCTATATGGTATCGGGCCTTCCAAATAAAAAAAATCCGCCGAATTTTTTCTGTGAAAACAACATAATCGGCGGGATTGCCCTGGGAATCGGAATCTATTTGGCTTACTCCTTGCCCAGCTGCTGGAAGCCGCTCTGCTTCACGTTTTCAGAGAAACCTTTCATCTGGCATTCCGGATATCCCTGCCTGCGCTGGGTCTGACGGCTGTTTACTTCCTGGGAATTTTTCTTTTTGCACTTCTCAGAAACGGCAGATGGATTCGTAAAGCGGGCTTATATGATATGCTGTACTTTGACAAGCAAAAGGAAGGCGGTGCTGTAACAAACAAAGTACTCATCTTTTCCCTGTTTCTGCTGTCCCTGTCTGCAGGCGCGGGAGGATTTCTTACTCTAATATTAAAGCCTTTCCAATACGCATACAATATGCTGGCCGGATTGACCCTTCTTGTCCTTTTCCTGTTTGGATTCTTTATCAGCGTCCCCTCCATTCTCACGGCCTGGTTTGAAAGTAAGAATCTTTGGAAATATAAGCAAAACCGGCTTTTGGAATTTCGGGGATTCCATGCAAAGATCCGGTCCATGAGTGTGGTCATGGGAGTTCTATCCATTATCTTTATGCTCTCCATGATATTTTTTGGTACCGGAATCGCCGCAGGAAAAGTTGCCAGCCAAAGCATTGACTTGAATGTCTTTGACCTTCTCATTCTGCAGAAGGACGGTTCAGAAAATCTCTCCACATTCAGAGACAGCATAAGCCGGGAAACCCCGGTGCGTTCCAGTTACCAGTACCGGATTCTCACGGGCACTGATAAAACTTTTAAAGACATCCGCGACCTGGCTTCACTGGAATCTGGCCATGACGGTGCATCCATCTATGCGGAATATCAGACCGACACCTACATGATGCAGAGTGATTATCTCTATCTCCGCAAAATGCTTGGATATGATTCTGTTAAGCTTGATAGAAATGCCTATTATCTTCACTGTATCCCGGCACTAAAAACAACATTTGAAAGTTATTTGGAGGAAAACGACTCTCTGAAGCTTGGAGGAGAGGTATACGTTTATGGAGATACCTTTACCGAACCCTTTGGGCAGCACGATGCGTATGGCAATGGCTTTAATTATATTCTCATCGTTCCGGACCGCGCAGCTGCGCATCTGCGTGTATTGTACAGCCTGTTTGCCGTGATGACAGAGACTCCATTAAGCGAAGCAAAAAATTAGCAGTCTGCTTGAGCACAGTGAAAATCTGGCCATACTGAACAGTGGAGCTCCTGGTTTCCGGTACTGCTTATGCAAAGGACTTTGCAACCTCTATCATTAAGCCCGATACGGCCTATATTACCGGAAAATGGGCTCCCCAGAAGGAATTCTACACCCTGTATTCGTTTTTGCTCTGCTTATTTTATCTGGCCTTTATTCTGGAGATAACCGGGACAGCAATCCTCGCAACACAGGTGCTGGGAGACAGTGACAAGAAGCAGCGGCAGAACAGACTATTGAGCCAGCTTGGAATGAGCAGTAAACAGATCAAATGCCTGGAAATACGCCAGCTTTTGATTCTGTTTGTTCTGCCGGCTCTTCCTGCAATGGCCATAAGCGTCTGCATAATCCAAAACGCTGCAAATGCGATGCAAGTCTCCGGCTTTCCACTCTTCCCAAACAATCTGTGGATGGTTCAAACCGCAGGCTTTTCCATAGTCTTTTTCGTTATACTGTACAGCCTCTACTATGCGGCCGCCCTGATCACCATTCACAAACAAATTTAAGGAGCTTCTGCCCGCAGCAGGACTCCCAGCCATGGTACAAAAGCTCCTCTATGTTTTTCCTTACAGCAGTTCTGCCCGCAGCTCCTCTGCCGTCTTCATGGATAGCAGGGCAGGCGCAATATCAAACACGGTCCTGGCGCCGGACTCTCCCCGTTTGGCCAGACGGTATGCAGCCCTGGCGTAGCATACCAGAACGCTGGATGTAAACTCCGGATTGGAATCCAGCTTCAGGGAATACTCTATCACATTCTTATTTCCGTCTCTGCCAGTCTCCCCGCTGCGGATCACAAATCCTCCGTGGGGCATACTGCTGTGCTTCTCTTTTAACTCTTCCTCTGAAATAAAGTGTACTGTTGTATCGTAGTCTGCAAAAATAGTTAGGCATATTCTGAATGGTCTCTTCGATTTTTTCTGGTCTGCGCCCTCCTTGGCTACCACATAGCACTCCCTCAGATGCTTTTCCCGTGTGGACAATTGGGGGGCCCGCTTCCGCTTCTGACCTCCTCCACTGCCCGATCTATGGGAACGGTATACTGGATCGCATTCTTCACGCCATCCACGCGCCGGATGGCATCGGAATGGCCCTGGCTTACGCCCTTTCCCCAGAACGTATAGGTATCCCCCTGCACCAGGATGGATTCCCCATATATTCTGTTCAGAGAGAACATCCCGGGTCCCAGCCGACAGAGATAATTCCAATATGGCTGCCCTCTTTTGCCGCAGCGTCCACATTTGCAAAATACTCCGGAATTTTTGCATGGGTATCAAAGCTGTCAATGGTGTTAAAACTTCTGGCAACCTCAGGTCCCAGCACCGGCAGATCCGTGGCAGAACCCCGCACAGAATCATAACATCAATCTCATCTTTCATAGTCAGCATATCATCCATAGATACCACAGGAACACCCTCTGTGGCAATCTTGACCGTCTCCGGAGCACGGCGGGTAAAACTGCCTTTAGCTGCATGTCTTCATTTCGCTCTATGGCAAGCTCAACCCCGCGACCGATATTCCCGTAACCAACAATTCCTATTTTGATTTTATCCATTGTCTGATCCTCTCCCTTATCATTCTGTTTATAACAGGAACAGTATATCACACTCTTTTCTAATAGCGCAACACCTTAGGACGCTCAGGAAAGCCTTCGCGTCTAAGTTTCCGTAAGCAGAGGATTCCATCTTCATTAAAAACGCACGCCAATTGTCCCCAAAGCATAGCCCTGCGCCGGAGGAAGCTGCTTCTAATCAACGGCAAAGATCGAGTTGACTTTGGGCCTGCAGCCCGTCTTCTAAACTGGTTTAGGGTACTCTCATTTGCACCACCATCTGTCCAGCCGCTTGCGGCAGAAGGACGTACAGTAAATTAATAACAGACAGGGTACTGTGCCGTAAATCTATCTGGGAGGTATCATAATGGATAAAATTTACGACATTTGTTGTGGTATTGATGTACACAAAAAACTGATTGTTGCTCATAACCTCAAAGCCACCAAGGAACAGATCGTAGACGACCTGAACGGTGTTATGAGCTCTCTCCAGCGCTGGATGATGGAGAAAGTGCTGCGGCACCTTGGCGAGCTCAACGTCCACGTGAAAGAGTTGGATCATGCAATTGACGATTTTATAATGCCGAAAGAAAACGGGCATCCAAGGCGATTCAGGATGTGATTGGTATGGGAACCAACAGCACCCAGGCCACCATTGCGGTCATCGGGACCGACATAAGCCATTTTCCTACTGACGGGCATATTTCTTCATGGGCCGGGTCATGCCCTGGTGATAACAAGAGCGCGAAAAGACAACGTCAGGTAAGACCAGGAAAGGGAATGCACTTTTGCGTGAAACGGTGGATTCCGCCGCTAAAAACCCACGTAAAATGTTTGCTTAGAGAGTTGCCAATGCCCGGGTGACTTTATTCTGGAACATAGAAATTCCCTAGAGCTTGTTTAGAGCTAGCCTGAGAAGTACAATCTTCCGGTAAAAGAAACAGCTTCCTCCGGCGCAGGGCTATGCTTCGTGGACAATTGGCGTGCGTTTTTAGTGGAGATGAAATCCTCTGGTTACGGAAACTTAGAGACGAAGGTTCTCCTGAGTCTCTTAGTTGTAGTTAGCAGATAGTTCATCGGAACGCTGCACGCGTCCACGAAGCATAGCCCTGCGCCGGAGGAAGCGTCCCCCTCAATCTGAAACGCCCCCATCTAAACTGTTACGACATAAGCATGCACATGGAATTACATTGTGACGGTTGCGTTCTTCACCAGTCTCTGTACAAACTCCGTCCTAGGGCTTTCCAGAATTGCCTCCGGCTTGTCATACTGCAGAATCTTCCCCTGGTCCATCACAAGGACCATGCTCCCCAGCTTCAGGGCCTCGGAAATATCGTGGGTTACAAACAAAATGGTAATCCCTGTCTGCTCATAGATCCTCCCAAGCTCTGTCTGCAGTTGTTCCCTGTTGATCTCATCCACTGCTCCAAAGGGCTCGTCCATCAGCAAAATCTCGGGAGATGCGGCCAGCGCCCTGGCAATTCCCCACCCTCTGCTGCTGTCCTCCGGACAACCGAGGGATAACGGCCTCATTCCCTCTCCAGGCCTACTATCTCCATCCACTTTTTCACCGCTTGCTTCGTCTTCTTCCTGTCATTCCTGTTTAGCAGATTGGGCACATAGGAAATATTTTTTCCACTGTCATGTGGGGAAAAGCACACTTCCCTGTATGGCGTATCCAATGCTTCTCCTCAACTGGATCATATCCTTATCGCCTATGTTTTCCCCTGTTCACATACACCTCGCCCGCTGTGGGCGTGACCAGACCGTTTACCATCTTTAAGACCGTTGTCTTTCCGCAGCCCGAGGAGCCGATCATGGTTACAAACTCTCCGGCCTGGACCGACAGGCTAAAATCCTCAAGCACAGTCTTCTCTCCATAACTTTTCTTGATATTCCGAAATTCAATTGCTGTCTTCATATATCTCCCCCTATCTGACCAGTCCGCAGGTTCTCAGAAAATCCTCCGCAACGGTTCTAGGTTCTTTGCCTCTGTTTCCACCTGGTAATTCATCTTTGCCATCTCCTCGTCCGTAAATCTGCCCTCCAGCTTGGCAAAAAAAAACATCCCCAAGCTCCGGATGCTCAAAGGACATCACTGCGTATCACATTCCCGCAGAGATACGAGGGATAAAAATTCTGATCATCCCTTAAAACCTTTACATCGGAAACGCTCAGCTGCCCGTCTGTTGTGAAAATGACCATTACATCTATTTTCCCTGGTTGACCGCCTGGTACTTCAAGCCAATGTCCAGGTCCATGGTATTCTTAAAATGCAGATCATAAGCCTTGCACAGAGCATCATATCCGTCCTCCCGCTCAAAGAAATCGTATTCCGCGCCGAATACGAGCATAGGTGCAGCCTCTTTTAAATCCGAGTAAGTCTCCAATCCGTACTGCTCGGCCACCTCATTGCGGACTGCCAGTCCATAGGTATTGTTAAACCCGTACATACCGACCCACTGCATTCCCAGGTCTTCTGTGTACTCCCCCTGCATGTCCTCAAACAAGTCCCTCTGTATACAGTCCCTCTTTTTTCAGGACCATATTCCACCCTGTCCCTGTATATTCAGGATATAGGTCGAATTCTCCCTTCTCCATGGCAGGCTGAATGTTGGAGGTGCCGCCCCCACTCCCTGGGTCAGCTCTACCTTCAGATCCGTGTCCTGCTCAATGAGTATATCCAGCATCTCTCCCAGAATATATTGTTCAGTCATGGGTTTGGTCGCAACGTGAATGGTATCCTTCCTCCGGTGCCGGCGATGCCCACTGCTCCCAGGACAATACACCCTGCCACAGCCCCGAAAGCCCAGATGCGTCTCGTCCTTCTGCCCCTGGTCCCCATACGGCTCATGCTCTTCTCTAGGACTCCCAAAACAAAGTCTACAACACGGGCCAGCAGGGCAATCAGAAGACTTCCCACCATGGTCATTGACGTATTGTTGGTAGTGATACCCCGGTAGATTGCAACGCCGAGGCCTCCCGCCCCCGATAAAGGAGGCGATACCGGCCAGGGGCTATGGTCATGGTCACCATGTTTCGGATACCCGACATAATGACCGGCAATGCCAGGGGCAGTTTTATCTTGTACAGAATCTGTACTCTCGTGCTGCCCATCCCCCTGGCAGCCTCCAATATCCGGGGTCCACGTTTGTGATACCCGTATACGTATTACGTACCATAGGGAGAAGGGCGTAAACCGTCAGCGCAATCACTGCGGTGGCGTTTCCGACTCCGGAAAAGGGGATCAAAAAGCCCAACATGGAGATGGAAGGTATGGTGTAGAGAAAATTGATGACTCAAGTGTGAGCTTCGCTGTGCTCTGGTACTCACTGATCAGAATGCCCACAATGCCTCCAAACACTATGGCGATCAGGATCGCGATAACAGATATCTCCAGATGTTCCAGCAGCAGTCCCAAAAAGAACCCCTTCCTCTCCCAAAACATCTGCCATATATCCTGCATACTATTCACCCATCCTTTTCCACCGCACCCACAGGGCAGTTCTCATAACACAGTCCGCAGTGCAGACAGTGCACCTCGTTTATTCGGTAAGGCATTCCTTCCTTTATACACTGCTGAGGGCAGACCTGTTGGCATGTCCTGCATCCAATACAGCCGGAGCTGATCTGAAATCCCTTCCTCTGCTCAGGCGCCTGTCCCAACACATAGGATTCCCGGAAAACAGGCATTTTACCCAGATCAAAGAATTCCAGGGTACCGCTTTCAATATAAAATGCCTCCAGAATAGATCTGCTGTCCTTTGATAAACCTCTTTCATGGATGGTTCTCCTCAAAGATACGGTCAATCCAATACTTTTGTTCCATTACCCTCCTGGCCCTTCCCCAGAGCCTGACCATCTGATACGCAGAATTCATCCCTGTAACGGCCACCTCCTGTGTGCGGATAAGCTGCCTGTAAAGTCCTTTCCTCTTGCTGTGCAGAAGTACACTCTGTTCTCCTCCACAAGCATGATGTCAATGATACGCACCTGAGGCTTTCCTCTTCATCCACTGTGGCAAAGGCCACATCCTTGATATCGCGCAATATCTGTAAACATTCTGATCCTGTCACTGTACCTCACCGTCCTTTCTTTTACTCTTTCTCCCATTATAAACACTGCAGACCATTCTGTAAATCAGGCACTCAAAAGTGGGTTCGTATACAAAGGACTATCCAACCGGCATCAAAATGCCGGATGGGCAGTCCTTTACGGTATCACTGTTCCTTCTAACTTTTCTGTCCCTGCACCTCAATCTCATCTCCAGACATGCGCAGAATATCCTGATTTCCTCCACAGGCATCTCCAGGTAAGCAGAGAGTTCCTCCAGGGAAACCTTGTGCTCCAAATCCCTTTCCAGGTTCTTAACCGCCTCGTTCAGATGGTTTACTCGCTCCGCAATCTCCTCCGCCATGTGATGCCTATCCTGCTGTTCACTCACAGCCTCCTCCATCGCCTCAGACACAGCCCGGTAAATTCGGGTCCGGTAGGCATTTAAATCTTCCATAACGCTCAGCTGATCCACAGCCATCATAAGCGCCACATTTCCTCCTGAATCAGATCGCCCAGGGGCAGCTCTCCCATCCGATAAGTCTGGGCCACATCGTACACCGTCTGAAGGTGCAGTTCAACAATCCGCCCCTTTGCCAGACTGTCGCCCTGAGCAGCCCTTATAAACAGGCCGAGTTCCTCATCCTCATCTGCCGGAAGGACGGCCTTTAGATCCTGCAGGTACATTTGCACATATTCGTCTCTGCCTTCCCAGGTCTCCCCGGCCTTTGTTTCCTCCGCAGGGCTCTTCTGTGCTTGGCAAACATTTTCTTTAATGCCGCTTTCTCTGGAATCTCCGGACACATATCCCTCCACCTGGATTTTCTGGCTGATGAGGTACTCGTATACCAGATTCATCTGTTCCTCATTTAAATGTGCATTGCGAAAGAAGTCCTGTACTTCCGCCACCTTAAGACGACTTCCCCGATCGTCCGCCAGCGCTTTGATTTCACTGAGCATTTCCCTGAATATGATTCTCTCCTGCATCTCTTCCTGTTCCTTTCTCTCCCGCTTATTTCCTATTTTCCATTTACCACTTCAATAGCCTTCTGCAGCTGGTTATCTTCACTCTTCTCAATGCTCACCTTCTGTTTCAGACCCTCATCCAGCTCCACCTCCACGTCCGGTTTGATCCCAACTCCGTGGATGTCATTTCCCTTGGGAGTATAGTATTTAGCAATAGTCATCTTCACAGCAGTTCCGTCATTGAGCTTCACTGTCCTCTGGACAATTCCTTTTCCATAGGTGTTTGTTCCCACCAATGTTCCGATCCCGTAATCCTTGACTGCTCCCGCAAAGATCTCGGACGCGCTTGCGCTGTTTCCGTTCACCAGCACAGCCAGAGGTTTGTCAAACGCATGCTTTCCATCGCTTCGATACTCTGTGCGGTTGCCGTCCTTATCCTCTGTATAGACAATCAGTCCCTCCGGAAGCAGCTGGTTCAGCATATTGCAGGTGGTCTGAAGCACCCTGCCCAGATTGTTTCTCAGGTCAATGACCAGCTTTTCCATTCCCCTGACTGTTCAGATTCTCCAGGGCACTGATAAACTGGGCTTCGGTTACGCTGTCAAACTCTGTTATCTCTATATAGCCGATCTTTCCATCCATCATCTCGTAGTTTACAGTGGGAACCTCAATGGCCCTGCGCTCCACATCAAACTCCAGGTAATCGTCCTGCCCCTCACGCACAACGGTAACTTTGATGGTCTCCCCCCTCCTCATTTCGTATCATGGAAACCACATCGCTCAGTTCCATCCCTGTGACTGCCGTGTCGTTCAGCATGTAGATCACATCTCCCGGAAGCATTCCGGCCTCCTGAGAAGGCGTTCCCTCATAGCAGCGCACAACCGTCACCAAGCCGGTATTTACATTCTCTGTGAGAACGGCACCGATCCCTTCATACTGTCCGCTGCTGGACTCGTTGCTCTTCTCCAACTCCTCCCTGGTGTAGTAGGCGGCATACCGGTCACCCAGGCCCGCAATCAGACCCTTATACATCCAGCTCTCCACCTCAGCCTCATCGATCTCATCCAGGTAATACTGATTGATCACCTCTTCAATATTTTGAAGCTTATTCTCCACTCTGCCCAGATCCAGATCCAGCATATTGTCCTTTACCTGTTCCTCTGTGCGGGCTTGTGTTTCCACCTGAGCGCCCTGTCCGGAGTTCTTCAGCATTTCCCCCTTTGCGAAGAGCACGATACCCACACAGACCAGCATTACACAGACCCCTGCTCAAAAAACCTTTCAGATACTTCCCGTCATGCTCCATGACTGCCTCCTTTTTTCTACTGCCCCTGCCTGTTTAGGCACTGAACAGTTACGCTAAACTTATCTATTCGTCAACAAAGGCTTTGGGTCCAGACTATGTTCCCAAAACCTTTTGCTAACGGTATATTTCGTAGACAATGTACTAACCCACATAATTGTGAGGATTTACATAAGCCCCGTTCACAGTCACGCCAAAATGCAGATGTGGTCCGGTGGAGTATCCGGTAGACCCTACAGCTGCTATGCTCTCTCCCGCGCTTACCGTCTGTCCGGCGGACACATAGAGAGCAGAAGCGTGCATATACACTGTGCTGATTCCATTCCCATGACTGATGATCACATAGTTTCCTGCTGATGTGCTGTACTGGGCAGTGACCACAGTTCCAGATGCCGCTGCCACGATAGAAGAACCTGAGGGGTGCGCCGATATCGATCCCCATGTGATTGGAGGAAGCTCCTGCTGTGGGCGATTCCCTTCCACCAAATTCACTGGTGATGGTATAGCTGCTTGGACAAGGCCACACGAAACCGCCGGATGCACCGTTGGACGTATTTGCTGAATTGTCCGCCTGCTGTTGCTGCCGATCCGCCTCCTGTTTGGCCGCCTCCGCTTCCGCCTGCTTTTGCTGAGCATCCGCCTGGGCCTGGGCATCCTGGCTGGCCTGGGCTGCCGCCTGGGCCTCCGCTGCTTCCTGGGCCTTGCGCTCCGCCTCCGCCTGGGCTGCGGCCGCTGCTGCTTCCGCCGCTGCCGCTTCCTGTCTGGCTGCCTCCTCTGCCGCTGCCATGGCTGCCTCCTGAGCCTGAATCTCCGCCAAAATGCTGTTCTGGGCCTCCATCTCAGAGGCATAGGATGCCGCCAGGCTCTCCTGGTCACTGATCTGGTCATTATACTGGTCAATCTGCTCTTTCTTAGCCTGAATGACGCCCGAGACCTCCGCCTCCTGCTGGCTGACCTGCGCCTGAAGGTTCTGGCTCTCCTGGTACTGCTGCTTTAGTTCCTTATTCTTCTGGGCAATACTGTCCTTTGTCCCCTGATACTTTTCCAGCATATCCCGGTCATACTCTGATATCTTTGTCACATACTCTGCATTGTTTAAGAGTTCCGCAATGCTGCCGGATGAGAAGATCATCTCCGCATAGGCATAATTCCCGTTCTCATACATATAACGAATGCGCTTTTTCATGGCCTCGTATTGCTGGCTTTCCTCCTGCTTTGCCTGCTTTAAAAGCTTCTTTGTCTCCTTCATCCGCACTTCAGTATCTGCCAGAGTTGCGTTGAGCTCCTCCAGCTTTGCGGAAAGCTCACCCAACTGCCCATCCAGTTCCTGCACATGGCTCTCCAGATCATTTTTTCTCACTTTGGATGCCATCAATGGTGCCGTTTACCTGGTTCAGACTGTCCTCCAGCTGATTTTTCTTTGCCTCAGCCGCCTCTTTGCTCTGGGAAGATTTGGCCGCTGCCGCTCCCATCACAGGCTGTGCTGCCAGGGCTGCTGCCATACAGATACTAACTAATTTTTATTTTCCCCTTATTCATCTTATCACCCTTTTCTTTCTATTTCTTACACTTCTATAGCTAAACCTTCAGATGCTTTCTCACTGTGATCACACTCCCCACAAGTCCAATCCCCATTCCAAGCGCTACTGCAATTGGCACCAAAGCGGCAAACACCTGATTTACCGGAAGAAACTGCAGAAACCCGGTGAGCAGTGAGAAATGCTCCAGCACATATCCAACTGCCTGTCTGTACAGAAAGTACAGCAGAACCAATGGAATTACAGAGCCCATCAGGCCAATCAATACCCCCCTCGATCAGGAAGGGCGCTCTCACAAACCCATCCCTTGCTCCAATGAGCTTCATAATCGCAATCTCTTCCTTGCGGACTGTGATACCCACAGTCACGGTATTGCTGATCAAAAATATGGAAACCAGCAGAAGCACGCCGATGATGGCAATGGAGATATAGCCGACCAGCACATTGAAAGTAGTCAGTGCATTGGCTGCCGCCTCAGACTGGTTTACCTTTCGCACCCCGTCCAGAGTACTTATGTACTCCACTAAACTGCCCTGATCCTCTATATCCTGCACATAGACCTCATAGCTGGAAGACTGGGCCAGGGGATTGTCCTCCTCAAAAAGCCCTCCGCCAGCTCAGGATTGTCCTGGAAATATTTCTCTTTATAGTTTTCCCAGGCCTCCTGGGCCGATACGTACTTGACATCAGAAACCTCGGGCCGTTCAGAATCTGACGGCCAATGGCATCGATCTGTTCCTGGCTGATACCGTCATCAGAAAAAAACAGTGACCGCCACCCCTCCTCCGCCTCTTTGACAATATACTCAAAGTTGGTCACAATGGAGTAGAACAATCCAAACAGAAAGATACAGGCTGTCATGGTTGCCACAGAAGCCAGCGAAAACCATTTATTGCGGAAAATATTTTTGATACCCTGTCTGAAGGTGTATCCTATGGAGCTAAGCCTCATTCCGGTACCCACCTTCCTTCTCGTCGCTGACAATCACACCTTGATTTACAACCACCACACGCTTTTTCATGCTGTTGACGATCTCTTTGTTGTGGGTTACCACCAGCACCGTGGTTCCCTGCTGGTTGATCTCCTCCAAAAGTTTCATAATCTCAAAAGAAGTCTTAGGGTCTAAGTTTCCCGTCGGCTCATCAGCCAACAGCAGGGCCGGTCTATTCACCAGGGCTCTGGCGATTGCCACACGCTGCTGCTCTCCTCCGGAAAGCTCATGCGGAAAAGACCGGTACTTTTCCGCCAAATTTACAAGGGAGAGCACCTCCGGCACCCTCGTCTTGATCACCCTGGCAGACACCCCCGGTCACACGCTGCGCGAACGCTACATTTTTCAAATACGTTTCTATCCTTCAAAAGGCGAAAATCCTGAAACACCACACCCAGCTCTCTGCGGTATTTGGGTATCTGCCTGCGCTTTACAGACGCCAGATCCTTCCGTTAAAGCTGATGGTCCCCTCCGTGGGTTCAAATTCCTTCAAAAGGAGCTTAATCAAAGTGGACTTCCCAGATCCGCTGTTGCCGACAAGAAAGACAAACTCCCCCCCTGTCAATGTGTAAATTTATCCCATGCAGGGGCCGGATGCCCCTTGGAATAAGATTTACTCACTCCTAGTAAATCAATCATGCAATCCTCCTATTAATTATCTCCCCACACACTGGTACATTGTTTACGATGTACTAGTAATCAGTGTCTCCATATAATTCATGTATTTTACAACCATAAGTGCAATCTTAAAAGTAATCGCATCCTCAAATACTCTAAGATCAAGCCCTGTACTCTTCTGAAGCTTATCCAGTCTGTATACCAGCGTATTCCGGTGGATATACAGCTGTCTCGATGTCTCGGATACGTTCAGGCTGTTCTCGAAAAACTTGTTGATGGTCGTCAGCGTCTCCTCGTCAAAAATCATCCGGTGATTTCCCTCAAAAATTTCACGGATGAACATCTTGCACAGCGGGATCGGAAGCTGGTAAATGAGACGGCCGATTCCCAAAAGAGCCGAATAGGCAATCACATTTCTTTCCCCAAAGAAAATCTTACCCACATCCAGATGCCATACGTGCTTCTTTATAAGATCTGGAAACTTCTTTGATCTCATCACGATGGTGCCATAGGCGATATGGGCGGTCTCCTGCTTGTCGGACGGAAGGCACTCCAGAATCTTCCTGGCCGCCAGATCCATCTCCGGATACCCGTCTCAGGCCCTAGTTCCTTTACCACTATGATGCTCTTCTCATCCACAGCGGTAATAAAGTCTCCGGCTTTGTTCCCCAACAGAGTCCTGACGTTCTCAATGAAGTATTGTCCTTCTCGTGGTCTGTTTCCAGTAAAAATACCACACGCCGCACTTCTGTGTCAATATGTAATTTTTTCGCACGGTTGTAAATATCCACCAGAAGCAGATTGTCCAAAAGCAGATTCTTTATAAAATTATCCTTGTCAAACCGCTCTTTATAGGCGATTAAAAGATTCTGTATTTGAAACGCAGCCATCTTTCCCACCATATAGACATCATCGCTGCTGCCCTTGGCTAGAAGAACATATTCCAGCTGGTTCTCATCAAATACTTTAAAAACTGATGACCTCTCACTGCCTGGCTGTCCGCCGGCGAATCCACGAAATCAGCTATTGAAATTTCTTCTTCCATATCGGGAAATGTTGTGGCCAATACATTTCCTTCCAGATCTATCACACACAGATCAATTCTGGAAATGACCTTTAAACCTTCGATTGTCGTTTGTAATATTTGGTTTGATATCATGACATTCCCTCACCTTCGCATATTCATTACACCAAAATTTAATAATCTAAATTATATTTTAATATATAATGACAAAAAAAAGAAAGAAAAAATTGAATTTTTATGCTTTTCGCTCTAAAAAGCCCCTCTCCAAGCACCTCTCTGGCATCGCTCACCACAATAAAAGCCTTGGGATCAATCTCTGCGATACATTCCTTTAGAGCCACAATCTCCTTTTTTAGATACCACGCAGAACAGCACATTCTTGTGCTCCTCCGAGTACATTCCCCTGGCATCCCATCCGGTAAGCCCTCTGTCCAGCTCGTCCAACACGGCTTTCGCCACCGCCTCCCTCTGTCCGGTGATAATGTAAGCCACCTTGGCAAACTTCACGCCTTCAATCAGGTAATCGGAAATATAGGAGGTGACAACAATGGCCAGTATGGGTAGAGTGCGGTTGTGATACCGAAGGGTAAGCCCCCACAATCACAATGGCCGCATCAATGATCTGCATAATCTGCACAATGGAGTAGTGACGGAGGTAGTGCTGGATCAAAGCGGCAACCAGGTCCGTTCCCCCTGTGGTTGCCCTGGCCATAAAAACCATACCTATGCCCACACCGAAGATTGCCCCTCCGAAAAGAGATGACAGAATCAAGTCCTCCACGCCCAAAGACACTACCGGAAGAATGTACAGCCAGGCGGACAGCATGACTGTGGCAAACAGCGTCCTCTTTAAAAACCTCATTCCCTTAATCTTAGCTCCCAGCAGGAAGACCGGTACGTTTAACATGATATTCGTCAACCAAAGAGGGATTCCACCGTCTACAATCCCGGATGTCACCTCTTTTAGTATGATCCCTGCACCGGTAAAACCTCCTGTCACCAGACTGCTTGGGTCATATACTGAGTTGATCGCCAGAGCCATTATGGCTGTACCTGCCAGAATCAGAAGATAATCCACATAGACTGGCCTCACTTTTCTGAATTCCATGTCATGCCTCTCCTTTCTCCTGTTGATACTTGCTTATTTTCTTTTTAAAGATACGTTTCTCTATCAGTTTGTCCCAAAATCCCGGCTTTAACTCCAGAGATTTCCTGCATTTTAAAGTTTTTCCTGTTCCGATCCATACCCTAGCGCTCAGTTTTGTTTTTGTTGGCTGCCACAAAGTCCTCCTGCAGCGGAGTGCTCAGAGAAGCCAGAATGATCTCCGGCGCTGTTCCATTAATCCGGTTTATCAGACTGTCCGGATCTCCTGTCATATCCTCCATGGAAAAAGACTCCTGCCAGATGAAGTCCCGGAAAGTTATCCAAAAGGTGTTCCTTTAAAGTCCCCGCTTCCTTTTTGTCTCCCCCAGAACAGCCAGGGACTTTTCGTTCTGGGCACAGTATTCCAAAAACTGTGGTGAGAAACCAACCGTCCTCAGCCTCCATATGGCGCTCTGCATCCTGAATCCCTGGCTGCCAGCAGCACATCCCGGTCACCTACCACACTCATGTCCAGGCTCTCTACTCTCTCTCTGTAGCTCGTTTCCTTCCCCTGCCTCCAGAAGAACTCCCGCATTGATGATTCCTATGGTGTTCAAAGACTCTGTCTTCAGAAACGCTTCCATCCGCTCCATGGCCTCCACCACCGTCAGATTGTCAATCTCCACTCCTAATACATTCATTTTCCTGTTCATTTTGACCCTCTCTTTTTCCGCATACTTTCAATATATCAGAAATCATAGGGCTTTTCAACCATAAGTATCCTTGCGAAAACCCCTGGAACGAGTTCACATTCCAGGGGTTTCTCTATATCACATGGATTAGCTGTTAGATTTCATCTGGAATCCTGCATAGGCTGTCTCCAGTCCATGCTCCACAGGATCCAGTCCGCCGATCTCTTCCTCGGCGGAAACCCGCAGCCCAATGGTTTTCTTAATAATGGTGAATACGATAAACATAGCAATTGCCACGAAAGCTGCCACTGAAACCACTCCAATGCACTGAATAGCCAGGCGCTCCCCAGTGTCCTGTGGTAAACAAGCCGTCCTCTCTGGCAAAGAAACCTATCATGATGGTACCGAAGGCTCCACACACACCATGTACAGAAATAGCACCCACCGGATCATCAATTTTTGCAATCTTGTCAAAGAACTCTACGGAAAATACCACCAAGGCTCCTGCCAAAGCTCCGATGATGGCTGCGGCCCATGGATCCACCACACTGCATCCCGCGGTGATGGCCACCAGACCTGCCAGGGAACCGTTCAACGTCATAGACACATCCGGTTTCTTGTAGCGCATCCACGTTACAAACATGGTCACTGTGGTTGCCGCGGCTGCTGCGATGTTGGTTGTCATAAATACGTTGCTTACATCCAGTGCGTTTTCTGTGGTTGACAGGCCATAACTGGATGCCGGGTTGAATCCAAACCATCCAAACCAGAGAATGAAACATCCAAGAGCGCCCAGTGTAATGCTGTGGCCAGGGATTGCTCTGGGCTTTCCGTTTTTATCATACTTTCCAATACGAGGCCCTAGCATCCATGTCCGATCAGAGCCGCCACACCCCCGGTCATATGTACAGCCGTGGATCCTGCATAGTCATTAAAACCTGATGAAACGCCAATGCTCAGTGTTGAGAGCCATCCTCCGCCCCAAATCCAATGTCCCTCAATGGGATAAATCAAAGCGCTGATCACAATACTGTAAATAATATAGGAAGAAAACTTTGTCCGCTCTGCCATGGCGCCGGATACAATCGTGGCTGCTGTGGCGCAGAACATGGTGTTGAAAGCAACCATCGCCCAGGATGGAATACTGCTTGAGTAATCTCCCCGGCAGAACAAATCAATGGTTCCGATAAATCCATTTCCATCTCCCATCATCAGCCCAAACCCCAGAACCCAGTAGACTACAGAGCCCAGTGCAAAATCCATTAAATTTTTCATAATAATATTACCTGCATTTTTTAGCCCGCGTAAATCCGGTCTCCACCATGGCAAATCCTGCCTGCATGAAAAAGATCAGGGCTGCTCCCAGCAGGACCCATAGGGTATCCATTGTGTTAATTTCCATAATAATCTCCTCCTCAATCTGCTTACCTGATTTTAAAACGTAAAAGGCTGACTCCAAATGGGCTTACAAGCACTCCCACTTAGCTCGTTGCTCATGAAATTTAAATACGACTCAGCGTACTAGCGGTAAAGGCTTTATCTTCTTTCAAAATAAAAAACGATAACCGCATCCGGAATTTCTCCCTTACGCAAATTATCGTCCTCGATCACTATCATATTTAATTGTGGCCATACCTCTTAACACCCTTCATTTAAAGCGCATCATTTCCGCGCTCGCCTGTTCGGATACGTACTGCATCCTGAACCTCATAAATAAAGATCTTTCCATCGCCATAATTACCTGTGTTGATCTCCTTCACAACCCGGTCAATGACATTCTCACTGATTTCATCCTCCACAACCGTCTCAACCCGCACCTTGGGCAGCAGGTTGACATTGTACTCTGTTCCCCGGTAGAGCCTGCGGTAACCCTTCTGATTGCCGTAACCCATGATGTTTGATATCATCACACCGTTTGCCCTGCACTCATCCAGAATGGTTTTAAGTCTTCCAGCTTTTCCGGTTTAATGATGATTTCCAGCTTTTTCATAATCTTGAACCTCCTTTTATAATAACAAAAGGACGCCCCTTTTCAGGAACGCCCTCGTTCTTTATTGATACTCATTATACACCCTTCCCTTCATTTGTCAAACCTAAATTTATACTTTTTTTATAATTTGTCTATAGTTTACCAAATGAACGCACATTTGCATCTTTTTCCCGTCACATTCCCAAATTTTCTTATTTTGTCAAATTTAGGGGCTTTAACGTTCATAATTTATTCATTTATCATTCAAAAAGTTTCACTGCGCCATCATTCTTTCTTCATTTCTGTTGCATATAATATAAACATCAAAAGAACACAGGACAATTTCCTAAGTATTAATATACTATTCGAATAAACTTTTTTCATAATAATGCCGGGCAGAACAGCTGCCCGGCATCCTCCTTTTAAGGGAGTTTTTATTACAGCCATTTCTTTTTTTACAGAGCCAGACTCTCCCCGCCGATGATCAGTATGCTGACGGCGATCAAAACCGGATAGGCGTAGGGCGCTTTGTATTCCGGCATCTGCAGATTCATTCCATACCACCCGGCCAAAAGTGTGAGTGGCATGAAGATCGTGGTCACCACAGTCAAAAACTGCATGGTGCGGTTCATCTTTAGATCCCTGGGCCTGATACCCTTCCTTTAGCTGCATCACTTCCTCTCGCAGCACCTGGATATCCTCCACCATTCCCAGGCTGCGGTCCTCGAGTATGGCAAACCGCTTTAGGGTGCGGCTGTCAAAGAGCTGATTGTCGTTATCCACAATGTATTCCATGGTTCGTTTTAAATGCTCGTACAGGTGTTTGAGCAAGAGCAGGTGTCTGCGGAAGCGGACGATATCACGGATATAGTCATCGGAATCCATGTCCACATCCTCCAGCTCTTCCCGCTCTCCCACTTCCTGCTCCATCTCTTCCACCCGCTTTTCCTCCCTCTCCACCAGGGATTCCAAAATACGGTAAACCAGATTTCCGGTTGTCAGCTCTCTTCCGGTATTGTGGACCGTCTCCAGAAATCCCTCAAATTCCTGTCCATCCTGCACCAAAAGGATTAGCTGCCTGCTGTCCATCATCATGTACATGGGAAATTCCAGGGGGTTTGGAGACTCCGCCAAAAAAGACGGCACACAGATCAGATCAAAGTCCACATGACTCTCAAATCTGGTGTCGGGATTTTTCAGCATCTCTATAAAAAATTCATCCGGCATCTCATGCCACTGGTCCGTAAATTCCAATCTGCGCTCTGTAAATTGACTGGATACAACCATGACCTGCGCTTCCCCGATGCGCTGAGGCGGCAGCTTTTTCCAAGCTGCCGCCGTTTATTTTATACAGCATTTTTACACCTCAAACAAAAGATCTCCGTAGGATGGCATAGGCCACTCTTCTTTGTCTACAATCATCTCCAGCTGATCTACCGGAACGCGCAGTTCCTCCATAGCTGCCGCTACCTTCTCGTGGTAGAACATGGCCTGGGCTTCCCCTTCAGGCATGGACACCGCTGTATTTGTGGCGTCCTCCAGCTTTTGCCAGTGCCAGCTTCGTGGCTGAGAGCAGACTGGTAGTCTCCTTGAGTAAATTCATCGGAACCGTAACATCCGCACCCGCTGCCTTGATCTCATTTGCTGTGCCTGCCAGATTGCGCGCGAAACGCATCACAGCCGGAACGATGTGCTTGCTGGCAATGTCGATCATGGCTCTGGCCTCAATGTTGATGGCCTTTGAATAGCCCTCGTACTGGATCTCCGCCCTGGACTCCAGCTCTGCCCTGGTAAATACCCCGAACTTGCTAAACAGCTCCACTGCCTTATCGGTCACCAGTGCCGGAATCGCCTCCACCATGGAACGAATGTTGGGCAGGCCCCGGCGCTTTGCCTCCTCTACCCATTCCTCTGAGTAGCCGTTGCCGTTAAAGACTATACGCTGGTGCTCATTGGCGTACTCTTTGATCAGGTCATGTACCGCCAGTTCAAAATCCTCCGCCTTTTCCAGAATGTCACAGGCTTCTGAAAAGGCTTCTGCCACAATGGTGTTGATTACCACATTGCACTCAGCCACAGAGTCTCTGGAGCCCACCATGCGGAATTCAAACTTATTTCCAGTAAACGCAAAGGTGATGTCCGGTTCCGGTCAGTGGCGTCTTTTGCAAAATCCGGCAGCGTCTTTACGCCTGTGTGCAGCTTTCCGCCCTTGATGCTGTGGGTAGCGGTTCCTGTACTGATGAGCTGGGCCATCACATCCTCCAGCTGTTCTCCTAAAAATACGGAGATGATGGCAGGCGGTGCCTCATTGGCACCTAGTCTGTGGTCGTTCCCCCACATCTGCCGCGGACTCTCTGAGAAGGTCCGCGTGGCGGTCCACTGCTCTTAACACGCACATCATAATGAGCAGGAACTGTATATTCTCATGAGGGGTCCTGCCCGGTTCCAGAAGGTTGATCCCATCGTCCGTCACCAGAGACCAGTTGTTGTGCTTACCGGGCCGTTCACACCTGCAAAAGGCTTTTCGTGGAGCAGGCACTGCAGGCCATGCTCCTCCGCAACCCTCTTTAAGGTTTCCATTATGATCTGGTTGTGGTCTGCCGCCACATTGCACTCCGCGTAAATGGGTGCCAGCTCGTGCTGGGCCGGGGCCACTTCATTGTGCTGGGTTTTGGCGGACACACCCAGCTTCCACAGCTCTGCGTTCACGTCCCGCATAAAGGCCGCGATCTTGGGACGGATAACGCCGAAATAGTGGTCATCCAGTTCCTGTCCCTTGGGGGCATTGCTCCAAAAAGCGTGCGCCCGGTAAAGATCAGGTCTTTTCTCTGTAAGTATTTTGTCCTGTCCACAATAAAATATTCCTGCTCCACTCCCACGGAGGGTGCCACCCTTTGGAGGTGGTGTTTCCGAAAAAGCCGAATCAGGCGGCGCGCCTCCTGCTGAACCGCCTCCATGGATCGCAGCAGGGGGGTCTTCTGATCCAGAGCTTCTCCTGTGTAGGAACAGAACGCGGTTGGGATGCACAGGATAGCCCCTGCCTCATCCTCCCTCACAAAGGCTGGTGAGGTACAGTCCCAGGCAGTGTATCCCCCTGGCCTCAAAGGTGGCTCTCAAACCTCCGGAAGGAAAGGATGAGGCATCCGGCTCGCCTTTGATCAGCTCTTTGCCGGAGAACTCCATAAGTACGGAACCATCCTTATCCGGCGCTGTGATAAAGGCGTCGTGCTTCTCCGCAGTAAATCCGGTCAGCGGCTGAAACCAGTGGGTGTAGTGGGTAGCACCCTTCTCCACCGCCCAGTCCTTCATAGCTGCTGCCACTACCTCCGCAGTCATAGGGTCCAGATCTTTTCCGTATTCTATGGTTTTGTGCAGTTCTTTATACACTTTTTTGGGCAGACGCTCCTGCATGACCTTGTCATTGAAGACATTCTGCCCGAAAATTTCTGCTGCATTCATTTTATCGCTCATCATTCTCCTCCACTATATTGATGCTCTGTGAACTTTTTGCTGTAAATATGCTATAACGCATGATAGCGCAAATTCTTTAAAAATGCAAGGGGAAGATGAAACAGGGGTTATACCTCGTAACTATTCGTTACTGTTCACTCAGGTCTGAGCATTTACTGCTCAGACCGTGAGAAAATGATTCAAGAGTGCAAAAATCCCATCACCAAAGTGATTTTAAATAGATTTTTGCATGCAACTGTGAAGGTACTGAACAGTTACTATACCTCAAACAATAAATCTCCGTAGGATGGCATGGGCCACACTTCTTTGTCCACCAGCATTTCCAGCTTATCCACCGGTACACGCAGGGCTTCCATGGCGGGCATGATGGAGTCGTGGAAGAACTGTGCCTGCTCTGCACCCTCCGCTTTGCCGGTTCCTCCTCGTCCAGGTCAATCAGCTTGTTGAGCGCCTCTTTTGCCTCCTCCAGAAGGCTGCCCACTTCCCCAGGAGCTGTGCCTGCACCTTGGCTCTGCCACCTGCCGCGGTCACTGCGTTGACGGTGTCTGCCAGGGTCTTGGTATACCCCACCACAGCCGGAATTATCTGCTTTCCGGCCACGTCGATCATTGTCTTGGCCTCTATGTTGATTGCTTTGGCATAGTTCTCATATTTGATTTCCACGCGGGACTCCAGTTCCGCTTTGCTGAAAACGCCAAATCTTCCAAACAGGTCAATGGCTTTCTCCGTCACCAGACATGGGATGGCTTCTACCATAGACTTAATATTGGGAAGCCCTCTGCGCTCTGCCTCGTCAACCCACTCCTCTGAATAACCATTTCCGTTGAACACAATTCTCTGATGTTGGGATGCCATCTCCTTAATCAGATCATGCACGGCGAGCTCAAAGTCCTCTGCTTTCTCCAAAATATCGCAGGCATCTGCGAAAGCTTCCCGCTGCAATGGTGTTTAACACAATATTGGGGGCTGCGATGGAGTCTCTGGAGCCCACCATGCGGAACTCAAACTTATTGCCCGTGAACGCGAAGGGGGAGGTCCTGTTTCGGTCTGTGGCGTCCTTTGCAAAACCCGGAAGAGTCTTTACACCGGTCTGAAGCACACCGCCCTTGATACTGTGGGTGGCGGTTCCTGTGCTGATCAGCTGCTCCAGTACATCCTGCAGCTGTTCGCCCAGGAAGACAGAGATGATGGCAGGCGGAGCCTCATTCGCCCCCAGTCTGTGGTCATTTCCGGGGTCTGCGGCGGCCTCCCGAAGCAGGTCCGCATGTTCATCCACAGCCTTTAAGATGCAGGTCAGCACCAGGAGAAACTGCACATTTTCATGGGGCGTCTTTCCTGGGTCCAGCAGATTGATTCCGTCATCTGTGGTGATGGACCAGTTGTTGTGTTTACCAGAGCCATTCACTCCGGCAAAGGGTTTCTCGTGGAGCAGGCACTGCAGTCCGTGCTGACAGGCCGCCTTTTTAAAGTCTTCATAACCAACTGGTTGTGATCCACAGCAATATTGGCCTCCGCATAGATAGGCGCCAGCTCATGCTGGGCGGGCGCAACTTCATTGTGCTGGGTCTTTGAAGATACACCCAGTTTCCACAGCTCTTCGTTGACATCTTTCATGTAGGATGCAACGCGCTGGCGGATGGTTCCGAAGTAATGATCATCCAGCTCCTGACCCTTGGGAGGCATTGCGCCAAAGAGGGTGCGCCCGGTAAAGATCAGGTCTTTTTCTCTTTAAGTACTTCTGCTTATCCACCAGAAAGTATTCCTGCTCAGGACCCACGGAGGGGTGACCTTTTTGGAGGTGGTATTTCCAAATAGTCTCAGCAGGCGCAGGGCCTGTTCATTGATTGCCTCCATGGAGCGCAGCCGAGGGGTTTTCTGATCCCGGGCCTCCCCTGTGTAGGAGCAAAACGCGGTGGGAATGCACAGAATTGCCCCCGCTGCGTCCTCCCTCACATAGGCCGGGGAGGTGCAGTCCCAGGCTGTATATCCTCTTGCTTCAAAGGTGGCTCTCAGCCCCCTGAGGGAAGGAGGAGGCATCCGGCTCTCCCTTGATCAGCTCTTTACCCGAAAACTCCATAAGCACAGAACCGTCCTCTTTGGGGCTGTGATAAAAGAATCATGCTTCTCCGCCGTCATTCCCGTCAGCGGCTGGAAAATATGGGTGTAGTGGGTAGCCCCTTTTTCTACCGCCCAGTTTTTCATAGCCTCAGCCACCACCTCAGCCACCATTGGGTCCAGCTCCCTGCCCTCCTCCATGGTCTTTTTCAACGCCGTGTAGACTTTACCGGGCAGACGCTCCTGCATCACTTTATCATTAAATACGTTCTCTCCAAAAATCTCTGCCACATTCATTTTTTCACTCATTTGTTCCTCATCCTTTCTTTGTTTGTGTGAATTTGAATATATTTTTCTAAATAAAACCGCAAAAAAAGGGCGCTCCACCGTGGTGGAACGCCTTTGTTCGCTTTACATTCTTCATTCACTTCAATCTGTATACTAAAATACATTACTTCCTAAAAAATGCAAGCAAAAATTCTAAAATTTTTTCAGTTCATTTTCCGATTGATGACGGCTATGTAGTCAAGCCTTGTCAATGGAACCGAAAATTTCCATTTTTTCTTTTACAGTTGCCTTGATGGCCTCAACTCCGGGAGCCAGGACTTTACGCGGGTCAAAGCCCTTGCCTACCAGATCCTTGCCCTCCTCAAAGTACTTGCGGGTCGCTTCCGTAAAAGGAAATCTGGCACTCTGTATTTACATTGATCTTGGCAACTCCCAGATCAATGGCTTTCTTGATCATATCTACCGGAATGCCTGTCCCTCCGTGGAGAACTAGTGGCATGGTTCCTGTCTTTTCCTGGATTGCGTCCAGAGTCTCAAAGCTCAGGCCTGCCCAGTTTTCCGGGTATTTTCCATGAATGTTTCCGATACCTGCTGCCAGCATGGTAACGCCCAGCTCTGCAATAGTCTTGCACTCTTCCGGATCAGCACATTCGCCCATACCTACAACGCCGTCTTCCTCGCCGCCGATAGCACCAACCTCAGCCTCCAGGGACATTCCCTTGTCAGCACAGATCTTCACCAGCTCTTTGGTGTTTGCGATGTTCTCCTCAATGGGGCTGTGGAGCCGTCATACATTACAGAAGAGAATCCTGCCTCAATGCATTTCAGGCAAGCGTCATAGCTGCCGTGGTCCAGATGCAGAGCTACCGGTACTGTGATGTTCATCTCCTCGAGCATACCGTTTACCATACCAACGATGGTCTTGTAGCCTCCCATGTATTTTTCCTGCACCCTCAGAAACACCCAGGATAACCGGAGAATTGTTCTCCTGTGCAGTCAAAAGAACTGCTTTTGTCCACTCCAGATTGTTGATGTTAAACTGTCCCACTGCATAGTGGCCTGCCTTTGCTTTTTCTAACATGTCCTTAGCTGATACCAACATTTCGTTACCTCCACTTATAAATAAAATTAGTTAAATTGTAGTTAGCTTTTATTATAGTATATATTTCATAAAAAATAAACAATTTTTTGTGATCTATTATTCTTTTTCCACGATCTCTTCCTCTTGTACCGTCTCCAAACTCTGATTTTCCCTGACTTGCTGCAGACTTCTTGCTATGGTCTGGACACTGTGGGCTTCCTCCGGCAGCAACGCCTCCTGGTGGATGTGCTTTACCATAATGGGAATGGCTTTCTGATAATTGACAATCTCCACCCTGCTGTGCACTCCCCAAATTCCCCGTCCAGTGTCCAGGGAATCTCCTCCAATGACTCAAACTCTACCCGTTCCGCCTTTTGATAGTAGATGTGCTTGTTGTCAATCTCCCGTAACAGAATAGCCCCCAGGATTTCCTGGAGCTCTATGGGATTTTTCGGTGTCTTTATCAAAGTGACTTCAAACACCCCGTCGTTTAAGTGAACATGTTTCCCTGTTATGTTCTTAAATCCTCCCACAGACTGGGGAATTGGTTACCATTCCATAGATAAACTCGTCCTCTACAACCTCCTCGCCGATCCGGATCTTCATGTGGTAGGACTTCAGATTAAACAGCCTCTTGGCACCCTCCAGCACGTAGGCCAGATGCCCCAGCACATTTTTGACATCCTGCTTGGTCTGGTAGGACACCTCTGTAAAAGCCCCGCACGCAGCAATATACACAAAATAATCCCCGTTGAAGCCTCCGATATCACAGGGAAAGGGATGATTGAGCGCGATGCAGCGGGCTGCCTCCTTCATATTCTTGGGCAGCCCCAGACTGTTTCCAAAGTCATTTGTACTTCCCGCCGGAATGTAGCCCACCGGGCGCCTGCCACTCTCGGGCCTTTTGCATCATGCCGGTGATCACCTCATCCAAAGTACCGTCGCCGCCACTGCACACCACAAGGTCGTATTTCCCGGCCTTTTTCTGGGTCACCCTGCAGGCATGCATAGCCCCCTGGGTGGTGTGGACCGTCACCCTCATATTGTTTTTCACAAAGATATCGATAATGTCCAACAGGTGATTTCTGATCAAGCCCTTGCCTGACTTGGGGTTAATGATAAAAAGTACTTTTCTCTTCTTCATGCATTTACACTCCTCAGTATAGGCTTATTCTACTACTTCTCTGTCTTCCTGGCAAGTGCATGCGAAAAATTAACGCCTATCCATAATCTGAAAGGTTACTGTTCACAATAGCCCTGCTGTGTCCTTCTCAAGGCTTCATGCTTTACAATAGAAAAAAGAATATAAATTCTCCTCCCTCCGTCTTAAGCTCCAGTCTTCCGTCATATTTCTCCGCTATCAGCCGTACACTTTTAAGCCCCAATCCATGTCCCCACTTATCTTCCTTGGTCGTTGCCGGAAGCTCATCCCCTGAAACAACGTGCATGCAAGGATTCACCACCTTCAGCACAAACATTCCCCTTGCCCAGTCTTGCCTCAAGATTGATATACCGATGCTCCTGTTCAAGCCTGCATACATACTCCACCGCATTATCCAGGGCGTTTCCAAAAACAGCGCAGATATCCGGCTTCTCCAAAGGAAGGGGCTGCTGTATTTCTGCTTTCACATAAAAATCAATCCCATACATCCCCATAGAGGAAGCTTTCGTACTTAATAGTACGTTTACAATGGTATCGTTACAATACTTTAAGGTCTGATATAGAGCAGAATTATCCAGCATTTCCCGGATATAGGCATCTTTCTGCTCCATAGAGAGGGCCGACAGTACCTGCAGATGATTTGTGAGGTCATGCTTAAGCCTCCGTATCTCCAGGTTCTGCTTCTCCATCATCGCATAATACCTGCTGTTCATCTCTGCGGTCACCTGCGTCTCCTCAAGCCTGCGCTGCCTGGAAAGAACCGTTACTGTCCACAAAAGTCCGGCGAAGGAGCAAAGTGCCAGTAAAAGCAGAAACAAATTCTGGTAGGTATCCTGCTGCTGCCCATAAAACGTAAGCAGAACCACACAAAGTATAATTCCATGGGTGTGGCCGTAAGCAGTAAAAGCAGTCTCCACATGGCAGGGCTAAGCTCCAAATCCCTTCCCGGAGAAAAATGCCTGCATAACCAATAGAATGCTGCAGCGAATACCAGCCTTTCCATAAAAGGCTGATGACCGCCAAAAGGCCAGACAAAATTATCCATCAAAGCATTAAAGGCCAGCACAGTGCTGGCAAACATCAGGCCAACCGTTATTTTCTTTAAGCGGCTTCCCCGGCACCCCACAAGCACTGCTGCCAAAAAAATGCTGAGTGTCCAGAGAATGTTCGTCCAGTCCGCAATTTGAATGATCATGCCGCTCAAAAGGCTGCAGCTTACCAGCAAAAACGCCTTTCTTACTCTCTCACTTCTCTGTACAAAAAACATCTCAATGCCTGATATATAAGAAGTGCTCCGGGAATCAATTTTATGCCTAAAATGATGAACCTGCTCATCGATATTCTCCCTCTAACATAGCTTTAGCTAAACTGGCTTCCGCCTCCTCCTTCATGCTTCTGCTCACAGGCAGTCTATTGCCGGCAACGCGCACCTCTCCCCGGCCCACATGCTCTACCTTATCTGCGTTTACCAGGTATCTCTGATGAATACGCACAAAGCTAACGCATGCCTGCCCCTTAAGCTGTTCTTCAACCTCATCCAGCTTTCCGTAAAAAGGATACTCCTTTTCCTCTGTAACCAGTACCACCTTACGCCTGTCGCTGTAGAGATAGGAAATCCTGTCAACAGGCATACGGAAAATGCCATCCGTGTTTTTGAAGGCAAATACCTTCTCCCTGTTCCTTCCTAACATTGTGCGCACCCTGCTGACGATATTTCGAGACGCTTCTCCTGCGCAGGCTTCATCACATAGTCAAGGGCACCTACCTCATACCCCTCAAACACATAATCTGAGTATCCGGTAAGGAACACGATCACCAGCTCCTGGTTAAACTCTCTTATTTTCCTGGCTGTGTCCATTCCGTTAAGGCCCTCCATCTCCACGTCCAAAAACAAAGATCTATCTCCCCCGGATGCGCCTTCAGCCATTTCACTGCACTGCTTCCGGAGGTGAACTCATAAACAATTTCCTCATCATCCTCATAGATAATCTTTTCCAACTGAAACCGGACGGCATCTCTGGCATCCGTCTCATCATCACATAATGCAACACGAAGCATAGTTACTACCTCTCTGTAATCTTTATGAAAGATGTTGGGTGCCTACGGATTTCTCCGCACTTTGTGACCCTGGCATCTTATGAAACAGTATAACATGTATTCACTAAAACGAACAATGTGGTTTTGTTCCAGAAATGACACATTGACGCTCAAAACTTTACAAGGAGAGCTGCAAAACTTTACATTCCTTGCATTTGCTATCCAAAGTTTACATGAAGGGTGCCAAACTTGACAGCCTGAATTTTCCACAACGTTTTTTATGATATATATAAAGAAAAGCCGTAACTGCGAAGGTGCCTAGCTGTTACGAAAAGTCAAAGAAAGCAAAGGTGAACAAAATGTTAGATGTAAAAAATCTCCAAAAATCTTATACCATCGGAAAGAAGTCCTACCCTGTATTAAAGGGCGTTGACTTAAGTGTGGCCAAGGGCGAATTCGTAGCGGTGATGGGGCCTTCCGGTTCGGGAAGAGCACGCTTCTCAACTGTATCTCCTGCTACATTCCTTTTGAGGAGGGCAAAATTACTCTGGGAGGCCAAGAACTGAAGGGCATGAATGAGAGTCAGCTTGCAAAAAATACGCAACGAAAAGCTTGGCTTTGTATTCCAGGATTTCATGCTCCTTGACGGTCTGACGATCCGCGAAAATATTCTGGTCCCGAGAATCATCCAGGGCAGTGTGAGCCGTGATGCTGAGGAGCTGGCCGACCGCCTGATTGACCTTTTCGGCATCAGCCATATCCGTGGCAAATATCCTGCGGAGGTATCAGGAGGTGAACGTCAGCGCACTGCTGTGGCAAGAAGTCTGATCAATCATCCTCTAATCATACTGGCCGATGAACCTACCGGAAATCTTGACAGTAAATCAAGCCGGACGGTTATAGAATCCTTTGAGAATGCCAGAAGTCAGATGGATGCTACGATCTTCATGGTCACCCATGACAGTTTTTCTGCCTCCTTCTGTGACAGGGTCATCCTTCTGAAGGATGGTACTGTATACCGTCAGCTTGAAAAACAGGACGGCGCAGCACATTCCATGATCTTCTCTTAGACGCGATTAAAGAAATGAGTGGTGATGAATCATGATGACAATGCAAACCTTAGAAAAGAAATTACATAAAAAGGCATCCAGAAAACAGGCAACACTATACCTTTTATGCAACTTCGTATCTATGATGCTGATTACCTCCTATGCAGCTATTCTTTTTTCTCCTACCATCTTAAATGTCCTGCCGGAGGGCGGCGACAGCAGAAAACAATTATACGCCATCTTCGTCATGGCCCTGTTTGGCTGTGTGGTCTTTACCATCTACGCAGCCAGCCTGTTCTTCCGCAAAAAATCACGGCAGCTCGGTATCCTCATGGCTCTGGGTGCGTCCAAAAGCGCCTCTCACCCGGCCTGTTCCGGGAGGTGGCGCTTATGAGCGGAGTATCCTCCCTGGCCGGAATTGCCGCGGGTATCCCGTTTGTGATATTACTCTGGAAGATATTTCAGCTGTTTATCGTAGATACAGGTGAGATGAAGCTGGTGATTCATTTCCAATGCTTGTATGTATCCGCCGCCTTCTACCTTTTTGGTATCTGCCTGCGCCTGCATTATGGCCTATCAATACCTGAGGAAAACAAATATCCTTGATGTGGTGCAGGAGGAGCACAAAAACGAACCGGTAAAGGAGCTCGGCCGATGGTGCGGTCCCCTTGGAATCGTTCTGATTTTTGTGGGAGCTGTGGCTGGTTACTATTCCGGCACTGTATATATGAAATTACTTAGTGCCTACCCTCCTGCCTGGCTGAATATCACTTATGCCCCCGTTTTATCGGCTTGTACCTTGTGATGATACACACAGTAATCCATGGGTGGATTCCGCACAAAAAAGAAACCCTACAAAAACATCATTTCAGGAGTATGATGAAATTTCAGGGAAAGCAGACCGTCAACAGCAGCCTAATCTGTAAGTACCGTGCTTATTGCGGGCGGCTGTTTCGCAATTTTCTATGTTCCGGTTCTGGCCACAGGACAGATGATGAATATCAACAGCCACGAATATGATTATGCCTACCACTACAGAGCGGACCAGAATGCCGGGGAAACAGAAGGTTACTGCAATGGCGGATCATTACGGCATTGCCCTTAAGGACTGGATGGAATGCCCATATATTACCCTGGGAATGGATGGCTATGAAGAAATTCAGGATGAAAATGACTCCTTCCATGTAGAATATTCGCCGCTGCTAAGCGGGAGGAAATTTTCTGTCTGAAAGCAGCTACCGCAAAATGACAGGACAGGACATCTTTGTCCCTGCGCAAAGCTACTACGCTGTTACGGGAACCCAGTCTTCCTATAATTTTTTGCCAACTCCAATGCAACCAAACTTACCAATATCGTAACCCGGGAAATAATAGACGTAACCTTCAGGGTTATCTTCATTTTGACCTCATGGCCGGGAATAACAGCTTTTATGTGATCAATGATCAGGACTACGAAAAAAATCCGCCAAGGTCTTACTCCTGTATGGCACGGATCTCTGGTATATTTTAATGCAGATGGGGAGGATAGCTATGACTTTGCCAATACCTTTTTTCACACCTTTGTGGATTCTTTTGGACCGGAATGCGAGTATCCCAAATTTTATGACCCGGTAACAAAGATTGCACAGGAGGAAAAGGGACAGATCTACTGGGGAGACACAGACCAGATGACTCCTGTGAGCTACGAGGAAGCAGATTCCTCCGATTTCCGCCTTCACTGGGAATGTATGCCGCAATTTCGCATACTGGACCGCAATGATTTCATGACTACGTTTTCCGTGTATTTAATGGCATTTATATTTGTGGCTCTCATCTGCTTCGCAGCGGCAATCGTCATCGGTTATACACGCTGCCAGGCTATTGCGCTCAATAACCGTTATGTGTTCGATGATCTTAAGCGCCTGGGCGGTCCCCCTGCGTTTCTCTGCGCAGAAGTGAAACGCCAATGCCTGATCGTATTCCGAATACCGGCAATTACCGGAATGACCCTGATGACGCTGCTATACACTCTGCTTTTTTGTATGCCAATGACAGCCGCCTGAACTCCGGCGAACTGTATTCCCTACTTGTTTGTCTGGGGGTGCTGGCTGTGATTGCAGTCATTCTGTATTCTATTTACCGCTATACTGTACGCAGGATTGAGCGTGATCTTGGGATCGATAAAGCTCAATGATAACCAGCGCAGAAGGCCATTTTTAAAGGAGGTGTGCAATATTGCTGGCCACGGAGTGAACAGTTCCTATTTTGTGTTACTGTTCACACGTTCACAGTAACTATTTCGCGTCAATACATACCGTAGGTTTGGAAAATTTATTGTTCCGTTCCAAGAGGATGTGTTATAATAGCTCAAAGAGTCAGATATCCCCGCTATGCGGTATATCTGCCACAAAGTATGATTGACAAGAAAAGGAGACCTGCTATGAGTTACAAGACTGCCCTGATCACAGGGGCTTCCAGAGGAATCGGACGGGCCATTGCCCTGTCTATGGCTTCTGCCGGATACCATTTGATGCTGACCTGTCACCGAAACCAGGACATGCTTACTGAGCTGGCACATCAAATTGAGAGCCGCTATCCCGTCACCTGCCTGACCTATGCGGGGGATATGGGCGACTACGAGGCAGTGCAAAAGATGTATGCCTGTTTCCAGCAGCGTTTTGCCTCCCTGGATGTGATCGTAAACAATGCAGGAATTTCCCACATGGGGCTTTTGACGGATATGAACCCTGAGGAGTGGGACCGGATCATGGCAACCAACCTCTCCTCCGTGTTTTTATACCTGCCGCTACGGCATCCCTATTATGCTGCGCAAAAGACCGGAAAGATCATCAATATCTCCTCTGTGTGGGGAGTGGCCGGCGCTTCCTGTGAAGCTGCCTACTCTGCCTCCAAGGGAGGTGTCAACGCGCTCACCAAAGCACTGGCAAAGGAGCTTGGTCCCAGCAATATCCAGGTCAACGCGATCGCCTGTGGTGTCATTGATACGCAGATGAATGACTGGATGACCGAGGAGGACCTGGAATCTCTGCTGATTGAGATCCTGCCGGACGTTTGGGGCGCCCGGAGGAGGTTGCACACCTGGTACTGAACCTGTGCTCCGGAAATGAGTATCTGACCGGGCAGGTGATTCATTTGGATGGGGGATGGATATAAAATTGAGGGCTTTTTTCGTTTCATTTTGACATAGTTTCCAATGGAATGAAACGCGGAAGTGTAAGCTTAAGAGGCTTATACTTCCGCTTTATTTCTCTTCTTTTTACACAGTCTATAAATGCCAGATCTCCTCATTATACTGCTTTATAGTCCGGTCAGAGGAAAATACCCGGCTTCGCTGATGTTTACCAGCATTTTCTTGGCCCAGTCCATGCGGTCCCGGTAGTTGTCAAATGCCTGGTCCTTTGTGCGTATATAGTCCTTCACATCCAGAAGTGTCATAAACCAGTCCTTCTGTATGAGTTCTCTGTGGAGGCGTGCCAGGTTTTCTTTATCTCCCACCTGCAGCAGGGTATCGCTGACAATGAAGTCCACCATCTCCCGAATTTCCCCATCCGCTTCATAAATATTTTTAGCACAATAGTCTTTCTTTGCATAGTGTTCAATCACCTGCTGGCTGGATTCCCCGAAGATATAGATGTTCTCCTCACCCACCAACTGGTGTATCTCCACATTCGCACCGTCCTCTGTTCCCAGAGTGACCGCCCCATTCAGCATGAACTTCATGTTGCCAGTACCGCTGGCCTCCTTGGATGCCAGGGAGATCTGCTCCGATACATCACAGGCCGGGATGAGTTTCGATGCCTTAGTCACGTTGTAGTTTTCCACCATAACCACATTCAGGTGCTTCTTTACTTCCGCATCCCGGTCAATGATCGCCTGAAGGCAGAGGATCAGGTGAATGATATCTTTGGCTATCACATATGCTGGAGCAGCCTTTGCCCCAAAAATCATGGTGATTGGCGTCTTTGGAACCTTGCCTGCCTTGATCTCCAGGTATTTGTGAATGATATACAGCGCATTCATCTGCTGCCTCTTGTACTCATGAAGCCTCTTAATCTGTATATCAAAGATGGAGTTCTCATCCAAGCGGATATTCTGGGTTTCCCTCAGGTAGGCCTTCAGCGCCTGTTTGTTCTCCAGCTTGATCTGCAGCAGCTCACGCAGCACCTGCTCATCTTTTTCATAGGCGCGCAGCTTTTTAACTCATCCGCATTCTTTTTAAATCCACTTCCGATCAATCGCTCAATCAGGCCCGTTAGCTTAGGATTGCAGTGCAGCAGCCATCGGCGGAACGTGATTCCGTTAGTCTTGTTATTAAATTTTTCCGGATACAGATCATAGAAGGGCTTCAGCTCGGATTCCTTCAGGATTTCCGTGTGCAGGGCTGCCACCCCGTTCACGCTGAATCCATAGTGAATATCCATATGAGCCATATGCACCCGTCCGCTGTCGTCTATGATGGACACCCTGGGATCTGCAAAATCCTCCACCCTGGCATTCAGCTCCCCGGATGATCGGCAGCAGATGGGGCACCACCTGCTCCAGATAGGAGATTGGCCACTTTTCCAGGGCTTCCGCCAAAATGGTGTGGTTTGTGTAAGCACAGGTCCTGCTTACCACCTCAATAGCCCTGCGCTGGGACATCCCTCCTGCTGCAGAAGGCGGATCAACTCCGGAATCACCATGGAAGGGTGGGTATCATTGATCTGGACAACTACGTGTTCATCCAGCTTATACAAGTCATATCCCTTTTCTTTACACTCTTTCAAAATCAGTTGTGCGGCATTGCTCACCATAAAATACTGCTGATAGATGCGAAGCAGCTGTCCCTTCTCATCACTGTCGTCCGGATAGAGGAAGAGGGTCAGGTTCCGCCTGATATCCTCCTTATCAAAACAGATGCCCTCTTTACGATGCCCTCATCCACGGGTCCACATCGAACAGGTGCAGTTTGTTGGTGCAGCTGTCATATCCCGTCACGTCAATATCATACAGACGGGAGGTGAGGCTGAAGTCCTTAAACGGTATCTCAAAGTGAATATCCGTCTTCTCCAGCCAGCTCTCTTTTCTCAATCCAGGGATTGGGCACTTCCTTCTGCTTGTGATCCGAAAATTCCTGTTTAAACAGGCCGCAGTGATAGTTCAGGCCCTCCGTCCCCATTCAACCCCAGTGTTGCGATAGAGTCTAAAAACAGGCAGCCAGTCTTCCCAAACCTCCATTTCCCAGAGACGGCTCCGGTTCCAGCTCTTCAATCGCACTGAGTTCTTTTCCATTTCTCCCGCAGCACCTGCTCTGCCTCCCCGTACAGTCCCAGATTGATCAGGTTGTTGGAGAGCAGCTTTCCTATCAAAAAAATTCTGCGGATATATAATAAAGCTTCTTGCTGCCTTTGTTCCTTCCTAACGCCTTTGCCTTCTCCTTTGTGAGTTCCAGCAGGGCGCGGTATATCTCCTCATTGGATGCCTTTGCCACATCTTTGCCAAAACTGGTTTCAGAATTTTATTCAACTCTTTTTCCAACATTTCAATTTCCTCCTCATTATAGAGAGCGCAGATTTGTTTCGAAAATTTTCGAAATTACATTGCGATCTTACCATTCCTGTGCTATATTGTCAATATAGTATTTCTCCTTTTAAAAAAAATGTGTTACTGTTCACACGCACAGTAACATGCATAAATCCATGCAAAATCGCCTTCGGCGATGGGATTTATGCACCCTTGAATCATTTTCTCACGGTCTGAGCAGTAAATGCTCAGACCTGGGTGATCAATAACAAAAAAGTACATCAGGAGGAAAATTTATGGCTACAATCCGAGATATTGCCAGACAACTGGGTATTTCTCCGGGTACGGTGTCAAAGGGACTCAACGGCGCCAGTGATATCAGCGAATCCACCAGGCAGGCAGTACTGGATACCGCGGTGGAGCTGGGATACAAGCCCAAGAGCATGCAGGGAAAAACACCCGGGAAAATCTGTATTTTGGTGGAAAATATGAATTATGATAATGTAGATCAATTTGGATATGAAATCATTGCCGGCTTTGAACAGACTGCAGCTCTAAAAGGCTGCCAGGTGGATATCATCCCGGCCGGCCTTTCCATGCAGACCGGTGAGCCCTATGATACCTTTATGCTGAAAAATAAATACGTGGGTGCGTTCCTGCTGGGCTTTGAGCTGCACGATGACTATCTCAGACAGCTGCACAACACCAAAGTCCCCACTGTTCTCTTGGACAATTACATTGAAAATAACCCCAGGGTCGGCTATGTGGGAACTGACAACTTTGAGGGAATGAAACATATTGTCAATCACCTGGCTGCCCTGGGGCACAGAGAAATTGCGGTGCTCTGCGGAAACCCGGATTCGCTGATCACGGTCCGCCGTTTTGACGCCTTTAAGCATTTTATGTGGTGCAACCAGCTCAAATGGCGGGATGAGCTGATTGCCTACGGGGATTTTCACCGGGACACTGCCCCAGAATACGTTTCGCGCTTTCTGGAGCAGGGTGCCACGGCAATCGTCTGCGCCAGTGACTACATTGCCTCAGGCGTGATCCGTGCCCTCACCGCCGCCAGAGTGCGGGTGCCGGAGGATGTGAGCGTCACTGGCTTTGATGATCTGCCACTTGCCCGGTATCTGGCGCCACCGCTGACCACTGTGCGGCAAAACCGCCTGGACCTGGGAAAAGCGCATTTTTGTTGCTGGACGGCCTGATGCACGGTGTGTCCATCAGCCGCCTGGAGCTACGCCCCACCTTTATCGCGCGTCAGTCCACGGGACCCGTCAGCTTACAATCTTATAATAGGTCTTAGCTGTCATGGAGTAGATCAAGGTATACCCCAGCGCAAATACAACGATGGTTCCGCCTGTACAGGCCATAAAGAGCTTAGTGTTGTAGAGGTTAAATATCATGAGCAGCCGGTTGATGATATTGAAGGCAAAGGCAATGTGTACACCCGCCATCAAGAGCGGCAGGAAAAATACACTCAGTACCTGGCTGCGGATGGACTGGCGCACTTCCTTTTGCTCATTCCTACCTTCTTCATGATCTGGTACCTCTCCCGGTCATCATACCCCTCTGAAATCTGTTTATAGTAGATGATCAGTATGGTCGCCATCACAAACAGCAGTCCCAGGAAGATCCCCAGGAAGAGAAGTCCCCGTCCATAATATAGAAGCTGTTTTTTCCGGCAGCCACACCATCCGCGTATCCTGTCAGGCCCTCCTGCTCCATTCTGGCAGACAACTCTTTTTTGGAGACGGATCTGCGTGTCTTCATCTGCAGTAGTATCAAACCCATAGTAATAACTCATCTCACTGAGCCGGTCCTTTAACTCCCCGGGACTTCGATCTGCTTAGTAACCCTTTCCAAAAATGCCTGGTCCGGCACTACAATACAGTAGGCATCTGTAAGCAGGGTGCCCATCCCCATGGGGATGACCTCCTCACTCAGGTTCTCTTTAATCTTGCAGGATGTGTCCTGAATCTGGATCTCTCCATTCAGTGTCTCCCCTTTGCACAGTAGACCAGCACCTCATCCGGGGCCAACTGCTCCTCCCTGCCCTCCAGACGGTTATAGTCCTCCAGAAGGATGAAGGTGAGGACGTGGGCATTTCATCGCCCAAATCCATTCCGGTGTAGGACTGATTCACACCGTAGAAATGGTTTCCATCCTGCGCCAGGGTAAATCCCTGGCTGCGGTAATTGATGACATTCTCTGTCTCAATCCCGTATTCGCTGATCACATCATTGACCATGGAATCAATGGCCTTCCTGGACTCATCCGTTACATTATACTGGTTTACGCCAATATTTCTCGGATAACGCCATCGCAACGAATCCTCCAGTCCCAGATACAGGCTGAGTGTGGTTGATATCAGGATCAATACGCCTGTGGAGAGCACACAGATACTGGCCAATCCGGCCGCATTCTGTTTCATTCGGTACATCATACCGGAGATGGTAGTAAATGCTTTGGCTGGTAATAGTATCTCTTGTTTTTGCGCAATATCTTTAAAATCAGTATACTTCCCGCTGTAAAAGAGACAATAGGTGCCAATGATCACCAGAATGACCGCCCTGAAGAAAAGCAGCATGGCATCCAGCGGAGAGGTTACGGTTGCTGCTATATAATAACCCACTCCCAGACACAGAAAACCCACAAGTGCTATGATCCACTTTGTCTTAGGTTCTTTCTCACCCACATTGGAACCCCTTGAGAAGTTCAATGGGGTTAGAGAGGTGAATCTGCCTCAAAGTGTTCAGATAGTTCAGCAGAAAAAATCCCTGCAAACAGGAACAGGCACTCCCCTATGGCCTTGGGTGCTATCTCAAACCCCAGACTCACCGGAAACCTCAGCATTTTCATCAAGAGCAGATATACCAGATGTGAAAAAAAGGATACCTGAGGCAATTCCCGCCAGAAGGCTGAAACCGCCGGAGAATAAAGTCTCCCAGAAAACCACTCTACCCAGGTGGCGTTTTTCCATACCCAGGATATTGAACAGTCCAAATTCCTTTTTCTCCTCTTGATCAGAAAGCTGTTGGTGTAAAACAAAAAGATAACAGAAAATATTATGATAACCCAGCTTCCAAGACCCATAATCATAATGATATCCTGGCCTCCGTGCATCTCCTCCACAGAGCTGTTCATTCCCAGGCCCCGTATGATATAGTACATCATTATGGTCAGGGTACAGGTCAAAATGTAGGGGAACATATGTCTTGGCATTTTCTTTATATTGCTGGCGGCCAGCTTGGGATAAAAGACTTTACTCATTCTGATCACCACCTGTCGCAATCACGGTCAGGGTATCGGAAATCTTCTGGTACATCTCCTCTTCCGTCATATTTGCCCGGTAGATCTGGTGGAAGACTTCCCCATCCTTGATAAACAGTACGCGTCCCGCGTGACTGGCTGCCTTTACACTGTGGGTTACCATGAGAATGGTCTGCCCTTCCGCGTTCACTTCATTGAAGACCCGAAGCAGACCTTCTGTAGCCCTGGAGTCCAAAGCTCCTGTGGGCTCATCCGCCAGCACCAGTTTGGGGTCTGTGATCAGGGCTCTGGCCACTGCCGCCCCTCTGCTTCTGCCCGCCCGAAACCTCATAGGGATATTTTGCCAGGATATCCCCGATGCCCAGCTTGCGGGCCAGCGGCTCCAGCTTGGCGTTCATTTGCTCATATTTTCTCCGGCCAGCACAAGCGGAAGAAAGATGTTGTCCTTCAGTGAAAAGGTGTCCAGCAGATTGAAATCCTGAAACACAAATCCCAGATTATCTCTGCGGAATGCGGAGATTTCCTTTCCTTAATTGAGACAATGCTCTTTCCGTTTAAGAGCACCTCCCCGCTGGTGGGTTTATCCAGCGCTGCCAGGATATTCAGCAGAGTGGGTTTTACCCAGAGCCTGACTCCCCCATGATGGCCACATACTCTCCCTGCTCCACCGAGAAGGATACGTTGGTCAGTGCCTGGACGTGGTTTCCTCCGAATCTCGTGATGTATACCTTTTCAAGTTGTGAACTTCCAATATAGACATTTTCACTGCCTCCTCATACTTAATCTTCACCCTGGGAATCTTTTTTACTTCCCTGTTTGTGAGATAAGTATAACAGATCTTATCCCTTTACTTCATGGGTCTGCTTACAATATTCTGTTATAACCTTACAAAAACGTCACAATTGTTTCAATCCTCGCTCGGTAATCTAACAGAGTACAGCCACCTTCAGAGATGTGAAAATGCTCACTATCGGATCTTGTCGAATTTCTCTTTATAATACAGTTTTAGATTTTCATTTCTTATGTTCTCACAAAACTCTTCTAGCCACTCTTCATACAGGGCTGCTTTTTTCCTCCGGATAACCGTCCGCTCCCCCCTGCACAATATTTTCAATCAATTCCGCCTCCTGCAGTTCAAACCGCTTGTGCATCTCATAAGATAGTTTTTCTAATCCTACCTTTGTCACCAGATAATGAATGCGCTCAAAGTCCTTCCATGTCATCTCCTCCATATTCAGGATCTTTTTCGCATCCTTCTCGGAACAAAGAGAGAGAAATAAAATTTTTCTTTCTCTGCCTCTTGCCATCCTATACTTTGCATTTACTCACCTCCTTTTGTATATTACTATTATAGCCAGATATCCGGTAATGTTCAATTGCCAATTTTTCCTATAATTGCTTTGAGAGGATGTGATTTCCATTATTAGCTATAAACCATTTTGGAATACTCTGGAAAGCAAAGGAATAACCCAGTATCAACTGATCAATGATTATCATTTTTCAACCGGGACACTGGACAGTTTAAGAAAAAAACAACAGTATTACTCTGAATACACTACATGATATCTGCATTATGCTGGATTGTAATATTGGAGATGTAGTAGAGTTTATCCTTATAGAGGATGTGTAACCGTTATAGAAAAAGAATTATTTTCTCATACGACTGTATGCTTCTGATAACTTTTTATTGCTTTGCGGGTATGTTTTGAGACCTTGCCTGTTACCAGACAAGGTCTCTTTTCCATTTCTTATATCCTATTTCCGTTCCAAATACACTTTTAATGCAGTTCCGATGAATTTGGCAGCGCCAACCCCATACTTCTTATCCATCACTTCAATATATATGGGGTTGGAGAGATAATTGTCAGCCATGACTCCCCAGTAATTTTCTCCATATCAATGCCCCTGTTGCATTCGTTGGCAAATGATACCATCTCATCAACCCGCTCCTGCACACTCAGGCACGAGGATCTCTGGACAGATCGGATGTGAGCCTTCTCGTGATATCCTCTGTCCTTTCCATCAGGCCGCCCACCTCTGAAGGGAGATGGGAGAGCCCTTATCCAAAAAATCACCCAGATTGTTCTTCATAGCTTCTACAAAACGCCCCACACTGCCAAACTGCTTCAGAGCCATCCGGGCAATTTCCTGTTCCTGCCCTTTCAGCTGTGTGATCATCTCCTCAAAGCTTTCCATGCTTCCCAGTTGTTTCACAATCTCATCCCTGTGTGTACTTTTTAAATTGTTCCAGGGCCTGAATATACTCTTCCACGTCAAAGTCTTTCTCTTCCATACTGTTCTCTCCTCCGATCTCTTTGTCCAATCTTTCCAACAATTCATTCAACCGGTCACGCTTTCGCATGATCTGTTCACGCTGTCTTGTCAATGCTGCCATCCGGTCAATTTGAGGATTGTCTAAAATCTCTTTTATCTCTCTTAAGGTAAAGTCCAGCTCCTTGTAAAATAAAATCTCCTGAAGCGATGCTACCGCCTGCTCATCATACATCCGGTATCCGGCCTCTGTCGTCTTTGTGGGCTTGAGCAAACCGATATTGTCATAGAACTGCAGGGCCCGCACGCTTGCCCCTGTCAGTATGGATACTTGTTTTACAGTCATCACGACCATTCACCTTCCTTCAATGTTGAGTTCAGATTTTCTTTTCTCTGCCGGCGTAGGAGTTCTCTAAAACCTGATCTCTGATACTTATACTACACTATTACCATGCGTAAGAGTCAACACTTTTATGAAAGGCTTTTTTTCTGCTGTTGTTACTGTGAACGTGTGAACCGTAACTCTGCTGTCTTAGTCAACCTGCAGTTTTGCAGATTTGAGATCCAGATAGACCCTGGTTCCCTCTCCGGGTTCTGACTCAATCCAAATGGAGTGATTCAGCTTCGTCACAATGGATTTACAAAGGTAAAGTCCAATGCCCGTGGACTTTTTGTCTGTCCTTCCGTTGTAACCTGTGTATCCCCTTTTCAAAGATTCTGGGCAGGTCCTCCCCTGGATACCGATCCCTGTATCCTCAATCACCAGGGTCTTCTCTCTTCTGGGCGCCATATAGATGGATATTTTGCCGGACCTGGTATATTTGATTGCATTGGAAAGAAGCTGCTCTATGACAAAGACCAGCCATTTTTCATCTGTGATGACACGGCACCTCAGTTCCTCATAGTCCAGGCTGATTTTTCTTCGTATAAACGACTTTGCATATTTGCGCACAGCCTGCTTTACGATCTTGTCCAGTGAGTACTGGCGGATCAGCAGGTCTGAGTTCATGTTGTCCATTCTCAAATACTGCAAAACCATTTCCACATACTGTTCAATCTTAAAGAGCTGTTCCCCAGTTCCTCGCTCTGAAGCGTATTTTCTGTCTGGAGCAGCAGGCGCATGGCCGCGATGGGCGTCTTGATCTGATGCGCCCACATGGTGTAGTAGTCCAGCATTTCTGTATAGCGAACCGCCACCTCATTGTCTGCCTCACATTTTGCCTTGTACAAAATCTCCATCAGCTCCTGGTAGGACTCCTCCACCTGATTATCCGCCTCAGGCAGATTTTTTTCCATAGTCAGCTGTACCCTTTCTCTCATCTCCCGGAGGGCTTTTCACCCTTGCGCGAAACTTCAGATAGCCGGAATTCCAATCATTCCAGCTGCCACGGCACTTAAGAGGCTGGCATACAGTATGATTCCCCCGGCAGATTATATAAATAAAAGACCACCCCGAAAATGACGCAGCAGAGCATTCCCGCTGCCAGGTGCCTCCTGTTCTTCCTGAGAGACTGAACAATCATAGCGCTCACGCCTCCACCATATACCCAATTCCTTTTTGGTCACAATAAAGCCTGACAGCCCTGCCTCCTCCAGCTTTCTGCGAAGCCGTGTCACATTGACGGTCAGGGTGTTGTCGTCCACAAAGCTGTCTGTCTCCCACAGTCTGGTCATTATCAGATCCCTGCTCACCGCAGTCCCCTTATTCTCCATCAAAATCTGCAGGATTTTATATTCATTTTTGTAAGTTCCACCTTCTGGCCCTGATAGGTCATAGTGGCGTCCGATGTGTTCAGTATGGCGCCTCTGTGCTCCATCAGATGGGTCTGTCCCGCAAAGTCGTAGGTTCTGCGCAGCATGGCCTGAACCTTGGCCATGAGCACATTCAGGTCAAAGGGTTTTGCTATAAAGTCATCCCCTCCCATATTGACAGCCATTACGATATTCATATTGTCGGAAGTGGATGAGATAAAATCACCGGAACCTTGGATATCTGGCGAATCTGCGTACACCAGTGATATCCGTTAAAGAAGGGGAGTGAGATATCCATCAGCACCATCTGAGGGTCAAACTCTCCAAACTCACTCATGACATTTTAAAGTCTTCCACGCATCTGGCCTCATACCCCCAGTTCTCCATCTGCTGCCTCACCGTCCCGGCAATGACCTCGTCATCCTCCACAATCAGTATCCGGTACATCTTTTCTCCCCCCTCACTACTTTTCTGCTATGTGCAGTCTCACCTTCCGGATGCGTTTGTCCTTCACCTCCAGTAAAGTAAACTCGCTGTTTCCCCACCAGTATAGGCTCCACCTTCTCGTCCGCCGGAATGTAGTCCAGTTTCTCAATCAGATATCCGGACAGGGTGTCATAGTTCTCTGTCTGAAGCTTCAGGTGCAGTTTCTCATTTAAGTCCTCCACCAGAACGCTGCCGTCCAGCTGATACGTGTGCTCATCCAGCTTGACAATCTCCTCCACCACAGGCTCGTGTTCGTCGGTCAGCTCTCCCATGATCTCCTCCACCAAGTCTTCGATGGTAACAATTCCGGAAAATCCGCCGTATTCATCAATCAAAATAGCCATCCTGTTTCTTGTGCGCTGCATTTCCCGAAACAGCTCATCCGTGTTTTTGCTGTCCGGTACACAGTAGGGCTCTTTGATCATCTTTCTCAGATCCATCTGGGAATATGCGGTTTTCCGCATCTCAATAAGGAAGTCCTTCATATGCAGGACTCCGATGATATTGTCAATGCTGCCCTCATACACTGGCACCCTGGAATGCCTGGATTCCAATATCCCATCGATCTGGTCCCCGAAAGGCTCCTCAATGTCCACCGCAAAACCTCCCTGCGGGGCACCATAATGTCTCTTGCAATCTTATCATCAAAAGGAGAAAATAGAATTGATCATCTCCTTCTCAATATCATTAAACACGCCGGCCTCGCTGCCGGTCTCCAGCATTGCCTTGATCTCCTCCTCCGTAACCGCTTCCTCCAGATTCTCCGTCTTCATGCCGATGAGATGCAGAAATCCGTTGGTAGATAGGGAAAGCAGCTTGATAAAGGGGGACAGCACCTTTGAAATCCCATAGATGGGCGTCACAACAAAAGGCTGAATTGCTCCGCCTTCTGCAAAGCCACACGCTTGGGTACCAGTTCGCCGAATACCAGGGTAAAATAAGATAAGATAATCGTCACCACCACCACTGCAATCGTATTGCTGTAAGGAATGGAATACTTGCCCATCCACGCTCCGAAAACCTGAGAGATACCCGTCGCCGCTGAGGCACTGGAGAAAAATCCCGCCAGAGTGATGGCCACCTGAATGGTGGATAAAAATTTTGTAGAATCCTCAAATAAACTCAGAATCAGAATCGCCTTCTTGTTTCCGTCATCTGCAAGCTTCTTAATCTTGTTCTTGTTAACAGAAACCACGGCCATTTCTGCTCCCGCAAAAAAAGCGTTTATTAAGGTAAGAAAAACTAAGAAAAGTAATTGAAATAAAATCTGATTCCCGCCAGGGTCACCTGCGTCCATTGTAGTAATATCCTCCTCAAATTTAAATATGATAAAGAAGTATACCACTATACGCCTTTGTCCTTCAATCCACTTTATAGAAATTTAAGAATTTTCCCCATTTCGACCGGGTCATTTTGAAAAATGACCCGGTCGAAATGGGAAATTATAGGATATCGGGCAGTTCTCCCCAGGTTGAGTATCACATGATCCGCCCCAGCCTTCCGATAGATGTTTTCAACCCTCTCTATCTCAACCAGCCGTGCCTCTTCTGTCAACGCCTCATACTCCTTGCACGTCATCCCCATCTCTGAACTTCCCTCAACAACACCGATGGTACGCACCCCCGCATTTTTCCCTTCCCGGATATCGGAAACCGTGTCCCCAACCTTTACTACGCTCTCCACTGCACTGACTTTCAGCACTTCCATATTTTTAAAAATCATATAAGGGGTACGGCCTCCCCATCTTTCCAGTGGAATCCGGGCTGAACCAGGCATCCGGTTCATATCCCGCTTTTTTTGGCATTTCTGGTAACGATCTGCATCATATCATCCGTATATCCTGTGGTGGAACCAATCTTTACGCCCCGGTTTCTCAGCTCCTCCACCGTTTCCAGCACGTGCGGTTTGGGATCGGCATACTGGTCCAGGATTCCCATCAGCTTTACCTCAAACATCTGGTACATGGCAAGAACGTCCTCCTCGCCGGAATTCCTGCCCCATTGTTTTCTCCACAACTCCTGTATCCGTTCCATCTGCAGCATGGTCCGTATATGGTCAATCTTCAGCATCCCCATTGGCTTTCGCACTTCTTCCATTGTGGGGACAATCCCAAAGTGCTTAAACACCTCGGCAAAGGCCTGCACCGGCGCAAAACATCCGTAGTCAACCGTGGTTCCTGCCCAATCAAAAATGACAGCCTCTGTCTTTCTCATTTCCTGTTTTCCTCCAAAATTCTCTCATAATCTCACATAGCTTCTCAATGTCCTCCCGGTATATCTCCCCTGATATTGCCCACCCGAAAGGTATCGGAAGTCGTAACCTTACCAGGATAAATGGCATATCCCTCTCTTTTATGTACTGGTACATCTTCTGAAAGGAGAAGCTGTGCTGCTTTGGATAGTAAAAGGTGGTAATGATTGGTCCCTGATTCTTTAAAGGAATATACGTCTGGATACCCATCTCCTGCATTTTGGCGATCAACAACCGGTTATTGTCAAAATATCTTCTGCTCCTGGCAGAAATGCCCCCTCTGCCTTAAGCTCCTCAATGGCTTTTGAAAACGCCAATACCACATGGGTGGGGGAGGTAAACCTCCATTTCCCGTCCACCTCCATAGTCTTCCACTGATCATACAGGTCCAGTGCCAGACTTCTGGCTTTTCCGGCGCTTTCCTCCAGTTTATCCCTCCTTGCTATGATAAAGGAGAAACCAGGCACACCCTGGATGCACTTTTTGGCGCTGCTGATAATAAAGTCAATTCCCCAGTCTGCCACCGGAATTTCCACACCGCCAAAGCTGCTCATAGCATCCACAATAAAAAGTACACCCTGCTTCCTTCACCACTCTTCCAACACTTTCAATGTCATTTAGTATGCCGGAAGTCGTCTCGCTGTGCACCATGGCCACATGAGTAATTGCGGTGTCCCCTTTTAAGATTTCAGCCACTTTCTCCGGATCAGGAATCTGATCATACACCTGGTTATACACCACATAATTCAGCTTGGCATGCTCTGCAATGTCCGCCATCCGCTCACCGTAAGCTCCGTTTGCCACAATCAACAGCCTGTCCTTCTCACCTACCACGCTTGTGAGTACAGACTCCACCCCAAAGCTGCCGCTCCCCTGCATCAGCACTGCTGTGTAGGTTTCACTGCTGACTTTTGCCAATTCTAAAAGTTCTCTGCGTATCTTCTGTGTAATCTGCTTGTAATCATCATCCCAGGTACAGTGATCAAACATCATCTCCTGTTTTACTGTATCGGTTGTTGTCAATGGGCCTGGGGTTAAAAGTTTATAGTTGTTCATTCTCTGTTTCGCCTCCAATTTGTTTTATTCCATATTTCATTGTGGTTTGCAGCTCTCCGACAGCTCCTGGTGTTTTTTCAAAAGCTCTGCTGTGAGCGGCTCTGGAAATACTTTTTGGATTTGCTGACTGATTGGCCTCATCCGCATTTTCACCTTCATAGATGGGGATTGGATAGGTACTCAGCAGCTCCTCTCTCCCGTTCTCAATGATGCACTCTGCCATGCGCATTGCCAGCTCATTTGTCTTTGCGCCTTTGTCCACCACTGCCACTGACTCAGTGAGCGTAA
>VOFB01003391.1_pt1 | contig 60570 bp, 67 predicted proteins | sample 5384141 | NCBI WGS metagenome assembly VOFB01 (sample SAMN12384721, study PRJNA508395) | human gut metagenome | isolation source: healthy gut A | host: Homo sapiens
GCAAAGTCGGTCAAGAACAGAATAACGGAAATCAGAGCAGAGGAAAACAATGTGATTGTATTCTGGCTGGATGACGGTTCCAAAATCGTTAAACGGTGGAAAGACCGCTCCAGAGCAGAAAGCTGGACGCCCGAAATGAAGGAGCAAGCCAGGCAGCGGGCTCTGCAGGCAAGGAGAAAACAGAAATGAGCAGAACAGCGACATGGTCGGTCACAGTCATTCCGCCGACCATTAACCCACTGACGCATGCCCCCTATCGGGAAGCGATGACGCAGATGGTCCGGACCGTGCTCGCGCTCCCATATGAGGACGTATGGATCCAATCCGACGACGGGCTGCACCTGCACGGAAAGTACTATGCCGGCCGGCCGGGCGCGCCGGTGCAGATCATGATGCACGGCTACAAAAGCGGCGCAGAGCGGGACTTCTGCGGCGGGGCGCAGATCGCCGTGCAGGGCGGCTATCACGTTCTGCTGGTCGATCAGCGCGCGCACGGGAAGAGCGAGGGCAGGTGCCTCACGTTTGGCATTCAGGAGCGCTATGACTGCCGTGCGTGGGTGAACTACGCCGTCGGGCGCTTCGGCGCGGACACGAAGATCTTGCTGTACGGGGTGTCGATGGGCGCGGCGACCGTGCTGATGGCCAGCGGATTGCATCTCCCGCGCAATGTTGTCGGCATCGTGGCCGACTGCGGGTACAGCTCGCCCGCCGCGATCATTCGCAAGGTCATTCGCGACCGGCATCTCCCCATTTTCCCGGTCTACCAGTTGATCCGCCTGGGTGGGAAACTGTTCGGCGGTTTCGACCTGGAGTCCGCCACGGTCACGGATGCGCTGGCGCATTGCGACATTCCTGTGCTGATGATTCATGGCAGGGACGACCGCTTCGTCCCCTGCGACATGGGGCACGAAAACTATGCGCACTGCGCAGCGCGCAGCAAGCAGCTGCTGGTCGTGCCGGGCGCGGGACATGGGCTGAGCTACATGGTGGACAGGGAAGCGTATCTGGCCGCGCTGGAGTCGTTCCTCCGGTCCGTGCTGGATTGACCCTGCATACAGGAAAGAATCAGCCGCACCGTGACACCACGGTGCGGCTGATGGTTTGTCAGAGCGTGGATGCGTCGCGCAGGTCGATCTCACCGTGCTCCTGTTCAAAGTCCCGGATGCGGTTCGGCTGCTGGATGCCGGTGCATACGCACGTGCACGGCAAGTGCTGATCCGGGCGCAGCAGCAGGTGGAAGAGTAGTATATCAAAGATGAATGAGCGTTCTATACAGAACCCTGCTTTGCATAAGCGCGGCTTTCCGTTAGAACGCAGATTTTTTTGCAACGCCTTGTCATGCCGCAATCGCGTGCGCTATAATCGACACATTATGAGGGCTTGCCTGTCGGATCGACCGACCATTACAAGTGCCCATGAAAGGAGAAATCATTATGAATCCCAGACTTTCCAAAAAAATCATGCGTCCCGACTTTCAGGGCGAGTTTACGGCAAGCATTCTTGCGGCAGCGGCATCTCCCGACCTGATTTCTTTTGCGGGCGGTCTGCCAAATCCGGTCTCTTTCCCGGTCGAGGCGATGGACAAGGCAACACACAAGGTGCTGGAGAAAAACGGCGTCATGGCGCTCCAGTACAGCGGCACGCAGGGCTATCTGCCGCTGCGTGAGTGGGTCGCAAAGCGCTATGAGACGATGGGCGTCTACGGCGTGACGGCCGACGACATCATCATCACCAACGGTTCGCAGCAGGTGCTGACGATGATCGGCGCGTGCATGCTCGACCCCGGTGATAAGGTGATCGTCGAGAACCCGACCTACCTCGTCGCGCTGCAGTCGTTCCACTTCTTTGATCCCGAGATCCTGCCTGTCACCATCAACCCCGACGGCATCGACTGTGATGAGCTGGCGGCGACCGTGCAGGCTAACCCGGATGCGAAGTTTGCTTATGTCATCCCGAACTTCCAGAACCCCACCGGCCTGAGCTACAGTCAGAAAGTGCATGACCGCGTCGTGGAGATCTTCCGGGGCACGGACATCATCGTGCTGGAGGATAACCCGTATCGTGAGCTGCGTTTTTCCGGCACCGCGACCGACAGTTTCGGCAAGGAGCTGGGCGAGCAGTGCTGCATGCTCGGCACATTCTCCAAGATCGTCGCCCCCGGTATGCGCATCGGCTGGGTGTGCGTGCGCAACAAGGCGCTGCGTGAAAAGCTCCTGAGCTACAAGGCGACTGCCGACCTGCACACCAACATCTTCTCGCAGCTCGTTCTGGCACAGTACCTCGCGGACAACGACATCGACGCGCACATCGAGAAGACGAAAGTGCTCTACAAGCACAAGGCGGAGCTGATGATGGACTGCATGCGCAAATATCTCCCGGAGGGCGTGGAGTTCATGCCGACGGAGGGCGGCATGTTCCTGTGGGCCAAGCTGCCGAACGGCATGTCCGCAGTCGATCTTTACCGTGTTGCGCTCGCGAAGGGCGTCGCTATCTGCCCGGGCGACCCGTTCTATGAAAAGGAGCGCAATGTCAGCACATTCCGCATCAATTACTCCAACAGTAGCGATGAGGTGATCGAAAAGGGCATCCGCATCCTCGGCGAAGCCTGCGCGGAGCTGATCGCGAAAAAGGATAACTGATCCCAAGCTATGAGAACCAAACAGCCGCACCGTGGTGTCACGGTGCGGCTGTTTTTTACACGTAGGATCTCGTTCTGCGCATGTCGAGCACCAGCTCCGGATCCTCCGCGCGCATCCGCTCCAGGATGCCGGCCAGTGCGTCCGGGTCGCGCGTGATCGCATCCAGCTCCGGCTGCGTGAGACCGACGAGCTGCAAAAATGCAACCCTGCCGTGTACTGTTTCGATCGGGGCGACGGTCGTGTCGCTGATGATGGCCAGCCCCGTGATGGCCGAGCCCAGCTCCGGGTGCAGGGAGCTGCCGTCGCCGGGGATGTACGCGCCCGGCTCGAAGAAATTGCCGGTCTGGAATGTGTAGCGCGCCAGCTGGGCCAGCAGATCAAGCGCCCATGTGCCGGTCTCGGCATAGCTCTCGCGCACCTTCATCGTCATCTCATAGCCCCACTTGCTGTACTCGGCGCCGAAGGCCGCCATGCTCGGATACAGCTCGCTCATGCCGTAGGTGACGATGTGCTGATAGCCCTTGCCCGTGTCATAGACGGCGAAGCCGTCGAGATATTCGTCGCCGCCGAAGGCCGCGCGGTCGTGCAGCTCGCTCTCAAAGCACACCGGCTCCGTCTTGGGATAGCGCTTGGCAAAGGCCGCCTCGATCGCGTCCCGGCCCGGGGCCCAGTCGGGGTGCTTTTTCATCCGCTTTGCGTATTCTTCTCTCGTCATGTTGTGTCCGCCTTTCGTCGATTTACTCCAGTGCTTCGTGCACGGAAAAATGGTTTTTGTGATAGCTCAGCAGCCCCTCGCGCTGCATCCGCGACAGCTCGCTGCACATGGCACTGCGGTCCACGCCCAGATAGTCGGCCAGCTGCTGGCGGTTGTAGGGGATGTCAAAGCTGTATTGCCCGGCGCGCTTGACGCACTCGGAAAAGTACGACATGAGCCGGGCGCGGATGCCCTTCGGCGCCGTGTGCAGGATACGCTGCGAGAGCTGCAGGTTCTTGGCCGCGCACACGGTCAGCAGGTTCTGGATGAGCTTGGCGTGAAACGGGCAGGCGTTCGTGCACGTCGTGAGCACCTTGCCGATGTTCAAAAACAGTACCTCGGTGTCCTCCGAGGCGGTCACGCTGATGAGCAGCGGCTCGCCCGGGATGCAGGCATAGGGCTCGGCAAACACCTCACCGGGGCCGACGTGGCCGAGCAGGCTGTGGTTGCCCCAGACGTCGTCATAGCCGATCATGGCCATGCCGGAGAGCACCATGCCGAGCTGCTCGGTCGGCGCGCCCTCGGCGAGAATGGTCTCGCCCCGGTCGTAGTGCTTTTGCACCGCGCCGAGACATTGCAGCAGCAGCGGCAGCTCATCGGTGCCGATGCTGCGAAAGAGGCGCGTGTTGGATAGCGTGATGTTCATTTTTTTGCTCCATTTGTTGTTCTGACAACAGAATTGTGGCTTTTATTATGCTATCTTATGCACAGAAAGTCAAGACCGCCGGGCGGGGACCCGGACGATTTTTGGAAAGGGAAGGGATATTATGATCCGCAAAATCATCCACATTGACGAAGAAAAGTGCAACGGCTGCGGCGCGTGCGCGACGGCCTGCCATGAGGGTGCCATCGGCATCGTGAATGGCAAGGCCAAGCTCCTGCGCGACGATTACTGCGACGGTTTCGGCGACTGCCTGCCCGCCTGCCCGATGGATGCCATCCATTTTGTCGAGCGCGAAGCGGCGGCGTATGACGAGGCGGCCGTGCAGGCCAACAAGCGCAAAAAGCAGGCGCATGCCGCGCATGCCGCGCACGCCGGCGGCTGCCCTGGCCACCAGATGCACCGCTTCCAGCGTGAGGAGACGGCACAGGCAGCAGCTCCGGAGGCGCAGCCGTCGCAGCTCGGCCAGTGGCCGTGCCAGATCAAGCTCGTGCCGGTCAACGCGCCGTATTTTCAGGGCGCGAAGCTGCTTATCGCGGCCGACTGCACGGCATATGCCTACGCGAATATGCACAGCGAGTTCATGAAAGGGAAGATCACGCTCATCGGCTGCCCGAAGCTCGACGCGGTGGATTACACCGACAAGCTCACGGAGATTATCCGGGCCAACGACATTCAGAGCGTCACCATCGTGCGCATGGAGGTGCCGTGCTGCGGCGGACTCGAGCATGCGGCGCGTGAGGCGCTGCGCACGAGCGGGAAGTTCCTGCCGTGGCAGGTCGTCACGATCTCGATCGACGGCAAGATCCTTGATCGCTGACTCTGTTTTCCGGCTCTGTTTTGCGTGTGCAGGCAGAGCCGGAACAAAGATGTTCATTCCGTGAAAAATCTTCGACAATAGGGTTGACAAATCCGAAAATATCTGTATAATATCATTTGTTCGTAGCGGAATTGTGTAATGGTAGCACACCGGACTCTGACTCCGTTTGTGAGGGTTCGAATCCTTCTTCCGCTGCCAATCAAGACGCCCTTGTCATTGACAAGGGCGTTTTTTGTTGTATATTCCATACATGAAAAAAGCCTCTGCCGGCCGGCAGAGGCTTTTTCCGTTTCATGCGCTGCTTATTTGTCCAGATAGCTGGTCAGCAGCTCCTGCAGCAGCTCGTCGCGGTCAAGGCGGCAGATGAGGCTGCGGGCGTTGTTGTAGTTGGTGATATAGGTCGGGTCCTCGGAGAGAATGTAGCCGACGAGCTGGTTGATGGGGTTGTACCCTTTGACAACAAGGGAATGATACACGGAAGTAAGGATCTCCTTCATTTCTGTTTTGTTGTCGATCGCATTAAACCGTCTGGTTGCGTCTTCCATGCGAAGCCCTCCCTTATACGAGTTCTTGTGCTCATTATACCAAAAAACACAAGTCTGTAAAGTCCATTTTCCAACTGTTATCAAAAAAAGTTCTGAAATATTTCTTAAAATATTCCAAATCCCGGCGCTGCTCAGCGGATGGTCGCGTTAAAGGTTTCCTTGAGCGCCTTCAGCACGCTTTGCATGGTCTCCTCGGCGTGGTCGTCGGTGAGCGTCTGGTCGTCGGCACGCAGCGTCAGCGAGAAGGCGACGCTCTTGTAGCCGGCCGGGATCGGCGCGCCGGTGTACACGTCGAACAGCTCGCAGCCCTTGAGATACTGCCCGCCGGCGGCGAGGATGCACGCCGAGAGCTTGGCGACCGGGATGTCCGCGCTGCAGACGATGGCGACGTCACGCGTCACGGCCGGGAAGCGCGGCAGCGGCGTGTAGACTGGGGTCGCGCCGCGGGCGGCAAGCATACCATCAAGCTGGAGTTCGGCTGTGTAGAGCTCTGTGTCCACGCCGTAGTTTGCCGCGGCGAGCGGGTGGATCTGGCCGAGCACGCCCAGCAGCTTGCTGCCGGCATAGACCTTCGCGCAGCGGCCGGGGTGATAGGACGGGTTGTCGTGCTCTGCCTCGAACGTCACGTCTGTGATGCGCAGACCGGCGAGGATGCGCTCGACCGCGCCCTTGAGCTGGAAGAAGTCCATGCTGCCGCCGTAGCCGCCGAGACACAGCAGCTTCGGCTCGTCGGCCATGCCGTCGGGGCGGGCAAAGTAGACCTTTCCGATCTCATAGAGGCGCACGGCCTTGTTGCGGTAGTTGTAGTTGCGCGTGAGGATCTCGAGCATGGACGGCAGGATGGTCGTGCGCATGATGGAGGTATCCTCGCCGAGCGGGTTGAGGATTTTCATGGAGTTGCGCAGCGGGGAGTCGGCCGGAAGACGGATCTTGTCGTAGTACGACGGGCTGATGAACGAGTAGGTGATGATCTCGCTGTAGCCGAGCGCGCGGGCCATGACGCCGATGCTGCGCTCTGCCTTCTGCGCGTCGGTATAGCCGCCGCTGGTGGTCTGGCCGCGCATGAGCGTGCAGGGGATGTTGTTGTAGCCGTAGAAGCGGGCGATCTCTTCGGCGATGTCGGAATAGTGCTCCACGTCGCCGCGCCAGGACGGGACGATGATCGTGTCGCCGTCGAGCGCGAAGCCGAGTGCGAGCAGGATGCGGCGCATTTCCGCCTCGGACACGTCCGTGCCGAGCAGGCCGTTGACCTTGTCCGGCTCGAGCTTCACGGTCTTGGGCACGATGGGCTCGGGCAGCACGTCGATGGTGCCGCGCATCACTTCACCGCAGCCGAGCAGCTCCACGAGCTCGCACGCGCGGTCAACGGCCGCGACGGTGTTCATCGGGTCAAGGCCCTTCTCGAAGCGGCCGGAGGCCTCCGTGCGCATGCCGAGCGCGGCGGCCGTGCGGCGGATGCTCGTGCCGTTGAAGTTCGCGCCCTCAAAGACGACCATGGCTGTGTCGCCGACGATCTCGGAGTTGGCGCCGCCCATGACGCCGGCCACCGCGACGGGCTTTTCCTCGTCGCAGATGCACAGCATGTTCGGCGTGAGCTTACGCGCATTGCCGTCGAGCGTCTCGATGGTCTCACCCTCGCGCGCGGTGCGCACGATGATCTGCTTGCCGCCGATGCACGAGAAGTCGAACGCGTGCATGGGCTGGCCGTACTCGAGCATGACGTAGTTGGTAATATCGACGATGTTGTTGATCGGGCGCACGCCGCTGTTGCGCAGGCGCTCGCGCATCCACGCCGGGGACGGGCCGATCTTGACGTTGCGCACCATGCGCGCGGTGTAGCGCGGGCAGAGCGCCGGATCGTCGATGCGGATGCTGACGTGATCGTGAATGTCCTCGCCGCTGCCGGGGACCTCGGGCGTGTGCAGCTTAAGGGGCTTGTCAAATGTCACGGCGGCCTCACGTGCCAGACCGATCACGGACAGGCAGTCCGGACGGTTCGGCGTGATCTCAAACTCGACCACGTGGTCGTCCATACCGATGACGGCGGCAATGTCGTCGCCGGGCTTCACGCCGTCCTCCTGCATGACCCACAGACCGTCCTCGATGGCGTAGGGGTAGTCATGCAGCGTCAGGCCGAGCTCCTTGAGCGAGCACATCATGCCGTTGGAGAGCTCGCCGCGCAGCATGCCGGCGTGGATCTCCTTGCCGTCGGGCAGGAGGGAGCCGTCGAGCGCGATGGGCACCATGTCGCCGACCTTCTGGTTCTGTGCACCAGTGACGATCTGCAGCGGCGCATCGCCGCCCACGTCGACCTGACAGACCCACATGTGGTCGGAATTCGTGTGGCGCACCATCTCCACGATGCGGCCCGCAACGACATTCTGAATGTTCTTGTGCAGATCCGTGAACGTCTCCACCTTGGAGCCGGAGAGGGTCATTGCCTCGGAAAAGTCGTGGTCGGTCCAGGCCGAGCAGTCTACGAATTCATTGAGCCATTTTCTGCTTAAAATCATGGTAGCCTCTCCTTTCTCAGAACTGCTGCAGGAAGCGCACGTCGTTTTCAAAGATCAGGCGCAGGTCGCTGATCTTGAACCGGCGCATGGCCAGACGCTCCAGGCCCATGCCGAAGGCCCAGCCGGAGTAGACGTCCGTGTCGATGCCGCAGCCCTCGAGCACCTTCGGGTGGATCATGCCGGCGCCGAGGATCTCGATCCAGCCCTCACCCTTGCAGGTGGGGCAGCCCTTGCCGCCGCACTTGTGGCACTGCACGTCCATCTCGCAGCTCGGCTCGGTAAACGGGAAGTGGTGCGGGCGGAAGCGGGTAACGGTGTTCTCACCGTAGAGCTTTTTCACAAGTGTGTTGAGCGTGCCCTTCAGATCCGCCATCGTGACGCCCTTGTCGATGACCATGCCCTCAATCTGGTGGAACATGGGGGAGTGCGTGGCGTCGACCTCGTCCTTGCGGTAGACACGGCCGGGGGCGACCATGCGGATCGGCAGCGGCTTGCTCTCCATGGCGCGCACCTGCATCGGGGAGGTCTGCGTGCGCAGGAGGATGCTGCTGTCCTCGGTCAGATAAAACGTGTCCGACCACTCGCGGGCGGGGTGGCCCTCGCTGGTGTTGAGCTTGGTGAAGTTATATTCGGCCTCTTCAATCTCGGGGCCTTCGAGGATCTCAAAGCCCATGCCGACGAAAATGTCCTTGATCTCATCGAGCACGATATACATCGGGTGCTGGTGGCCGAGCTCCGGTGCTTTTCCGGGCATGGTCACATCGAGCGTCTCGGCCTTGAGACGCATCTCGAGCATGCGTGCGTTGAGCGCCTCACGGCGCTGGTCGATCGCTTCCTCCAGCTCGGCGCGCACCTGGTTTGCCAGCTGGCCCATGGCCGGGCGCTCCTCCGCCGACAGACGGCCCATCTGCTTGAGGATGGCGGTCAGCTCACCCTTTTTGCCGAGGTACTTCACGCGCAGGTTTTCCAGCGCGGTGACGTCGTCCGCCTGCAAAATGGCGGCGACGGAAGCCTCGCGCAGCTTCTGCAGCATTTCTTTCATGCAAACAACTCCTCCGTTGCAAGATTTTTGTGGTTCGTTGCGTTTCTTGCCGGATCGCGGACAAAAAAAGATCCTCCCGTCCCGCATACAGGGACGAAAGGAAACTTCCGCGGTACCACCCGAATTCGGCGCGTGTGCGCCGCACTCTGTGCGCGGTAACGGGCGGACCCGCCGGGGATTGGCCGGAGCTCACGGGCGAACAAAGCACGTTTCTCGCAGGACGCTCTCAGCCGATGGCGTCCCTCTCTGGCGCGGAACTTTGGTACTATTTTCCCGATCCAAGCAATAAACTCAATAACAAAGCTATTTATACCACACTTTGCGCCACAAATCAATGTAAAAGGGGAAGAAAATTTGACGCTGCGCGCCGAAAACGTTATAATAATCGGAGAAAAACCACCCCTTTTCCGTCCGGGAGGCAAGCTATGCATCGCATTGTACCCTGCGCGCCGTATTTGCCGCGGCGCGCGTCCGATACCAATAAATATGACTACGGCCGCGTGCTCATCGTCGGCGGCTGCGTCGGCTATACCGGCGCGCCGACGCTGTGCGCCCGCGCGGCCCTGCGCTGCGGCGCCGGGCTGGTGTCCGTCGGCGTGCCGGAGGCGATCTATGCCGTCACCGCCGTGAAAAACGACGAGGCGATGCCGTTCCCGCTGCCGTCGGCGGAGGTGAAGCTGGCGCGCGATGCGATGCCGATACTGCTCGAGCGGCTGCAAAAAAGCGATGTGTGCGTGCTCGGCCCCGGTCTCGGACGCAGTGATGCACTCACGGCGCTGGTGCAGGCGGTCGTTACGCAGTCCGGCACGCCGCTCGTGCTTGATGCCGATGCGCTCTTTGCCGTCGCGCAGGACGTGACGGTGCTCGACCGCGCCTGCGCGCCCATTGTGCTCACACCGCACGATGGGGAGTTTGCCCGTCTGGCCGGGCCGGATGGAACCGGCAGGGCAGAGGCGGCGTCCGATTTTGCCGTCCGGCACGGCTGCACGGTCGTGCGCAAGGGACCGGAGACGGTCTGCGCGTTCCCGGACGGGGACGCGGCGGTGCTGCGTGTTGGCAATCCCGGCATGGCCAAGGGCGGCAGCGGCGACGTGCTGGCGGGCATGTTCGCTGCGCTGCTGTGCCAGATGCCCGCGCGCGACGCGGTGCAGACCGCCGTTTGGCTGCACGGCCGGGCGGGCGACCTCTGCGCCGGGCGCATGGGCGAATATGCGATGAACCCGACCGATGTGATCGCGGCCCTGCCGGAGGTCACAAAACCCATCATCCGATAGGAGGCAGTATGCAGCGCAAAGCAATCGCTGCACTGATGATAAGCCTGCTGCTGTTGTCCGCATGCGGACGCGGCGCGGGGGAGCAGAAGTTTGAAGCCTTTCGTGACACGCTGACCGGTCAGATCGTCACCACGACGGCGCAGGTGCGCGTCCAGCGCGGCGACACGGTCACGGACTATACACTCACCTGTCAGGAGCTGCCGGACGGCTATGACCTCACGGTCACGGCGCCGGAACAGGCGGCCGGCGTTACGGCCCACCTGCGTGACGGGGCGAGCACGCTCGCCTTTGACGACATCATCCTCCCGGCGGGCGACCTCAACGGCGCGGGCCTGACACCACTGACGGCGCTGCCCTATGTGGTGGAGGCCATCCGCAGCGGCTATGTCGACCTGACGTGGACGGAGGACGGGCTGCAGGTCGTGCAGCTCATCACGGACGATCACACCGCCGTGCGTCTGTATCTGGACGGCACGGTGCCGCAGTGCGCGGAGCTGTCGGTCGATGACACGCTCTGTCTGCGCTGCACCATAGAAAACTGGAATCTGGAACAAGGAAGTACGAACGATGAATCGCAAGATCAGAACATGGGTAGAGATCAGTCTCAATGACTTGGAACACAATTATCGCGAGATCAGCAGCCGCCTGCCGGACGGCTGCCAGATGCTCGGCGTCTGCAAGGCCAATGCCTACGGCCACGGCGCGGTGCGCGTGGCGCAGCGGCTGCAGCGGGCGGGCTGCCAGTGGGTGGCCGTCAACTGCTATGACGAGGCGGAGGAGCTGCGCGCCGCCGGTGTGACGATGAACATCCTGCTGCTCGGCCCGCAGTCGGCGAACATTGCGGTCGATCTGGCCACGCTCGGCGTGACGCAGGCGGTCGGCAGCATCGAATATGCACGCGAGCTCAACCGCTTTCTCGCCGGTACCGGCCTGCGGCTGGACGCGCACATGAAGCTCGAGACCGGTATGGGCCGCACGGGCTTTGACGTGCACGATGACAGCCACCTCGATGAGATGATCGAGGCGCTCTCACTGCCGCACCTGAACTTTACAGGCGTGTTCACGCACTTTGCCGTCTCGGACGAGTACGGAGATCCGTACACGCAGCTGCAGTTTTCGCGCTTTACGCACGCGATCGAGCGCATGGAACAGGCGGCCGGCCACCACTTCGCCATCCGTCACTGCGCCAACAGCGGCGCTGTCATTAACGATCCCGAGATGCACCTCGACATGGTGCGTCCCGGCCTGCTGCTCTACGGCGTGTTCCCGGCCAAGGAGACCGGCGGGCTCGACCTGCGCCCGGCCATGTCGCTCTACAGCCGCGTGTCCGAGGTGACGCACCACCATACGGGCGATACGATCAGCTACGGCCGCACGTTCACCTGCCCGCACGATATGCGCCTGGCCGTGCTGCCGGTCGGCTATGCCGACGGGCTGCTGCGCAGCCTCTCCGGCAAGGGCGATGTGCTGCTGCACGGCAAGCGCGCACCGCAGGTCGGCCGCATCTGCATGGATATGTGCATGGTCGATGTCACGGACATCCCCGAGGTGCAGCCCGGCGACGTGGCCACGATCTTCGGCCGCGATCTCTCGGTGGCAGAGCAGGCGGAAAAGGCCGGCACCATCCCGTATGAGCTGCTGTGCGCCATGAGTCAGCGCGTGCAGCGCGTGTACATCGACTGAAGTATAAATTTCGCTCCGATGGCGAAAAATAACTGTGCCCCCTACATATCGACCGGGGCAAATATTCCATCGGAGATGAAAATTATGCATCCAGTTCGACGCGGAGATATCTATTATGCCGACCTCAGCCCGGTGGTCGGCAGTGAGCAGGGCGGCATGCGCCCCGTGCTCATCATTCAGAACGACACCGGCAACCGCCACAGCCCGACGGTGATTGCCGCCGCGATCACGTCACAGACCGGCAAGGCCAACCTGCCCACGCACATCTCGCTCGCAGCGCGCAGCTGCGGCCTGACGCGCGACAGCGTGATCCTGCTCGAGCAGGTGCGCACGCTCGACAAGTCGCGCCTGCGTGAGCGCATGGGCCGCCTGGACGAGCCCGCGATGCACCAGGTGGACAACGCAATTGCCGTGAGCTTTGGCCTGCCGCAGTAAACACCCACGCTTTCTAACGGAGGGACGGTTATGAAGAAAAAGACACTGACCACCATCATCCTCATCGTCGCGCTCGCCATGGTTGCCGCCGTGACCGTGTATGCCGTCGCAAACTACGGCACAAGGGACGACCCGCTCGTCACATCCAGCTATCTGCAGGATGTGGTGCAGCCGCGCATGGAGGACGCCTATCGTTCCACGCTCGACGGGCAGATCAGCGAGATGGAGGATCAGTTTGCCGACCAGGTCGCCGCCGCGGGCGGGTCGTATGTACTCGTGACGCTCGAAAACGGCCAGACGCTCACCGGCCGCGCCGGTACGGAGATCCTCATGCGCACGGGCACTGCCGCCGTGGCGCAGAGCGCCGCCATTGACCTCACGACCGGCGAGACCGCGGCCGTCGGGGCAAAACTCACGGAAAACCACCTGTACCTCGTGCAGGCGGACGACGCCGGTATTCAGGCGTCCGCCAACGTCACCGTCATGGTGCGCGGCGGCTACAGTATCGGCTGACTTTGGTTCTAAATCCATCACTCCCGCGCATAGTCTGGTGCGGGAGTGATTTTTTATGCCTGATTATCCGATCCTGCAGCAAAACAAGCCCATCGGCACGCTGACCGTGACGCAGGAGGGGCTGTTCACGGTGTTTTCCGCGCGGGCAAAGACGGACGCCGACCGTCTGCGGCTCGCCGTGTGCGGGGAGCGGTCGCGCGCGTATCTCGGCCTCATGCTGCCGGACGGGAGCGGCTGGCTCACGCTGCGCAGGCGGCTTACGCGGCTCGAGCGCGCGCGTCTGCCGGAGCCGATCCTGTTTGCAGCCGACGAGACATGGGACATTCCGGACGCGCCGACCCGGCCCCCGGACCCGTCGCGGGCGCAAAAGGCTGCGCCGGATGACGGGCTTGACGTGCTCTGGTATTCCGCGCCGGACGGCGTGCTCACCACGTTTGACGGCAAGCGGATGCTCGTTGCCATCCCAGCGGATACGCCGAATCTGCCGCGCGGCGCCGAGACCGTGCTGCGCGAGATCGACGGCCGGCCGTACCTCGTTTTTCCGCGCTGAATTGCAATTCTGCTGTCGTCGTGGTATACTTGTTGCAACAAAAACACAAAGGAGCATATCGCGATGAGAATGAGCGATTTGATCGTGAAAAAGCGCGACGGGCAGACCCTCACGACGGAGGAGATCCGCTATATGATCGACGGCTACAGCCGTGGGGAGATCCCGGATTATCAGATGTCCGCCATGACCATGGCCATCTATTTCCGCGGCATGGACCGGCGCGAGACGCTGGACCTGACCATGGCTATGATGCACAGCGGCGAGACGCTGGATCTGTCGGGCGTGTCCGGCGTCAAGGCGGACAAACACTCGACCGGCGGTGTGGGCGACAAGACCTCGCTCGTGCTCGTGCCGATGGTGGCGAGCCTCGGCGTGAAGATGGCGAAGATGTCCGGCCGCGGCCTCGGCCACACGGGCGGCACGCTTGACAAGCTCGAGAGCATTCCGGGCTTCAACATCAATCTGCCCATGGAACGTTTTCTGGATAATGTGGACCGCGTCGGCATGGTCATTGCCGGCCAGACGGCGAACCTCGACCCTGCGGACAAGAAGCTCTACGCCCTGCGTGACGTGACCGGCACCGTGGCGAGCATCCCGCTCATCGTCAGCAGCATCATGTCCAAGAAGCTGGCCGCCGGTGCGGACATCATCGTGCTGGACGTCAAGTGCGGCAGCGGTTCGTTTATGAAGACGCTGGACGATGCGCGCGAGCTCGCGACCGAGATGGTCGAGATCGGCAAAATGGCCGGCCGCAAGACGGTCGCCGTCATCACGGACATGGACGAGCCGCTTGGCCACGCCGTCGGCAATGCGCTCGAGGTCAAGGAGGCCATCGCGGCGCTGCGCGGAGAATATAAAAGTGAGCTGCTCGAGCTGTGCCTGACGCTCGGCAGCTGTATTCTCACGCAGGCGGGCATGGCGGCCGACGATGCAGCGGCGCGCGCCATGCTGGAGCAGACGATCACGGACGGCTCGGCGCTGAAGAAACTGGCCGAATTCGTTGCGGCGCAGGACGGCGACCCGGCCGCGATCTATGACTCATCGCTCCTGCCCATGGCGCCGGTGCAGATGGAGGTACCATCTCCGGCGAGCGGCTATGTGCGCCACATCGCGGCGACGGACGTGGGCCTCGTGTCCATGCGCCTCGGCGGCGGCCGCGCGACGAAGGACAGCGTCATCGACCACAGCGTCGGCATCGTCCTGCGCAAGAAGGTGGACGAGTCGGTCACGGCGGGGGAGTCGCTCGCGACGATCCACGCGGCCGACGAGGCAGCCGCCCGCAGAGCGGTCGCAGAGCTCACCGCCTGCTACACCATCACCCCGGACGCGCCCCCGGCGGAGCCGTTCATCAAGGCGATCATCCGCTGAAGACAACAAAAAACTCCCGGAGCTGCGGCTCCGGGAGTTTTTTGTGCTTGGATTACGGGTGGGCGTGCGTGCGCAGATAGGTCATCCACGCCTTCATGCCCTCGGCATTGAGGTGCATGCCGTCGCCGTCCTGATAGGTCTGCGGCAGGAATCCGTCGTCTCCGACAAGGCCGCTGGCCATGTCGAGATACTTCACGCTGTTGCTCTCCGCCGCGGCAGCGATCCAGCCGTTGACCTTCTGGATGAGCTCGTTTGTGATGTCCTCGTACTGGTAGTTCGAGGCGATGGGCGTCAGCGAGCAGCAGATGATCTTCGTGTTCGGACTCTTGGCCTTGACGGCGTTGATGAGCGTGGTATAGACGGATTTGATCTGCTCCTCGTTCGTCATGGAGATGTTGTCCGCGCTCGGGCAGATGACGAGATAGGCGGGCTTGTTGACCTCGCAGATCTCATCCGCGGGCACATTGTTGCCGGTCACGGGGGATTTGTACTTCGCCGTGTCGAGCGAGGAGGCGGGCAGGGAACCGGTGTCCGGCACCCAGACCTGCTTGGCGGCGTCCTTACCGGTGAGCATTGTCTCCGACTGCAGGACCTTCAGCGACTTGTCGCCCAGGAAATAGATCTGATCGACATAGGTGCTGCCCTTATCCTCCGTCTGCGCGAGCGCAGCGGACGACTGGATGGGCGGTTTTTCATCAGGGTCCCTCGCTTCCGGATAGACAAAAGAAGCCCGGTGAAGGGCTTCTTTTGCAGTTACAGTTACGCTTCCTGCTCTTTCTTGGCTTCCTCGATGACCTTCTGCTGGACGTTGCCGGGGGCTTCCTCGTAGCGGACGAACTTGCAGGAGAAGGAACCGCGGCCCTGAGTCATGGAGCGCAGATCGATCGTGTAGGAGCTCATCTCAGCCATGGGGACCTCAGCCTCGACGGTCTGCATGCCGTCCTCGGCGGTCATGCCGAGCACGGTGCCGCGGCGCTTGGAGCTGATATCGCTCATGATATCGCCGAGGTTCGCGTCCGGGATGGTGACCTGGAGCAGGCCGATAGGCTCAAGAATGGTGGGCTTTGCCTTCGGGATACCGTCCTGATATGCAAGGCGTGCAGCGGTCTGGAAAGCCATATCGTTGGAGTCGACAGGGTGGTAGGAGCCGTCGTACAGAGTGGCCTTCAGGCCGACCAGCGGGTAGCCGGCGAGAACGCCCTTCTGCACGGCGTTGCGCAGGCCCTTTTCGACGGAGGGGAAGAAGTTTTTGGGGACGGAGCCGCCGAAGACTTCCTCGGCGAAGATCATGTCGTCCTGCTCATCCTGTGGCTCGAAGCGGATCCAAACGTCACCGAACTGGCCGGAACCGCCGGTCTGCTTCTTGTGACGGCCGTGTGCTTCGACCTTTGCCTTGATCTTCTCGCGGTAAGGCACGCGGGCGGGCTTGAGCTCGGTCTCGACGCCGAAGCGGCTCTTGAGCTTTGCGCAGAGAACGTCGAGCTGGATATCGCCTGCGCCGGAGACGACCATCTGGTGGGTCTCGGCGTTGTTGACGAGAGTGAAGGAGATGTCCTCCTCGTTCAGACGGGCAAGACCGCCGGCGACCTTGTCGTCCTGACCCTTGGTCTTGGGGGAGATAGCCATTGAGTAGCAGGGCTCGGCCAGCTCGATGGCGGGCAGCTCGACCTCGTTCTTCGGATCGCAGACGGTGTCGCCGGTCTTCCAATCCATCTTGCCGACGGCCACGATATCGCCGCAGCAGGCGTCCTTGACCTCGGTGGTCTTCTTGCCGCACATGGTGTACATACGGCCGAGCTTATCGGTGCTGCTCATGCGCACGTCGCGCAGAGACAGATCGGACGTGACCTTGCCGGAGAGCACTTTGATGAAGGAGTACTTACCGAACTGGTCGGAAATGGTTTTGAACACGAACGCGCACACCGGGCCGTTCGGGTCGATGGCGAGCTTGCCGCCGTCAGCCGTGGCGACCTCGCCGACCGCGGCCGGGTCGGGCACGTAATCCACGATCGCCTGCAGCACGGCCTCGGTGCCGATGCCGCTGCCTGCAGCACCGCAAAGCACGGGGAACACGGTGCGGTCCTTCAGGCCCTGACGCAGGCCCTTGACGGTGTCCTCCTCGGAGAGCATCATGTCCTCGAAGTACTTCTCCATGAGCTCCTCGTCCGCACCGGCGGCTGTCTCAAAGAGTGTCTCGCGCAGCGACTCGACCATGTCGGCGTCGGCGGCGGGGACGGCGACCTTCGTGGTCTTGTTGCCCTTAGTCTGGTAAGCCACGTTGTGCACCAGGTCGATGACACCGGTGCCGTCGCTCATCGGCGCGGTCACAGCGCAGACGGCGCTGCCGTATTTCTCCTGCAGGGCGGAGAGGACGCCGGCGAAATCGCCGTGATCCTCATCGGTCTTGGAGATGTAGAACATGCAGGGCATGTTGGCGTTTTTGAGGTATTTCCAGCTGCGCTCGGCGCCGACGGCGATGCCGTCTTTCGCGGTGCAGAAGATCATGCCGGCCTCAACGGCGCGCAGGGCGCACATCACGTCGCCCGCAAAATCGAAAAAGCCCGGGCAGTCGAGCACGTTGATCTTGCAGCCGCCGAAGTTGACCGGCGCGATGCTGGTCGAGATCGTGATCTGGCGCTTGATCTCTTCGGGATCGTAATCGCAGACGGTGTTGCCGTCGGCGGTCTTGCCCTGACGGTCGATCGCACCCGTCATGTACAGCATGCTCTCGGCGAGCGTGGTCTTGCCGCTGCCGCCATGGCCGAGCAGGCACACGTTACGGATATTCTTGGTTTCGTAGCTCATGTAGTGTACTCTCCTTCTATATAGACTATCCAAAATTCCAAACTCCGGAAATCGCGCCGTGCGTGACACACACGACTATAAAAGTATACACGATTTCAAAACTCTTGGCAATCATAAATATGAAAACTCAGCGTTTCAGGCTGAAATTCAGCAAAATGACCGGAACGAGCCACAGACCCATGTACACCAGGAGGTTGCCGACGGTGGCGGAATCGAACGCGCCGATGGCGCACAGGGCGAACATCAGCACGACGCCGATGACCGTGCACAGCAGCGCGAGAATGACGCAGATGCGCACTGTTGCGTACAGCTGGCGGCCGAGACCGGCGACGCTCACAAGCGGGCCGAGACCGTCGCGTGCCACGATGCCGGCGGTCTGCGTGTAGTCGGACGGTTCCGCTGCCGACATGGCATAGCGCTTGGAGTAGGCCGGGAAGTCAAAGCCGTCGGTGGACATCTTGAACTTCTGGCTGAGCATCAGCGGCGTGATGTTGAAGTCACGCACGGCGAAGATCGGCGCGATCTTCGTGCGCAGCAGGCCAAAGAGCGCGTTCTGCACCGACTGCACCGGCACATACTTGATCTTGAAGCTGGCGACGAACAGACCGTTAATCGATGTGAACACGGCATTTTTTCGCGTTGAGCTGCTGCGGCAGGTGCACGCCCTTGAGGTTCATGAAGGCACTGCTGCCGACGAGCACTTCCTCGCCGTTGACGAGGGCGGTCAGGCCGCCGCTTTCGTTGCAGGTGAAGGATTCGACCGGCATGAGTGTGCAGTTGTTGCGCTGCATGAGATCGGTGAACACGGTGGCAAGGCAGCTGCCGGAGGCAACGATCACGCTGCCGGTATAGGAGATGACCTTGTCCGGGAACGCACCGTCGAGGATGCGGATATCCTCGATTGAGATGTTGCGCGCGGTGAACAGATCCTTATCCGTGACGATCAGGTGCTTGCTGCGGCCAATGTCGCTCGCGCCGCTCCAGCCGGCGATGGCGCTGCCGGTGCGAGCGAGCTTGCGCGCGGCGGTCCGGAACGGGACTGCGAATGCCACGAGCGCCGCAAACGGCGCGCACGGCGCGGTGACGGCGGCAAACACATGCAGGATGCTGGCATAATCGCCGCTGAGGATCGTGGCCAGCAGGCCGAGGATCACGGACGCGGCGATCAGATACGGCGCGAGCGAGGCATAGATCGTGTCGGCCGGGCCGGCCTCCTCGCTGCGGTGGATGAAGCCCGCGGTGCCGCGCTTGGACTTGAGCACGGTGATGCTGTCTTTGACGACCTCACTGTCCGCACTGACGGTGTAGGGGTCCTTGTCGACCGCGAGCGTGCGGAACGTGGACTTGAAGCCGCGGCAGGTGTTCAGCGCGCTCCACAGGCAGCAGGCCACGGAAAACGCGGATACGGCACAAAACGGCAGACCGACGGCGTCCGACCCCGTGACGGCCAGCACGACCGCGTCGAGCGCGGAAAAGACGCAGTTGAGAAACACGAGCGATTCCAGCCCCGGCGTGCGGCGCACGAGGTTGAAAAAGCCGTTGGTGATCACGTCCAGACCGATGAGCATCACGGTCAGCTGCATCATCAGGCACACGAGCGCCGCGACGGACGGGCTGCTCTTGAGCACGCCGAACACCGGCAGCCCGAGCGAGATGTAGATCAGCGGAATGCACACGATCATGGCCGCCCGGCAGCGGAAGCGCAGGGACTTGACCTGGCCGCCGTAATACTTTGCGGCGTCCTCAGCGTCCGGTTCCGGGCCGAGATCCTCCTCGGCGCTGGCCGAGGCGTGCACGGCGCTGTTGTGTTCGCGGATGCGGTAGGCCACGGCGGCGAGCCGAGCCATGAGCGGATTGAGCACCGTGTCCTGAAAGCTGCGGCGCGCGGGGCCGCCCGAGCCGTCGTCCGCGGCGGCGTAGTCACCGGCGCGAGCGTAGGACGCGTTCCCGGCCGCGCTGTCGTCCATGCCTTCTTCCGTGACGGCCTGGAACACGCGCGTCGGCTCTTCCGGCTCTGGCTCCGGGTCATACAGTCCCTCTGGCACCTCCGGTGGGGCGGAGACGGGGATGGCGGCGTCCTCTGCCGGGGGCTCCTCCTCCGGCTCCACCGGCTCATCCGGCACGACCTCCGAGAGCTTCGAGGCGAAATGCTTCAGCCCCGAAATGCCTTTCTTGGCCAGACGCTTGGCATTGGCCTTCGTCTCGTTCCACTTTTCGATCTCTTCCTCGGTCGCGTGGTCGCGCTGGCGCTTCGGCTGATAGCGCTTGACGTCGTGGTCCTCGTGCGGCGGGGCGTCCGGCGCGGCCGTTTCGGCCTCCTGGTCGATATCTTCCAGCGCGCTGTCGAGCTCGGCGGACATGAGAATGTCTTCGGCCTCGGCGTCCTCGGCCTCTTCCTCTTCGATCATTTCCGCCGTGACGGGCCGGCTACTGTAGGCCGGCTGCGGACGGGGCGCGGGTGCGTCCGTCTGAAAATCCTTATATTCGTCCAGAATGGATTCCAGGGAGAATTCTTCGGCGTCCAGGTCGAAAGAAACATCCTCTGGCGAGCGATCAAATTGGTCCATATGGTCAACTCCTTTTTATAGCGTAGGGGTGCGGGCGTTCAGCTCCGCTGACGCAGCGCCTCATAGAGCAGCACGGCCGCGGCCGCGGATGCGTTGAGCGAGGAGATCTGCCCGCGCAGCGGGATGCTGACGAGAAAATCGCACTTTTCCCGCACCAGCCGGCTGATGCCGGCGCCTTCCGACCCGATGACGATGCAGGCCGGGCCGGTCAGGTCCGTTTTCCACAGCTCGTTCGAGCCCTCGGCGGCGGTGCCGTAGATCCAGAGACCGTTTTTCTTGAGCGTCTCGATCGCGGCGACGAGATTCGGCACGCGCGCGACGGCCATATGCTCGAGCGCACCGGCGGACGTTTTGTCCACGACGGCGGTCAGCCCCGCGCTGCGGCGCTTCGGGATGATGACACCGTGCGCGCCGACGCACTCGGCCGTGCGGATGATGGCGCCGAGGTTGTGCGGGTCGGAGATCTCGTCGCACAGCACGAGAAACGGCGCCTCGCCGCGCTCGGCCGCGAGGGCGAGCATGTCCTCGATCGTGCTGTATTCCTTGACGGCGCACAGCGCGATCACGCCCTGATGCGCGTGTGTCTGGCTCATGGCGTCGAGCTTGCGGCGGTCGGCCTCCGTGACGACGATGCCGGCGCTGCGCGCCTTCGAGGCGATGTGCCCAAGCGTCTTGTCCACGTCGCCCTTGGCGATGAAAATTTTATCGATCGTGCGGCCCGCGCGCAGGGCCTCCATGACCGCGTTGCGGCCCTCGATCAGATCATTGCGCGCTTCGTTTTCAAATTCCTGTATTTGTTCCATGATATACCCATACCTTGCGACATAATAATACAGATATCATCATACCACACGATCGCCCATTTAGAAAGCACAAATCTGCGATTCCAGATATTTTTTTATGGACTTTGCGGTTTTAAGAAGGTATCATGGACATACGTTGTATTTACGGAGGAACCCCATGAGAAAACTGATGAACAAAATCGACCGGTTTTGCTATACGCACCCGCGTTTCGGCATCCCGAACCTGATGCTGATCATCGTCATCGGCAATGCGGCCGTCTGGCTGCTGACGAAAATGGACACGACCGGGCAGATCGTCTCACTCCTGAGCGGATCGGCGCAGGGTATCCTGCACGGGCAGCTCTGGCGCCTGGTGACGTATGTGTTCGTACCGACGGAGGCCAGCCCCATCTGGCTGCTGGTGATGCTGTATTTTTATTATTGGATCGGCTCGTGTCTCGAGCGCGAGTGGGGCAATGGCAAATTCACGATCTATTATGTGAGCGGCATGCTGCTCACGGCGATCTACGGCGTGGTGCTCTCGGCCATCCTCGGGCGCGACGTGATCGTCTCGACCACGTATCTGAACCTGTCCATGTTCTTCGCCTTTGCCACGCTCTATCCGGATATGCAGGTGCTGCTGTTTTTCATCATCCCGATCAAGGTGAAGTATCTGGCATATGTGGACGCGGCGCTGTTCGTGCTTGGCATCATCACAACGGCGTTCCCGCTGAACCTGCTGCCGGTGGTGGCGGTGCTCAACTACCTGGTCTACTGCGGCGACTGGCTGTTTGACTTTTTCCGCCCGTCGCATGTGCGCCAGCGGCAGAAAACGGTGAACTTCAAGCGCGAGGCCCGGCGCATCCAGCGCGAGCAGGCCAACAAGCCTTACCATTATAAATGCGCCGTCTGCGGCCGCACGGATGTCGATCATCCGGAGTTGGAGTTCCGTTACTGCTCGCGCTGCGTGGGCTATCACTGCTTCTGCCAGGATCACATCAACAACCATGTCCATTTCACGGAGTGACCGGCCATGCAGACTGCGGAGATGAAAAAAGATTATGCCGTCGCGGTGCTCGACCCGGCGGGCAACGTCACGGCGCTGGTGCTCTCGGACGTGCCAGCGGCGGAGCGCGTACAGGTCGCGGCGCGTCTGCTGCGTCTGCCGGAGCTGCACATTGAGCAGGCCGCGTTTCTGACCGCGCCGCGCTGCGGCGGGGAGATCCGGCTGGAGATGATGGGCGGCGAGTTTTGCGGCAATGCGCTGCGCTGTGCGGGCTTTTATCACGCGCTGCGCACCGGCGCGCAGGGCAAGACCTGTGTCTTTGCCGAGATCAGCGGGGCCGAAGGTGTTCAGCCGGTCATGGCGGACACGGCGGCGGGGGAGGCATCCACGGTGATGCCATTGCCACGCGCGGTGCATCCGGCCGATTGGCCGGATGTGCAGGCCGTGTGCGTGACATTCGACGGCATCACGCACTTCGTCATCGACCGCGCGCAGCCGGACGATGCGCTCGTGCAGCGTGCCATTGCCGCCGCGCCGGAGGCGAGCGCCGTTGGCGCCGTGTTTCTCGACCGGGCGGCCGGCAGCATCCGGCCGGTCGTGTTCGTGCGCGAGACCGGCTCCTGCGTCGCGGAGACGAGCTGCGCCTCCGGCAGCGTCGCGGCAGCCGTGGTGCTCACGGCGGACTTTGCCGACGGCATCACGGAGATCGGCATCGGCCAGCATGGCGGTACGCTGGAGGTCGGTGTGCAGCGCACCCATGGCGCGGTGACGGGGCTGTCCATCGGCGGCCCGGTACGCCTGGCGCAGACGCTGACCGTCACGCTGACAGATGCGGCGGCCGCGCCGGGTTAAGCCGTGTTAATTCGTAAACTATGCTTGCATATTTGCGCACAATCATGTAGCATATTGTAAGATATTGCGCAGGGAATTGTACATATGGAGAGGAGAATGTGTGATGAAATGTCCCCGCTGCGGTCATGAAATGACGCTGGATACCCATCGGAAGTATGCGCTGAATATGTGCTACGAGTGCGGCTATATCGAAGGCCGTCTGATCGACCCTGAGAAGAAGGGCGAGACGAACTTTGAGCGCATGAAAAAGCTCAACTTCAACGAAATGGTCGCGTTCCTGACCAAGGGTCTGAACCTGGACGAGGCCAAGCTGGCCGACTGGCTGGACGACGAGGTCAAGTGACCCGCACCACCGTATTTTGCACGCCGCGCCCGATACCGGGTGCGGCGTGTTTTTTTATGGAAGTGAGGAAACAAATTGATGCATCCGACAAAGATTCTTCGAATTTTTCAACTTTTTTCGGCGAATGCGTGCCTTGACGCGCGTCGGATACGGGTGTTATCATCAAGCCATCAAACGCGAAGACACAGAGTAGTAAGCAGGAACGTCCTTTCAGAGAAGTGCCGGGTGGTGCGAGGCACAAAGCGTACAGACCTGCCGAACTGGCTGAACAGCGGCTGCGCTGAACCATGAGTAGGTGCAGACGGGTGCGCCCGTTATTGTGCAGGGATATGATGGTATCCCGAGTGAGTGCGTCCCCGGATCGGGGGCGAAGAAGAGTGGTACCGCGGAGGGTTTTCGGCCTTTCGTCTCTTCTGCCAGAGGGCAGGAAAGACGGAGGGTTTTCTTTTTTCCTGCCAAACCATCAGACTACGCTTTTGCAGGAGGAACGAATCATGAAAACCCGGACCAAAACCAGAACCATACCCAAGACCCCGTTTTTTGCCGCCTTTTCGGTCGGTGCGGTGCTGTTTTCCGCGCACGCCGGCGGCGGCTTTGCGACCGGCAACCAGGCCAACACCTATTACGTCGGCCTCGGCTGGGCCGGCATCGTGTCGGCCATCGTGGCCATGCTGCTGCTCACGCTCACAATGCGCGAAGCCATGATCATGTACAATTCCCGCGGCCTGACGAGCTATAAGCAGCTGTTCGAGACGCTCTACCACCCCTTTGACAAGATCGAGTGGCTGTTCGAGATCTTCTTTTACATCATGGTGCTCATGGCCGTCGCGGCGGCCATCTCGGGCGCGGCCTCCGCGCTGCGGAGCTATTTCGGCGTGAACTATTATCTCGGCGTCGTGGCCGTCGGCTGCCTCGTCCTGCTCCTGACCATTTTCGGCGCGGGCATCGTCCGCGCGGCGTCCACCTATATGGGTATCGCCATCCTCGTCACCGCCATCACCATCTACGCCATCGGCATTTTCAAGAGCGAGTCGCCGCTGTTCACGGTGCTCTCTGCAGATTTTCAGACGACCGGCTCTGCCAATGTCCCCAAAGCAATTTTTAACGCCTTCACCTATGCCGGCTTCCAGTGCGTCACGCTCCCGACCATGATCGCCTGCGGCACGACCATGCGCAGCAAGCAGGGCTGTGCCAAGGCCATGTGGATCTCCTTTGCCATGAACGCCGTTGCGCTCGTGCTCTCCGTGTTCATGCTCATCTGCTGGCGCGGCGTCTACACCGCCGTGGACGGCGGCACGACCATCCCCACGCTCACGGTCTGTAACGCCATGGGCATCCGCGCGCTCACCGCGGTTTACGGCGTCTGCCTCATGCTCTGCCTCATCTCTACGGGCGTGACGACGATCTTCGGCTTCGTCGCCCGCTTTGAGAAGCTGCCGATGTTCCGCGGCATCCAGTCTGCGCCGGTGCGCAGCGCCATCGTGTCCGCGTTCATCATCATTTTGTCCATGTCCATCTCCATGGCCGGCCTCACGAACATCATCAAGTACGGCTATGGTTACTGCGGCTATCTCGGCATCGCGGTCGTGGTCGTTCCGTTCCTGACCGTCGGCGTGTACAAAAACCGCAAGTACATCCGCGAGCACGGCCTTGCGCAGGGCTTCGCCGCCGCGCAGCCGGAGACCGAAGCGACCGAAGCCGCGGCACCCGCCGCCGTCCCCGCCGCGGCGAAATAACAAAGAGACACCTCACAGCAGCACTTGCCGCTGCGAGGTGTTTTTGCAAATACGTGAGATACATGCCTTATGGAGCCTTTATCGACCGCTGCATTGGCGTGTTGACAGGTTTTCGCACGCCTGCTATCATGGCAGTGCCGCGCAGAAATTCTGCTTGCGGAGATCACAGAAGTCATGGAGAAAACGACAGATGAAAATTTATGAATTGGTGCACATGCACGGGGCGGAAACGCTGGCGGATGGCCGCTTCCACTACGGGGATTGCGCGATGCTCGGCTGCTTTTCGTCGGCGGAGCGGGTGGCAGCAGCAATCGAAAAGTATCGCAGCATTCCCGGCTTTTGTGATTATCCCAACGGATTTGTCGTTTTTGCGCACGAAGTGGAAGAGCATGCGGTGCTCGTTTATCTGGCCAATGTCTACATTCACGATGCGGAATATGAATTTGAATATAGCCGGAACCTCGGTGTATTTAAAAATGAAGGTGACGCTCGACTTGCCGTCGAGGTTTTCCGGCAGGATAATTCCACGCGGTGGGAAGTAGATGGTTTGATTGTGGAGTGGAGTGTTGACCAATACACGCTGGATGAAATGAACTGCACAGACGGTTTCGAATATTGAGACAGTGAGTGACTCCGGCATTCCCGTACGGCCCGAGGTAGGCGCGGCCGCGGTGAAATAAGGCAAAATAACATATTACAAGAATCGCCCCGCAGCAGAGCTCTGCTGCGGGACGTGCTTTTTTGACCCTATTTATGCTGCCGGTTCCCATTCGACTGTGTCGAGCACGGCCAGCAGCTGGTCGCCCTTATCTGCGAACCAGCCGGTGCCCGGATCGGCCCAGGCAACGATGCCGCTATTTTTGCCCTGGAAGCTGAGGAACGTCCAGTTTTTGCCGCCGTCATAATACCCGGCGGAGACGCTGTCTCCGGCGAGCGTCAGCGTTTCTTCCTTCAGACCCGTGCCGCACACGCCGAAGCTGTCCGACCAGTACAGCTGCACGCAGCTGTCCGAGCCGCTGCCCGGCCAGATCTTCACGCCGAAGTCGGTTTCCGAGCCATCGAGCGTCCCCTCGGGGCAGACTTCGCACTTCCAGCCATCCGGCACCTGCACGCGCAGCGTTCCGGCAGTCCCGGATGCAGTCACGGTTTCGGCGGGCGCGGGTGTTGGCTGAGTTGTGGACGCGGTCCGGGTCCCGCAGCCGGCGGGGAGGAGGAACAGCAGGGCCAGGACCAGTGCGGGGAGCAGTCTTGCTTTTTTCATAAATAACCACCTTCCTTTACCCGAAAAGACGGTGCTTATGGAAAAAGGTTCCGCGTGTATTTCGCGCATAGGAAATGCGCTGCGGATTCCGGTATTCTGACTTCCGTATTTGTTGACATCTGGCAAGATGTTCCGATTTCCTACCGTAAAAATAGGCGGCATCACGATGGATAGCCGCGCTCAGAGACTGCATAATGGTTTTGCATGGAAGATACAAATAAGTAGAAATATATAAAGGAGCGTTTCTCGTGAGCAAAGAACATACCCCCTTTCGTTATGATCATGTCGGCAGCTTTCTGCGCCCGGCAAAGCTGAAGTAGACGCGTCTGGATTTTCAGGCCGGAAAGATCGATGCCGCCGCGCTGAAGGCCGTCGAAGACGAGGCGATCGTCGATCTGGTGCATGCAGCTGTCTCATAAGTATGAAGTGGAGCGAATGGAGCTGAAAAGCAAGATCACCGCCCTTCGCAAGAAGCTGTCAGAATCCGGAAAGCAGCAACAGCAGCGGGAGAGCTTCATCCTCGCTGTGCGGCGGTTTATGCAGATGGACTACCTGACAGCACCGCTGCTGCGAGAGCTGATCGACCACATTGATGTGTTTGAAACGGAGGGAACCGGTAAGAATCGTACCCAGCGAATCGTGATCTACTACCGCTTTGTTGGCTATGTGGAGATCCCGGCTACGCCGAGGCATCCGCATTACAAAGCGGATACCCGCCAAGGAGTCGCCGTCGAATACCTCACAGAGCCGAAAACAGCATAACGAAAAGGAGCAGGCCACTGCCTGCTCCCTGCAACAAACCGTATCAGAATAGAAAAATCGAGTATTCATAAAGTCAAATCCCCTTGTGAATACTCGATATGGTGCGGGTAGTGGGACTCGAACCCACAAGCGAAAGCACAGGAACCTAAATCCTGCGTGTTTACCAATTTCACCATACCCGCGTATGGCTGTTTGCGCAGGGGCAACAGTCCGTATGCAAGCAGAAAGCGGCGGTATTGGCCGCCGCTCATAAGCCTCTATTTTGACACGGGGAGGTTCCCGAGGCGGAGCAAAACGCTGTATCCGCGCGCCGTCATAGACGGTGTATTTATCTTACCACAGCCGCGTCTGCTTGACAAGTGGGTAAACGCAAATGCCGCGCAAAACTTTCTTGTTTTTACAAATTGACAACCGTCCGTGAAACTGCTATTATATTCCGTCGAAAGTCTACTCAGGAGGGGTGCAGAATGCAGAAATATACGGCGTCCGTCATCACGGCCGGGTGCCTCTGGGGCCTGATGGGCCTGTTCACGCGCACGCTGGCGACCTATGGTGTGGACTCCACGGGCGCGATCGTACTGCGCTGCGGCATTGCGGCGCTGCTGTTCGCCGTCACACTGCTCGTGTGCGACCCAAAGCAGTTTCGCATTCGGCTCAAAGACATCTGGTGTTTTATCGGCACCGGTATCTGCAGCCTGTTGTTTTCACGTATTGCTATTTTCAGGCCATCACGCTCATGGACCTGTCCACGGCGGCCGTGCTGCTGTACACCGCGCCGTCGATCGTCATGATCCTCTCGCTGGTCCTGTTTCATGAGCGCATCACGGTGCAGAAGCTCATTGCGCTTGTGCTGGCGTTTGCCGGCTGCTGCCTGGTGTCGCTCGTCGGCGGGGAGCACAAGCTCTCCACGATCGGCATTCTCTACGGCCTCGGCGCGGGCTTCGGCTATGCGCTCTACAGCATCTTTGCCCGCTACGCGCTCGACCGCGGCTACTCGAGCAACACCATCAACTTTTATTCCTGCCTGCTGACCACCATTGGTGCGGTCATTATCTGGGGCGCGGCGCAGCCGCTCGGCGTCATGTTCGGCTCGTGGAAGGGCTTCGGCCTGTGCACGGCGCTCGGCATCGTCACGTGCTACCTGCCGTATCTGCTCTATACCTTCGGCCTTACCGGGCTTGAGACCGGCAAGGCGTCCATCCTCGCGTCGTTTGAGCCGGTCGTGGCGACGCTGGTCGGTATCTTCGTGTTCCACGAAAAACTCACGCCGCTGAGCGCGCTCGGCTGTGTGTGTGTGCTCTCGGCTGTGGTGCTGCTCAATCTCAAGCGCCGGCAGAAAGCCAATTGAATGCAATAGAAAAACCGTCCGTTCCCGATCGGGAGCGGACGGTTTTTGCGTATGGAACTTACTTGTTGTTGTAGGCTTCGATGCCCTTGGCCAGCAGCTCCATGGAGCGCTTGAGGGCGTCCTGATTGATGACATAGGCCATACGGATCTCGTTGACGCCGGTGTGCGGCGTCTTGTAGAAGCTCTCGGCCGGGGTGAACATGAGCGTGTCGCCGTTGTCGTCAAACTCCTCAAGCATGAACAGCTGGAACTTTTCCGCGTCGTCCACGGGCAGCTTGGCCATGACGTAGAACGCGCCCTTCGGCTCGGAATAGATGACGCCGGGGATCTTCTTGAGTCCTTCGACGAGCGTGTCGCGGCGGGCCTTGTATTCCTTGCGCACGGCGTCGAAGTACTCGGGGCCGACGGTGTAGAGCGCAGCGGACGCGACCTGGTCGATCGTGGAGGCGCACAGACGGCCCTGGCACCACTTCATGGCGTTGTTGTAGAGCTCCGCATTGCGCGTGATCACACAGCCGATGCGCGCGCCGCAGGCGCTGAAGCGCTTGGACACGGAGTCGATGACGACGACGTTGTCCTCATAACCCTCGAGCTGCAGCAGGCTCATGAGCTTCTCGCCGCCGTAGACAAACTCTCGGTACACCTCATCGCCGATGATGAACAGATTGTGCTCCTTGGCGATGTCGGCCATGAGACGGAGCTCTTCCTCGGTGAGGATGGTGCCGGTCGGGTTGCCGGGGTTCGTGAAGAGGATGGCGCGGGTGTGCTCGTTGATACACGCCTCGACGCGCTCACGGATGGCGAACTTGTAGTTCTCCTCCGGCGTTGTGGTGATCGGGCGGATGGTCGCGCCGGTCAGCGTGACGAACGTGCTGTAGTTCGGGTAGAACGGCTCGGGGATGATGATCTCGTCGCCCTCGTCGAGGATGCAGCTGAGCGCGATCTGCAGCGCCTCGCTGCCGCCGGTGGTAATGAGCACCTGCTTGTTGGTGATAGGCGCGTCGATCTTGCCGTAGTAGTTGACGACCGCGTCGATCATCTCGGGCACGCCATCGGACGGGGCGTAGGCCAGGACCGGCTGGCTGAAGTTCTTGACGGCCTCGAAGTAGGCCTCAGGGGTGGCGATGTCGGGCTGGCCGATGTTCAGGTGGTAGAGTTTCTTGCCTTTTTTGGCAGCCTCGTTTGCATAGGGCGCGAACTTGCGCATGGGCGAGAGGCCGCACTTTTCGATCTTACTGGAAAATTTCATGTTGCTCCTCCGTTTTTTATTTGTATTTTGGTTCTTTTTTGCTCTCAAATACATCCATGATAACGCATTTTTTCAGAAACTACAACTGATTTTTTGGAAAAATCCGGCCACAAATTTAACAATCACGCTCCGCAGAAGCGGCTGCGCATATAAAAGACCGCCGCAGCATTGCGCTGCGGCGGCCGGTGCGTATTTGGTTTCGATGCAGGCTCAGACCTTGAAGTCCACGGAGGTCGCGCCCTGATCGTCCTGCTCGAAGGTGTAGTCCTTGCCGGGCAGGATGGCGTTGAGCAGGATGCCCACGATGGAGGAGACAGCCAGACCCGACAGGGACACGACGCCGATCTGGATGCTGCCGGAGTAGCTGATGCCGATCGCGAGAACGAGGATGAGCGCGGCGACGATGACGTTTCTGGTGTTGGTGAAGTCGACGTTGTTCTCAACAACGTTGCGCACACCGACGGCGGAGATCATACCGTAGAGGATCAGGGACACGCCGCCGATGGTGGCGGTGGGCATGGCGGAGACGAGGGCTGCAAACTTCGGGCAGAAGGACACGACGATCGCGATGCAGGCTGCGATGCGGATGACGCGGGGGTCGTAGACGCGGGACAGAGCAAGCACGCCGGTGTTTTCGCCATAGGTGGTGTTGGCCGGCGCGCCGAAGAGGGAAGCGAGGGTGGTGGCCAGACCGTCACCCAGCAGGGTGCGGTGGAAGCCGGGGTCGACCATGAAGTTCTTGCCGCAGGTGGAGGAGATGGCGCAGATGTCGCCGATGTGCTCGACCATGGTGGCGAGGGACAGGGGCACGACCGTCAGCACGGCGGACCAGAGGACGCCGCTGTCGACCGGGCCGGCGAAGAGGTGGAACACGCTGTTTTTCCAGAAGATCGGCAGGCCGAACCACTTGGCGCTGCTGACGGCAGCGGCGACGGAGGCGCGCTCCGCGGGATCAACGATGAGTGCGAAGATGTAAGAGCCGAGCACGCCGAGCAGGATCGGGATGATCTTGGCCATGCCCTTGCCCCACATGTTGAAGCCGATGACGATCAGGATCGCGACGACGGCGACAAGCCAGTTGGCACGGCAGTTGGTGATGGCGGAAGAGGACAGCGTCAGGCCGATGGCGATGATGATCGGGCCGGTGACGATCGGCGGGAAGTAGCGCATGACTTTCTTGACGCCGAAGATCTTGAACAGGGACGACAGGATGATGTACATCAGGCCCGCGATGGCGACGCCGAAGCAGGCGTAGGCCAGCAGGTCATTATTATAGATCGCGGAGCCGTCCGGATTCGTGCCGATGGTGCGCACGGCGTTGTAGCCGCCGATGAAAGCGAATGAGCTGCCGAGGAAGGCCGGGACCTTGCCCTTGGTCAGCAGGTGGAAGAGCAGCGTGCCGAGACCGGCGAAGAGCAGCGTGGTGGCGACGTCGAGGCCGGAGAGCGCCGGGACGAGGACGGTCGCGCCGAACATGGCGAACATGTGCTGGAGACCCAGAACGAACATTCTGGGTGCGCCGAGTGTACGTGCGTCGTACACCGGCTCGTTGCCGATGGATTTGTTGCTCATAGATTTTTTCCTCCCGTGAAAATTTAATCTATTCTTTATCCTCTCTCGAGGATGCAGACACTGTTTTCTCCGTCCGTCTCCTGCAGGCGGACGGCCACGACCTCGCTCTTGGCGGTCGGGATGTTTTTGCCGACGTAATTGGCTTTGATCGGCAGCTCGGAGTGGCCGCGGTCAATCAGGGAAAAGAGCTGGATGCGCGCCGGACGGCCGAGCTGCATCACGGCGTCGAGCGCTGCGCGCGCGGTGCGGCAGGTGTAGATGACGTCGTCGACCAGCACAACGGTCTTGCCCGCGATGGGGAAGGGAATGTCGGTCCGGTTGAGCACCGGCGCGTCCGCGACTGTGGACAGATCGTCGCGGTAGAGCGTGATGTCCAGCTCGCCGACCGGCAGCTGCACACCGTCGATCTTCTCGATGTTTTTTGCGAGGCGGCGGGCCAGCGGCACACCGCGCGTGCGGATGCCGATCAGGCACAGGTCGTCCGTGCCGTCGTTTTTCTCGAGGATCTCATGTGCGATGCGCACGAGCGTGCGGTCGATGGCGGCCTCGTCCATGATCTTTGCCTTGAATTTCAGCTCCACAGCGCTCCCTCCTCCGGGCATAAAAAAACACCCTGTCGGATACAGACAAGGCGGCAACGCGCAGGGAGACCCCGCAAAGATTCCATTGACCGTGACACCTTGCCGGTATCTCGTACCGACTTAAAAATATCATCCTGCGTAAAATACCACCACGGGCGACAATTGTCAATAAGAAATTCACATTTTCGTCACAAAAATTTGTCCCTCCCGTTTTCGGCGGGAGGGACAGGGTACATGATCTTGCGGTCAGGCTTTCTTGAAGCTGTCCTTGAGCGCGACAGCGCGGTTAAAGACCAGGTGCTCCGGGGCCGAGTCCTTATTGTCCACGGCGAAGTAGCCGAGGCGCAGGAACTGGAACGCGGCCGGAGCCTCGGCGCCGGCGAGCATCCGCTCGACCTTGCAGCCGGTGAGCACGGACAGCGAGTCCGGGTTCAGGCACTCCAGATAGTCCTTACCGTCGCCCTCGGGGTCGGCGTCGGCGAAGAGGTTATCATACAGGCGCACCTCGGCGTCGGCGCAGTTGTGGGCATCGACCCAGTGGATCGTGCCGCGCACCTTGCGGCCGTCGGGCGTGTTACCGCCGCGGGTCTCGGGATCGTATTCGCAGAGGATCTCCGTCACATTGCCGTCCGCGTCCTTGACGCAGCCGGTGCAGCGGACGATGTACGCGCCCTTGATGCGCACCTCGTTGCCGGGGTAGAGGCGGTTATACTTCTTCGGCGGCTCCTCCATGAAGTCGTCCGCCTCGATCCACAGCTCGTTGGAGAACGTCACGTCGCGCGTACCGGCGTTTTCATCCTCGGGGTTGTTCTCGATGACGAACGTCTCGCTCTGGCCCTCGGGATAGTTCGTGATGCGCAGCTTCACCGGGTGCAGTACGGCCATGGCGCGCTGGGCGTGAAGGTTGAGATCCTCGCGCAGGCAGTGCTCCAGAAAACTGTAATCGACCGTGGACGCGACTTTGGACACGCCGATGCGCTCGCAGAAATTGCGGATGGACGCGGGCGTGTAGCCGCGGCGGCGCAGACCGCACAGCGTCGGCATGCGCGGGTCGTCCCAGCCGGAGACGCGGCCGTCCTCGACCAGCTGGCGCAGCTTGCGCTTGGACATAACGGTGTAGTTGATGCCGAGGCGCGCGAACTCGATCTGGCGCGGCTTGCACGGCACGGACACGTTGTTCACCACCCAGTCGTACAGCGGGCGGTGCGCCTCGTACTCAAGCGAGCAGAGGGAGTGCGTAATGCCCTCCAGCGCGTCCTGTATCGGGTGGGCAAAGTCATACATCGGGAAGATACACCACTTGGTGCCCTGACGGTGGTGCTCGATATAGCGGATGCGGTAGAGCACCGGGTCGCGCATATTGAAGTTGCCGCTGGCAAGGTCGATCTTTGCGCGCAGGGTGTACTTGCCCTCCGGGAACTCGCCGGCGCGCATGCGCGCGAACAGGTCGAGATTTTCCTCGATCGGGCGGTTGCGCCAGGGGCTGACGGCGGGGGGGTGTTCACATCGCCGCGGTATTCGCGGAACTGCTCCGGCGTCAGCTCGCAGACATAGGCAAGCCCTTTCTTGATGAGCTCCACGGCGTATTCGTAATCCTTCTCGAAGTAGTCCGAGCCGAAGAAAAACCGGTCGCCCCAGTCAAAGCCGAGCCAGTGGATGTCCTCCTGAATGGCGTCTACGTACTCGGTGTCCTCCTTGGTGGGGTTGGTGTCGTCCATACGCAGGTTGCAGATGCCGCCGAATTTCTCGGCCGTGCCGAAGTCGATGCACAATGCCTTGCAGTGGCCGATGTGCAGATAGCCGTTCGGCTCCGGCGGGAAACGGGTGTGGACGGTCTGGCCGGCGAAACGGCCGCCGGGTGCGAGATCGGCTTCGACAAAGGCTTCGATAAAGTTTTTGGTATCTTCCATAGTGTCATGTCAACTCCACATAAATTTGCAAAGATATTATACACGATTCATTTTCTGTTTACAATATCGAAAAAGAAATATATAATCCAGACAGAATAGCAAACAACGGAGGTGCGGGCACATGTATGACCTGCTCATTATCGGCGGCGGCCCGGCGGGGCTGTCGGCGGCCATGACGGCGCGCAACCGGAATCTGTCCGTGTGCGTGATCTGCGGCGGCGCGGCTGACAGTGCGCTGCATAAGGCCGGCCACGTCACAAATTACCCCGGTGTGCCGGACGTCTCCGGCCCCGCGCTGCTCGAGACCATGACGCAGCAGGCGCGTGATCTCGGTGCGGACATCCTGCGCGAGCGGGCGCTCTCGGCCATGCCGATGGGAAAAACGTTCGGCGTCTCGGCAGGTAAGGAATTCGTGGAGGGCAGGGCGCTTCTGCTTGCGACCGGCATTGCCCAGCGCGGCACGTTTCCAGGGGAAACAGATTATCTCGGCCGCGGCGTGAGCTACTGCGCCACCTGCGACGGCATGCTCTACCGCGGCAAGCGCGCGGCGGTCATTGGCCTGGCGGCCGACGCTCCGGCAGAGGCGGATTTCCTGCGGGAGATCGGCTGCGATGTGCACTATTATGACGGGAAAAAGCACCGCTTTGAGATCCGCGGCGCCGAACGGGCGGACACGCTCGTGGTCGACGGCGCAGCGGAACCGGCGGACGTCATTTTCGTCCTGCGCGCGGGCTTTGCGGCTGACACGCTCCTGCCCGGCCTTGCCACGGAAAAGGGCCACATCGTCGTGGATGAAGCTTATGCTGCGAGCATTCCCGGCGTTTTCGCGGCCGGGGACTGTACCGGCGCGCCCTATCAGATCCCGGCGGCGGTCGGTGAGGGCAACTGCGCGGCGCTTTCGGTCGTGCGCTGGCTCAGAAACGCTTGACAAACGGCACGGCAGGGCCTATAATTTTCCCATCCATTTGCGAAGAAGGGGAGGAGTAGTCTCCCGGCGGACGTCAGAGAGAAGGCGGTTGGTGCAAGCCTTTCGGATGCCGGAGATGAAGGTCGCCCCGGAGCAGCCGGCCTGAACGGAGTAGGGCGGCCGGGTTCTCCCGTTACAGAGACAAGAGTGTCACGCTTTTGCGTGGAATTCAGGTGGTACCGCGGTTTCGATCGCCCTGAAACAGTTCGTTTCGGGGCGATTTTTTTGCGCCCCGGCAATCTTAAAGGAGGAGGAGCCATGAAAGAGCTTCCGAAAGTCTACGACCCCAAACAGGTCGAGAGCAAGATTTATGACATGTGGATGCGCGGCGGCTACTTTGCCGGCAAAGCCGATCCGGACAAAAAGCCGTTTTCCATCGTCATGCCGCCCCCGAACGTCACCGGCCAGCTGCACATGGGCCACGCGCTCGACGCGACGCTGCAGGACATCCTCACGCGCTACAAGCGCATGCAGGGCTATGCCGCCCTGTGGCTGCCCGGCACAGACCATGCCGGCATTGCCACGCAGATCAAGGTCGAGGAGATGCTGCGCAAGGAAGAGGGACTGACCCGCTACGATCTCGGCCGCGATGCGTTTCTGGAGCGCGTCTGGGCGTGGAAAAAGCAGTACGGCAACCGCATCGTCGAGCAGCAGAAGTCGCTCGGCGTGTCCTGCGACTGGGACCGCAGCCGCTTCACGATGGACGAGGGCTGCTCGAAGGCCGTGCGTGAGACGTTTTGCGAGCTGTATGAAAAGGGCCTGATCTACAAGGGCAACCGCATCATCAACTGGTGCCCGCACTGCCGTACCGCCCTGTCTGACGCCGAGGTCGAATACAAGGACATGCCCGGCGCGTTCTGGTATATCCGCTACCCGCTCAAGGACAGCGATGACTATCTCACCATCGCCACCACCCGTCCGGAGACCATGCTCGGCGACACCGGCATTGCGGTCAACCCGGCGGACGAGCGCTACCAGCACCTCGTCGGCAAGACGGCCATCCTGCCGCTCGTGGGCCGCGAGCTGCCCATCGTCGCCGACGATTACGTCGAGCTCGGTTTCGGCACCGGCGCCGTTAAGATGACGCCCTGCCATGACCCGAACGACTATGAGGTCGGCCTGCGCCACAACCTCGAGCAGATCCTTATCTTCGACGAGGACGCCCGCGTCATCAACGGCGGCAAGTACAACGGTCTCGACCGCTACGAGGCGCGCAAGGCCATCGTCGCCGATCTGGAGGAGCAGGGCTACCTCGTCAAGGTCGAGCCGTACAGCCACAACGTCGGCACGTGCTACCGCTGCGGCACGGTCGTTGAGCCGATGACGAGCCCGCAGTGGTTCGTCAAGATGAAGCCGCTGGCCGAGCCCGCCATCGAGGCCGTGCGTGACGGACGCATCAAGTTCGTGCCCGAGCGCTTCAGCAAGACCTATTATAACTGGATGGAGAACGTCCACGACTGGTGCATCTCCCGCCAGCTCTGGTGGGGCCATCAGATCCCCGCGTGGTACTGCGACGACTGCGGCCATATGACCGTCTCCCGCACCGACGCCTGCGAGTGCGAGGCGTGCCACTCCAAGAACATCCGCCGCGAGAGCGACGTGCTCGACACCTGGTTCAGCTCCGCGCTCTGGCCGTTCTCCACGCTCGGCTGGCCGGATAAGGACGCGGAGGATCTGAAGTTCTGGTATCCCACGAGCGTCATGGTCACGGGCTACGACATCATCTTCTTCTGGGTCGCGCGCATGATCTTCTCCGGCCTCGAGCAGATGAAGGACATCCCGTTCCCGACGGTGTTCATCCACGGCCTGGTCCGCGATGATAAGGGCCGCAAGATGTCCAAGTCCCTCGGCAACGGCATCGACCCGCTCGAGATGGCCGACACCTACGGCGCCGACGCCCTGCGCTTCAACCTCATCACGGGCAACAGCCCCGGCAACGACATGCGCTTCTATGTCGAGAAGTGCGACGCCATGCGCAACTTTGCCAACAAGCTCTGGAACGCTTCCCGCTTCGTGATGATGAATCTCACGATCGACAAAAACGAGCTGCCCGAAACGCTCGAGCTCGAGGACAAGTGGGTGCTCTCAAAGCTCAACACGCTCTCAAGGAAGTCTGCGAGAACCTCGACAAGTACGAGCTCGGCGTCGCCGCGGGGAAGATCTACGACTTCATCTGGGACAGGTACTGCGACTGGTATATCGAGCTTACAAAGCCCCGACTCAACAGCGGCGACGAGGCCCGCGCCCGCAGCGCGCAGCAGGTGCTGCTGTATGTCCTGACGGACATTCTCAAGCTCCTGCACCCGTTCATGCCGTTCATTACCGAGGAGATCTGGCAGGCTCTGCCGCACGACGGCGAGGCGCTCATGATCGCCCGCTATCCGGAGTATACCGAGTCCCTCGCTTTCCCAGCCGAGGAGCGCGACTTTGAGATGGTCATGAATGCCATCCGCGCCGTGCGCACCGCCGTGCCGAGATGAACGTGCCGCCGAGCAGAAAGGCGCACCTGTTCATCACGACCGACCGGCAGGACGCCTTCTGCTCCGGCGAGATCTATATCACGAAGCTCGCCTATGCCGAGCAGATCACCATCAGCAGCGAGCTGCCGGCTGATGCCGAGAAGATGGTCTCCGCCGTCACGGAAGAGGCAAAGCTCTTCATGCCGATGGCCGAGCTGATCGACCTCGACAAAGAGCGCGCTCGTCTGGAAAAAGAGCTCGAAAAGGCCCGCAAGAACTATGAGGGCCAGATGCGCAAGCTCTCGAACGAGAACTTCATCTCCCGCGCGCCGGAGGCCGTCGTGCAGACGGAGCGCGAGCGCGCCGAGAAGGCAAAGGCGCTCGTGGAAAATCTCGAGACCAGCCTGAAAAACCTCGGCTGAGCGCCGCCGTCCGACAAATTCGGCCCACACCTCTGGGCTACAATAGCACCGTGTACGAACCGTTCGTGCACGGTCTTTTTCTTTGAAATTAGGAGGTACAAGCAGATGCGGATCATAACGCATGATGACGGCCGGTGCCTGACGCTGCGCCTGCTCGGCGAGTTGGATCACGCGGCGGCGCAGGAGGTCATGTCCGGCATCGGGACGCCGTGGAGGAGTACCTGCCGCGCCGCTGCGTGCTCGACCTGTCCGGCCTGAGCTTTATGGACAGCTCCGGGATCGCGGTCATTCTCAAGACCGACCGCCTCCTGCGGCAGACAGGCGGCGCGCTGGCGCTGTGCGGCGTACCGCAGCAGGTGCGCCGGGTGCTGGACGTGGCCGGCCTGACCAACATCGTCCCGGTGCTCGAGGACCGGGCAAAGGAGTGTGAACAGTGTTGACGCAGAAAAACTACATGAAGCTGGAGTTTCCGGCGCGCAGCGTGAACGAGGGCTTTGCGCGCGCGGCGGTGGCGGTCTTTGCCGCACAGCTCGACCCGACGCTCGCCGAGCTCGGCGATATCAAGACCGCCGTGTCCGAGGCCGTGACGAACGCGGTCGTGCACGCCTATCCGGACGAGCTTGGCACGGTGCAGGTGCGTGTGCGTATCCTGCCGGATGCGCGGCTGGAGATCGTCGTCAAGGATCACGGCATCGGCATCGCCGATGTGGCGCAGGCGCGCACGCCGATGTACACCACCGGCGGGGAAGAGCGCAGCGGCATGGGCTTTACGATCATGGAGAGCTTCATGGACACGCTGCGGGTCAAGTCCGTGCCCGGCCGCGGCACGACCGTGACGATGTGCCGCCGCATCCGCCGCCGCGCATGATCGCGGAGGAGACGCGCGATCTGCTCCGGCGCGCCCAGGCGGGAGACACTGCGGCGGCAGAGCGGATGGTCACGGAAAATACCGGCCTGATCTGGAGCGTGGCGCGGCGGTTTTTTGGCCGCGGTGTCGAGCCGGATGACCTGTACCAGCTCGGTTGTGTCGGTTTTCTGAAGGCCATGCAGGGCTTTGACGAGCAGTACGGCACCTGCTTTTCTACATACGCCGTCCCGAAGATTTCGGGAGAGATCCGGCGCTTTCTGCGCGATGATGGCGCGGTTAAGGTCAGCCGCAGCGTCAAGGAGCGTGCGCAGGCGATCCGCACGGCGCGCACGCGCCTGGAGCAGACGCTCGGCCGTGAGCCGACGCTCTCCGAGCTCTCGGCCGATACCGGGCTCGAGCCTGAGGAGATCGCTGCCGCCGAGACGGCCACCGGCCCCACAGAGTCCCTGCAGAAGGAGAACGGAGAGACCGGCTTCACACTCGAGCATACGCTTGGGGACTACGATCAGGAGGAGCGCATGGTCGAATACGCCGCCTTGCGCGAAGCGCTGCGCCAGCTCCCGGAGCGGGAGCGGCAGGTCATTGCCCTGCGGTTTTATCACGGCCTGACGCAGCAGCGCGCCGCCGGTATCCTGCATATCTCACAGGTACAGGTGTCGCGCCTGGAGCGGCGCGCCGTGGAGCGTCTGCGCGAATGGCTGGCCACCTAGGCAGCCGGAGAAGTTCTCCGGCTGCTTTTTCATAGCCGGACTTGACGGCACAAGATATGCGGTGATAAAATGTGATACATTGCATATCTTGTATCGAATCGGAGGAGCTGTCCATGTATACCCCCAAAGAAGTCGCGGAGAATTATCTCTCTGCCTGCCGGGCCAAGGCGGCACTGCCGCTGGGCCGGATGTTTCTGCTTGCCTGCATGGCGGGGGCCTTCGTCGCGCTGGCGGGTGCCGCATCCACGGCTGCGTCGGCTACGGTGGGCGACCCGTCGCTGGCAAAACTCGTCTCCGGCTGCGTTTTTCCGGCCGGCCTCGCCATGGTCATTGTGGCCGGCAGCGAACTGTTCACCGGCAACAACCTCATGATCATGGGCGTTTTGTCGCGCGTGATCTGCGCGCGGCAGATGCTCCGTAATTGGTGTGTTGTTTATCTGGGTAATTTTGTAGGCGCGGCACTCGTTGCGGCGCTCTGCGTGCTGGGGCATGTGTTTTCTGCGTTTGACGGCCGGTTGGCAGCGTCGGTGATTGCCATCGCGCAGACGAAGGCGGCCCTGCCGCTCGGAGATGCGCTTGTGCGCGGCATCCTCTGCAATTTCCTCGTCTGCATCGCCGTGTGGATGGCCAGCGCCGCAAAGTCTGTCCCTGGGAAGATCCTGGCCGTGTTTTTCCCAATCATGACGTTCGTCGTTGCGGGCTTTGAACACAGCGTGGCCAATATGTATTATCTCACGGCGGGTCTGCTGACGGCGGCACAGACCGGCACGGCGGCCGGAGGGTTGACGTGGGGCAGGGCACTGCTCGGGAATCTGCTGCCGGTCACGCTCGGCAATCTTGTCGGCGGCGTGCTTCTGGTGGGCGTGAGTGCGTGGTATCTCTACCTGAAACAGGGAAAAACGACTGTTAATTCTTAGACGGCATTGTTAATTTGTAGATAACTGGCATCTTGTCCAGAAATGGCGAGTGAAATTGGTAACGTTCCACAAAACAGAACAACATTTGTTGACGAATTCGCCCGATTGTGCTACTATGATAACCGTTGAGATTTGAATATTTGAATGGATATATTTCGATTTTTAATACCCATTTGCGCATCTTGAATACCCCTTTGAGGGGAGGAGCATCGTTTTGAAAAAGATATATGTTATGATCGGCAACTACGGCAGCGGCAAGAGTGAGCTTGCGCTGAATTTTGCTTTTAAAGCGGCTGAAACCGGAAAGACAGAACTCATTGACCTTGACCTGGTCAACACTTACTTCCGCCTGACAGAGCGCGGCAAGCTCGTGGAGCAGAAAGAGATTCGTCTCATCTCTCCGAACTATGCCTGCTCCGGCATCGAGACGCTGTCCCTTCCGGCGGAGGTCGCCTCCGCGTTTGACATGGATTGGGACACGGTTGTGTTCGACGTCGGCGGCGACGCCGTCGGCTCCACGGCACTCGGCCGCTATTATGAGGACTTTCAGGACTTCATGGCCATGGGGCCGGAGCAGCTGGAGGTTTTGAACGTGGTCAATATCCGCCGTCCGCTCGCCGGCACGGTGGAGAAGATCATCGACCTGCAGGAGCAGATGCAGATCCATTCGCACCTGAAGATCACGGGTATGATCAACAACACGAACCTCGCCACCATGACCACGCCGGCGGAGCTGCGCGACGGTTATGAGATGCTGCGCGAGGTCAGCGACCGGACGGGCGTTCCGGTCATGTATACGACCGGCAAGAAGGACATGCTCGATATTTTCCTTGCCGAGGGCCACGACCCGAAGTATATCGGCAAACCCGTCGCCATAGACATCATCATGAAGCGCGATTGGGAGAGCTATATCCACAGTTTGTCGGAGAAGAAACAGGCGTAACCCGCTCTTGCGGTTTACATAGGCAATTTCGCAAAACAGAACAGAAAAGAGGTAGCAAAAATGGTAAAGGTGACCATCAACGAGAATCTTTGCAAGGGTTGCGGTCTCTGTGTCAGAGCTTGCCCGAAGGGCGTTCTGGCGCTGGCAAAAGACAAACTCAACGCAAAGGGTTATCATCCGTCCGTCGTCGCGAATCCGGAGGCCTGCATCGGCTGCGCTTCCTGTGCGCGTACTTGCCCGGACGTGGTAATCAGCATTGTGAGAGATTAAGGAGGTACATCGAAAATGGCATTGACGCTTATGAAGGGTAGCGAAGCTATCGCTGAGGCTGCGATTCGTGCAGGCGCGCGTTACTTCTTCGGCTATCCGATCACTCCGCAGACGGAGATTCCTGAATATATGTCCGCACGTATGCCCGAAGTCGGCGGCTGCTTCCTGCAGGCCGAGAGCGAAGTTGCGGCAATCAACATGATCTATGGTGCAGCCGGTGCTGGTGCACGTGCGCTGACCTCTTCCTCCAGCCCCGGTGTCAGCCTGAAGCAGGAAGGCATTTCCTACTGCGCAGGCGCGCAGCTCCCGGCTGTCATCCTGAACGTCATGCGCGGCGGCCCCGGCCTCGGCAACATTCAGGCTTCTCAGGGCGATTACTTCCAGGCTGTCAAGGGCGGCGGCAACGGTGACTACCACCTGCTGACCTACGCTCCGGCATCCGTGCAGGAAGCGATCGACATCATGATGTACGCCTTCGACAAGGCTGAGAAGTACCGTATACCGGTCCTGTTCCTCGCCGACGGCATCATCGCTCAGATGATGGAGCCTGTCGAGATGCCCGAGATGGTTGATTTCAAGATCGATCCCGAGAAGAAGCCCTGGGCTTGCACCGGCTGGAAACCGGGCGACGATCCGGCCAAGCGCGGCGTCATCAACTCCATCTACATCGATACCGAGACCCTGTCCGTCCACAACGACGAGCTGCAGGCCTGCTATCGTGAGATCACTGCCAACGAGCAGCAGTGGGAAGAGTACAACCTCGAGGGTGCTGAGTATGTCATCACCGCTTTCGGCACGGTTGCGCGTATCGCCAAGTCCGCCATTGCCGAGCTCAAGGAGCAGGGCATCAACGTTGGTCTGGTTCGCCCGATCACCGTCTGGCCGTTCCCGTACGACGCGGTCAAGAAGGCTGCCGAGCTTCCGGGCGTGAAGGCTGTTCTCGACGTCGAGCTCAACGAAGGCCAGATGCTTGAGGATGTCAAGATCGCGATCAACGGCGCAAAGCCGGTCGACTTCTTCGGCCACCTCGGCAGCCAGATGCCGACCACCGAAGAGATCAAGGCGAAGATTATCAGCATGAAGGAGGGCAAGTAAATGTCTGTTGTTTTTGAAAAGACCAAGCTCCTCACGGACAAGCAGTTCCACTACTGCCCGGGCTGCAACCATGGCATTATCCACCGCCTGGTCGCTGAGGTCATTGATGAGATGAATCTGGACGGCAAGGTCATCGGCGTCGCGCCGGTCGGCTGCTCCGTTTTTGCTTATGATTACTTCAACTGCGATATGTACGAAGCCGCACACGGCCGTGCACCCGCAGTCGCCACCGGCGCAAAGCGCGTCGTCGGCAAGGACACCCTCGTCTTCACCTATCAGGGCGACGGCGACCTGGCCTCCATCGGCACCGCTGAGATCGTTCACGCTGCGCACCGCGGCGAGAAGATCTCCACGATCTTTGTCAACAACGCGATCTACGGCATGACCGGCGGCCAGATGGCTCCGACCACGCTGGTCGGCCAGAAGACCACCACGACTCCCTACGGCCGTGACGAGAACTGGTGCGGCGCGCCCATCAAGATCTCCGAGATGCTCGCTGAGGTTCCGTGCTCCTACTACATCGAGCGCGTTGCCGTCAACAACACCCCGAACATCGTCAAGGCGAAGAAGGCCATTTCCAAGGCGTTCCATTATCAGATGGAAGGCAAGGGCTTCACGATGGTCGAAGTCCTGTCCGCCTGCCCGACGAACTGGGGCCTGAGCCCGATCAAGGCGATGGAGTGGCTGGAAGAGAACATGATTCCGTACTACCCGCTCGGCGTTAAGAAGGACAAGGGGGCTGAATAATATGAAGAAAGAATATATTTTTGCTGGCTTTGGCGGTCAGGGCATGCTCCTGATCGGTAAGTTCCTGGCTATGGCCTGCATGCTCGACGGCAAGCACGTCTCCTGGCTGCCCTCTTACGGCCCCGAGATGCGCGGCGGCACGGCGAACTGCTCCGTCATCGTCTCCGACGATCCGGTCGCATCCCCGCTGGTCGACATGGCTGACTGCGTTGTGGCGATGAACCGTCCGTCTCTGGACAAGTTCGAGAGCCACGTCAAGCCGGGCGGCGTCCTCGTCATCAACAGCTCCATCATCGACCGCAAGGCCGAGCGTGATGACATCCAGGTCGTCTACTGCGACGCCAACGGCATTGCCGAGTCCGTCGGCAACCCGAAGGGCGCGAACGTTGCGATCCTCGGCGCTCTGATGGAGAAGGCTCCGGTCGTCTCCAACGAGATCCTTGGCGAAGCGATCCGCATCGAGCTTGGCGAGAGAAAGGCCAAGTTCCTCGAGGGCAACATGAAGGCGCTCGAGGCCGGCGAAGCCGCTGCGAGAGGCTAAACCGCGTACATTACATAAAAAAGAACCGATCCATCCGGGTCGGTTCTTTTTTGCACCGCGTATGCGGCAGATGCTTATATTATTGCTTGTCTTTGGATTTGAAGCACATGGCCACGAGCAGACCGAAGAAAATGGCCGCGCAGACGCCGGCCGCGCCGGCCTCAAAGCCGCCGGTGAACGCGCCGAGCACGCCTTTTTCGGCCACGGCATCATGCACGCCCTTTGCCAGCAGATTGCCGAAGCCGGTCAACGGCACGGTCGCCCCCGCGCCGGCCCATTTGGCAAATGGCCCGTAGATGCCGACCGCACCGAGCACCACACCCGCCACCACGTACAGCGTCAGGATACGCGCCGGGGTCAGCTTCGTCTTGTCAATCAGAATCTGACCGATCATACACAATACGGCGCCGATCAGAAATGCTTTTACATAGCCAAGGATCATGTGTTCACCTGCGTTTCGATCGCCACGGCGTGGCAGATTCCCGGGATGCTCTCACCCTGCATGGACGCGGTGGGTGACATGAGCGCACCGGTCGCCGCGAACAGCAGCCGCCGGATCTGTCCGCCCTCCAGCAGCTTCAGCAGATGCCCCGCGAGCACGGATGCGCTGCATCCGCAGCCGGAGCCGCCCGCGTGCACGTCCTGCCTCTCGAGGTCATAGATCAGCAGACCGCAGTCGGTATAGAGCCCCTCGAGGTCGATGCCGTCGTCCTGAAACAGCCGCGTCACGACGGCGTGCCCGATCTTGCCGAGGTCGCCGGTCACGATCAGATCATAGTAGTCCGGCGTGCGGCCGGTGTCGGCAAAGTGCGCCTTGAGCGTCTCATAGGCTGCGGGCGCCATGGCCGCGCCCATGTTGTTCGCGTCCGTGATGCCCGCGTCGGCAATCTTGCCGGTCGTCACCATCGTCACGCGCGGCCCGTTGCCAGACGCACCGAGAATGAGCGCGCCGGAGCCGGTGACGGTCCACTGCGCGGTCGGTGTGCGCACGCCGCCGTACTCCAGCGGGAACCGATACTGACGCTCGGCAGAGCAGAAGTGCGAGCTCGTGAGCGCGGCGGCGTGTTCGGCGTAGCCGCCGTCGATGAGCATGGCGGCCAGACTGAGCGATTCCGCCATCGTCGAGCACGCGCCGTACAGCCCCAGATAGGGCACACCGATGTCTCGCATGGCATAGGCCGAGCCCACGCACTGGTTGAGCAGGTCACCGGAGAGTACATAGTCGAGCTGCTCCGGCTGCAGCCCGGCTTTTTGGCACACGAGGTCGAAGCACTGCCGCAGCATGGCGCTCTCGGCCTGCTCCCAGCTCTTCGTGCCGAAATAAGTGTCCTGACTGACGCTGTCAAAGCGGCCGTGCAGCGGGCCCTCGCCCTCCTTTTTCCCCACGACGCTGGCGGAGGCAAGGATCACGGGCGGGGCGGTAAACTGCACGGTCTGAGATCCGATTCGTTTGGATTTCAAGCAATCACCTTCGATGGTAGCGTTTCCGTTTTGGTGAGAAATATGCGCAGCGCGGCCGCCCATCCGGGAGGCCGCGCGCCGGTTTATGTACCTTTGTATTTTCGCCGCGTCGCCATGCCGCCGCGGATGTGCCGCTCCGCCTTGTTGCGGTCCAGCAGCTGCCGGACCTGCTGATAGAGCGCGGGGTTGATCTTCTCCAGCCGCTCCGTCAGATCCTTGTGGACGGTCGATTTTGAAACGCCGAATTGTTTGGCGGCGGCGCGGACGGTGGTATTGTTGGCGAGAAGATATTCCGCAAGATCGCATGCGCGCGCTTCCATGTCCGTGTGCACTTACACCACTCCCCATATTTGCGTAATTCAGTATATGAATTTCTGCGGGGAATATGAGGCGGGCACGCCGCGCGTGCCATTGCTTTGCGTGGACAACTGTGCAGGGGTGCGTTAGAATGCAAATGCTATACTATCGCAGCGGAACAAACGGTGGTTGAGGTGGCGGAACGGGTGTCTTTTGAGGCAAAATGGCGCCTGCTGGCGAGAGTGGGAGTCCGTTGCTATATTCTGATTTCCAATGTATCGGGTGCAGTAAAAGTAGCCCCGCTGCAAATTCTTCAGTTTCCGGTGATACTGCCGCACAAGTTTCAGGACGCAGAAAAGTTCAATTTGCAGTTCTCGGACTTCTCAGAAATCACCGAAACAGCGGACAAGCTGCGCTGGCTTCGATACCAGAAATGCCTGCGCCAGAGAGATGTTGCAGACTACGCCGGGATAGACCGGAGCACCTATGTCCACTACGAAGAATACGGCAAAGACCTCTATCCGCCAGAGCACATGGAGAAAATCGCGCAGCTTTTTGAAGTGCCGGTCGATACGCTTCTGGATGACTACAATCTATTTCTGAGAAATGGTCAGGGCAACCAGATCAAGGCAATCCGAATGAAGCTGGGGCTGACGCAAAGGCAGTATGCGGACAAGCTGGGCGTCAGCTTTGGAAATCTCAAGCATTGGGAGCAAAACCGTAAGCAGATTTTCAAATCTACATGGGAGAAGTATTTCAAACAGACATAACCATAGCAGTAAACGAGCAGACCGGCTGTTGAGGCTGGTCTGCTCGTTTGCTATGTATTATTGCTGTGCTTTCAGATGCTTCACGGCGGCGTCTACCAGTTCCAGCTTCTGCTCCGTGGAACAGGGCAGCTTCTGGATGGATTTCAGCGCCTGCTCGGACTGGAACTTCGCCAGCTCCTGCCCAAGTTCCTGCCGAGCCTGCTTTGATTTCGGGAAGATCAGAAATACTTCCATGGCTGCCCTCCTTTCCAGAGCGTTTTCTGCTTCAATCTATGCGTGTGTTCCGGCGGCTATGTAGACAAATAGAATTCGATTTCGGGGCTGCGAGGGAAATCGTATTGCCGCGCGGCTTTGGCGGTGCGGGAATGCTTGCAATTCAAGGGCTTTTCGCCCCTGAATTGTCTACATCAGACCGCCGTTTGCGGGCGGATTTTGCCTTCTGCTGACGGTGGATGTCCTTGGCGCAGGCGGGGCAGTATTTTGTCCTGCCGGAGCGGGCGGGGATGCCCGTGCCGCAGACTTCGCAGCGGCGGAGCTTCTTGGGGCTGAGGATGGCCTGTTCCAGCTTTGGCTGTCGCGGCAGCACGGCGCGGCGAAACCACCGGCAAAGCAGACTTCGGGAGATAAGTTGCGGACAGACGCCTTCCAGCAGCAGGCACTCGCCGCCCGAAAAGTTGCAGCAGCGCTTTGTAAGGCCGCGCACGCTGCGGAGCTGTCCCGGCGTCAAGCGGAAGAGCGTGCCGTCCGGCAGCCGCTCGATGGGGTCAAGCTTGTACATCTTCACCCTCCTTTGCGATGAGCTTTGCGTCCGCTGGGTAGTTCAGCGTAATAAGCGCGGGCTTGCCCAAGCCCTGCTTTTTTCGGATAATCAAGCCGCTGTATTCCAGTTCCTGGAAGATCCGCGTGGCGCTCTGGCGGCTGCGGTGGAGTTTGGCCTGCGCCTGCTCCAAGGTAAAGTACAGCCGGATGGTGCCGTCCGGCTCGACGTAGCCGTTCTGCCGGGAAATGCTGGCTCTGTCCAGCAGCAGCGCATAGAGCACCTTGGCGTCGTTGCTGATGCCCCGCAGAGCTTCGTCTTGGAGAAGGAACCTTGGAAGCGGCACATAGGACGCCGCCGGGCTCTGCATCGTGAGCTTGCAAAAAGTTTTCATCTGACCTCCTATCCCATCCATCAATCCATCCATTTTTGTGTTGATTGATTGATAGATTGATTCTCTTGTATCTTGATTTATTTCTTATTAGTTAGCGGATGAATTTCAGTCCCGATGAACGGCACGAAAACCGTCGTCCTGAAATCCGGTTGCGGAACGCTCTGGAGCGTCAGCTTGTCCACCGTCCGGAAAACCGGTGACGGAAAACCCACACATGGAAAATCCCGTTGTGGTCAAAGCTCATCTTTCTGCCGCACTTTCAGCAGCTCCCAGATCTCTGCTTGCCGCGCTTTCAGTTCGGCAACATCGTCTTCATAGCAGCGCCCGGTGCTGTTGATACGGCGGCAAATCTGGTTGATGTTCGAGGCGACTCTGCTGACGGCGGCAGCTAACTTTTTCTGCTCGGTGTAATCGACCTTGATGATGTACCCGTCGATCAGCATTTTCCGGGCATACGCGCCGAAGTTGTGCGTCCCCAACTGGCGCATTTTGTGCTGGATGAGATTCAGTTCCTGCTCGTTCAGGCAGATTTCCTTGCGGATGGGTCGCGTGCGGTCCGGCATGAGGCTCACCCCTTCAGGTGCAGCCCGAAGGCACCGTTTTCTTCCAGAATTTCCAGATAGCCGTTGCCGGTGAGTTCAGCAAAAACCGGAGCAACTTTTTCGGGCGGGAGGCTCAGAACATCTGCAAGTTCCTGCGCACTCAGACCACCGTCCTCGAAGGTGTACAAGAGTGCACCGGTGAGCTTGGCTTCTGTGGAGAGGTTCGTATCCAGCAGGAGGCGGGTGGGTACAGCGGTCATGTGGGTGTGGTTGTAGTAAGTGGTCATAGTGTTTTCTCCTTTCAATTTTGAAAAACTTTGTTTGAAGGGCGGCTTGGAAGCGAAGCTGTTTGCCTTTCACTTTACAACGGACAATTTTCAAGAGAAAAACAGGGGTCGAGAGAAAATTATTTTCCCCTTCTATATAACCAACAGACAAAATAAATCAGAGTGTCACGATTTTGTCTCACAGACGTTTTCCTCTCTACTTTACAACGGACATTTTTCCTCAAAAACTTGGCACCCCCTTTCAAAAAACTTCTTCTGCCCTTGATGCCCCATCTACTTAGCTAAGTGAATCAGAGACCGGTTTTGTCCCAGATTTCTCAAAAAGAGTTTCGAGGACGGAGAAACAATCTCTGTGTTCTGCTTCAAATTGCCCTTTCTACTTTCCAACGGACAAAATGATGCGGAAAGTCACGGTTTTGTCATAACGAGGGCAAAAAAAGAAGCGCCTGCCACTACGACAAGCGCTTTGATTTTTCATCAATTATTCGAGCAAATCCTCTATATCCCTTTGATCGTATTCAGTTTTCCGCATCAGCCGACAGACACCGTCTGCCTCATCCCGCTGCTGCAAAAGCTGGGCGAACGCCCGATAGAGTGCAGCCTGCCGACCTCGATCACGCCGCGATTCTGCTGCATGGCATCTGCTGCTTTGCGGATGGACAGCCCCTCGGAAAAGCGTTTCCGGAAGAGATCGGCGTAGTCGTTGAGCACCGTTTTGAGCGACTGCTGGGCAAACGCAAGATCCTCGCACATGGCCTGATATGCCTCGCGGTTGGATATGCCGATGTACTGCTTCCGCTCTCGGATGAGTTTGTATCGCCGCAGATCCATCCGGTAGTTTTCGCAGATGTCCTTGGCGTATTCATAGTAGGTTCTGCTGCAACGGATGGCGCGCTCCGCGTACTCGTCATCAACGTAAGTGAAGGGCTTGCTTTTGGGCTCCGGAAAGCCGTCCTCATACACTTCGCGGACAGTGCCTTCGTCGATCTCTCGCCGTGTCTGGCGGACGTATTTATCCCGCAGCACACCATCGACTTCGACCTGCTCGCAGAAGGAGGTGTACCGGATGAGGTAGTAATGCTCGTTGTCTTCTTTGGCAAAGCTGGCATCCTTGCAGACCACGATGGACTCGCCCGTGTCAATGTCCTTCAGCACCCGGACGACGAAGATAGGCTTGCCGTCGTACCGTTTGTAATACCCAGCAAATACACGTTTGAGCGCCATAAGTAAGCCCTCCTTCCACCGATTTTCTTACAGTATAGCACAGATTTCGGCGGAGAGAAAGAGCGGCGTGGGGACCGAAGAAAACTGGGATTTGAGAGAATAGCAAGCACAGCCGCTGTCCGGACACGCGGCGATTTTGGGGATAAGTATACGAACGATCTGAGCGTGAGAGTCTTGCATGCAAACTGCTTTTGAAATTAGAGGGCTTCGCAACATGATGCGAAACTCTCTTGCCTTGTGATTGAGAAAGATGTATAATAAGAACAATATTTGTAGCCGGAGGTCGAACGGAAATGGCTATTTCGTATAATAAGCTCTGGAAACTGCTCGTTGATAAAAAGATGAGCAAGGCTGATCTGCGCAAAGCGGCAGGCATCGCGCCGAACACCATGACCCGGCTGCGGCGCGATGAGGAAGTCACGCTGTCCGTGCTCAATAGAATCTGCGTTGCATTAGATGTCAATATCGGAGATGTTATGGAATTTACCAATGACGAAAGGGATGGAGAATACGATGGCTGACACAAAACTTTTTAACATAAAAGGCACGGTAAAGGAATATCAAAGTGGCACTATTACACTTGAAAAAGAGCTCCAAACGGTGATTGAAAACAATATGAATGTCTTCTTCGGGGTAACGTTTCTTGCTTCTGAGTATCGCACAACAGATGGTGGACGCATGGACAGCATTGGTATTGACGAAAATCACTGCCCAGTTATCTTTGAATACAAGCGGTCCGTGAAAGAGAATGTGATTAACCAAGGATCTATTCTATTTGAACTGGCTCTTAGATCATAAAGACAGTTTCAAAGTGCTTGTAATTGAAAAGCTAGGTTTAAAAGCGGCTAGTAACATTGATTGGAGTATGCCGCGAGTTGTATGTGTCGCGGGTGACTTCACAAAGTATGATGAGTCTGCGATCAAACAAATGAATCGCAATATCAGCCTGATCCGATATAAAGAAATTCGGAGAGGACCTGCTTATGTTCGAGCAAGTCAATGAGAATGTTGTCTCTGCTATTCCAGATAATGAACCCGTCAACAAAACGAAAGTTACTGATAAAACGTTCGATGAGCAGATGCAGAATGCTGACGAGAGCATTAGAATGTTGTACGAAAACCTTTCCAACTATATTCTTAGCCTTGGCGATGATATTAGTGAAAGCCATCTAAAACTTTATGTAGCATTCAAGAAAATCAGGAACGTGGTCACAGTGGTCGCCCAAAAGAAAAGGCTAATTTTGAATTTACCACTTGATGTGTCTACTGTATCATTTGAAGAAGGCTTTTCGAGAGATGTTACGAATATCGGTCACTGGGGCTGCGGTGCGGTTGAGCTCTATTTGCAAAGTGGTGCGGATTTTGAGAAGGCAAAGCCTCTAATCGACCGAGCATTTGATGAAAACTAAATTTGAGAATTCCTAACGATCGAAGAAATTGAGGATTTTACTATGCTACATCCCGGTCTATACGAACAAGTCATCAACAACGCCTTGACGGGCGAGCTTGCGGAGATTCCGGAGGCCCGCAAGTCTGTTGCGCCCATTGACAAGGCAGAAGCCTCCAAGGTGCTGGCGCAGTATCTGGCAGATGTAGTTCAAAAGGGCTTGGATAACGTGCTGGACAACGGCGGGGATATTTCTGCCCAGATCGGGCTGACCAACCAAATCGTTGACCTCATTCAAAATACGACGCAAGAAGCTGACTTTGCCGCGCTGGGCGTTGACCGGCGGGCAGAGCAGCTTCTTGCGCTTTTACGGGAGACCGACCCGCGGCTAGCAGTAGGGAAAACAGCGGCGGATATAGAGCGCCCGGAAACCTCTATCGCACAAAGCTCACTTTTCACCGGAGCTGTGCATGAGCCGCAGATGTTTACAGAGCTCAAAAAAAGGAGATTGTCTCAGCCGACCGGATCGACATGCTGGTGTCCTTCATCAAATGGAGCGGTCTGCGGCTCATCATGGACGAGTTGCGGGAGTTTACGCACAACGACGGTGAGCTCCGCATCATCACCACCTCCTATATGGGTGCTACCGATGTGAAAGCCATTGAGGAACTGCGAAAGCTGCCCAATACGCACATCAAGGTCAGCTACAACACCAAGACGACCCGCCTCCACGCCAAGGCATATATCTTTTACCGCGAAACCGGCTTCACGACAGCCTATGTGGCTCGTCCAATCTGTCCAATGCGGCTCTGACCAGCGGCCTTGAATGGAACACCAAAGTAACGCGGCGCGACCTACCCGAAACCATTGACAAGATCGCCGCTACCTTCGAGTATTACTGGAATGACCGCGAATTTGAATACTACGCGGAGGATCAGCGAGAGCGCTTGGCACGGGCGCTGAAAGCGGAAAAATATTTCGATACCAACAATGCCGATGTCTACACCATGGACATCAATCCCTATTCCTACCAGCAGGAGATTTTGGACAAGCTGGAGGCAGAGCGCACTGTCCGTGGCTATACGCGCAATCTGGTGGTGGCTGCCACCGGTACCGGCAAGACGGTCATCTCTGCGCTGGATTACAAGCGCTTTCGCAAGCAGAATCCGGATAGACTCTGCCGCCTGCTCTTTGTGGCGCACCGGGAGAAATTCTTAAGCAGAGCTTGTATACCTTCCGAGCTGTACTCAAGGACGCGAACTTCGGAGAGCTGTTTGTGGGCAACTATAAGCCGGAGAGCATCGACAACTTGTTTCTGTCCATCCAGACCTTCAACTCACAGAGCTTCACGGAAAAGACGAGTCCCGATTTTTACGATTACATCATCGTGGACGAATTCCACCATGCCGCCGCGCCGACTTACCAGAAGCTCTTGTCCTACTACCAGCCGCGCATCCTGCTGGGCTTGACCGCTACTCCGGAGCGTATGGACGGCAAGAGCATCCTGCCCTACTTCAACAACCGCATTGCGGCGGAGATCCGTCTGCCGGAAGCCATTGACCGAAAGCTCCTGTGCCCATTCCAGTATTTTGGCGTTACCGATACGGTGGATCTGGATGCGCTGAAATGGTCTGCCGGTGGCTACCAAAAGAGCGAGCTGGAGCACATCTACACGTTCAGCGGGGCGGTTGCCGACCGCCGCGCCGACCATGTGGTGACGGCACTGCTGAAATATGTGACGGACATTGACGAGGTGAAGGGCCTCGGCTTCTGCGTGACGGTCGATCACGCGAAATTTATGTGCCGCTATTTTAACGATCACAACATCCCGTCTATGTGCCTCACCGGGCAATCTTCGGATGAGGAAAGAGCGGCGGCCAAGCGGCGCTTGGTGTCCGACGAGGTGCGGTTCATCTTCGTCGTGGACATCTACAACGAGGGCGTGGATATTCCGGAAGTCAATACTGTTCTTTTTCTGCGCCCCACAGAGTCGTTGACGATCTTCTTGCAGCAGCTGGGTCGTGGTCTGCGTCTATCTGAGGACAAGGAATGCCTGACTGTGCTGGACTTCATCGGTCAGGCGAACCGAAAGTACAATTTCGAGGATAAATTTGCGGCACTGCTATCAAACGCAACGCGCAGCGTGAGCCGTGAAATCAAAGACGGTTTCGTGTCTGTTCCAAAGGGCTGCTATATTCAGCTGGAGAAGAAGGCAGCAAAGTACATTTTGGATAATATCCGCGCCTCCTATGGCAATACGGCTGGGTTGGTGGCTCGTGCAGCCTCCTTCACGGAGGACAGCGGGCTGGAGCTGACGCTCAAAAACTTCTTGGATTACTACCATCTTGACCCGCGGGCGATCTACAAGTTTTCCTCCTTCTCTCGGATTTGTGCCAGAGCGGATGCCATCGAGGACTTTTCGGAGCCGCTGGAGGATATCCTGACCAAAGCGTTTGCAAAGCTTGCTGTGGCTGATTCCCGCCGCTGGATTTCGTTCCTGTTGGACGTCCTTCCGCGTTTGGATAATCTTGATTTTACAGCGCTTCCGGATGCGGAAAAGCGGATGATGCAGATGTTTTACATTACCGTTTGGAGCAAGGCTGTGGAGGACTGGGACGACGAAGAGGTGCTTAGTAACCTCTATGCCCTGTCTGACAGCACAGTTCTGCTCGGTGAGATATTGGAGCTGCTGCGCTATCGCTTCGAGCAGATCGACTTTATCGACGAGCCGGTGGAGCTGGGCTTCGACTGCCCGCTGGATCTGCACTGCACCTATACCCGCGACCAGCTCTTGGTGGCGCTGGACTTTATGAAGCCGTCCACCGTTCGTGAGGGCGTGAAGTGGCTGCCGGAGAAAAACATCGACGTGTTCTTTGTGACGCTGAACAAGGCGGACAAGGACTATTCGCCAACCACCATGTACAACGATTATTCCATCAATGAGAGCTTGTTCCATTGGCAGAGCCAGAGCACCACGGCAGAAAATTCGCCCACCGGCCAGCGCTATATCCACCACAAGGAACGCGGCAGCAAGGTGCTGCTGTTTGTCCGTGAGTTTAAGTCGGACCGTGTGACCGGCGGTGCGGAGGCGTACACCTATCTGGGAACGGCGAACTACGTGAAGCACACAGGCAGCAGGCCGATGAATATCACCTGGCAGCTGGTCAATCGGATACCAATTAGTTGTTATAACTTGCGTTTAATATGTAGATATAACCACAATGAGGAAGGTGATTTTGTGAATTTCGAAGAATCAGCGAAGAAACTGTATACCTTACCATGGCAAGCATTGTATGATCTAGCTGTTGAAAAGCAGATTGATGGGGAAGAGATCAAACACAAGGAGAAAACGGAAATTATTCGCCGAGTGCTACTTTCAGATATAACAGAAGCTGAAATTGAAGCAGTTATCGATGATTACACCTATGGAAATCGTGTTACCTTCACACTTTGGGGATTTTCAAAAACTCTGTCTGTAGAAGATATATCTGCACTAAAGGCTTTGGAGCAAACTGAAGAGGACTATATTGATGTAGAAGGTTTTCGCAATTTGAAGTATGTTTCACTAAAAACATGCTCGGATCGATTGGAAATGATTTATAGCTACAGCAAAGAATATTCTTTCATTAATGAGGAAGGAAAAGCGGTTAGCGTCTGGGAAATGCACCAAGGCTGCTTGTGGATAGGAACAGAGAAAAATTATCTTGCAAGCATAAGCAAACACGAAAAAATGTTGACGTGCGTAATAAGTCTAATTGAGGAAAAACTGAGAAATACAATTACGCAAATCAAGCCACCTAAGAAGGCGATTGAACGGTGTACAAACTTCCGAGCGATGAGCCGGATTGTCCTACAAGGAACGGGTGGAGAGAAAACAGCCATCTCCAATTCCTCTGGATTTACTGAAGAGCAAACACGAGAAGTGGAGAGAATTCAAGCGGGAAGGTTTGACACATCCGGCAGCTATATTGCTGAAATTAATGATGAAACAACCGCCACAGTAAAGTATAATGTCAGTAAGGGAAATCTCGGCATTTATAAGCATCTACCATCTTCCGTGCTATTTAGCTGGTCAAAAACCGCAATCGAAATTATCCTCGAAGAAATTGAGAATCTGAAAGGGCGGCCGGCTGGAGAAATCTTTCGGGAGATGGGGGTTGAAATCAAATGGCCCGGTCACGCGAGTGATTTTGAGGAACTTAACTGGCTCTTAACTCAAATAATATCCTCTTTGGGGGAAGAAACGGAATTACGGTGCACTATTCCTGATAGTGTTAAGCCGCTTTTGCAAAAGGAGGATCTTTTTTTCAAGATTCCACGGATTTATTGTAATGAATGTGAATCATATGAATTGCCGTACTGCGCACATTGCGGCGAGGCATTGACCTATAATAGGAAGGGAGTTTTAGAGTGCAGTTGTGATGCGCCTCTAAGAGTTACCTGCGCAGAACAGCATCGCTCATGTGAAATTAAACCGTGGTTTTTGCCTAAGGATAGGTTAGTGAATGCGATTAACAAAAATATCTTGAATGTTTATAAGGACCACAACCTAGATTACAAAATGTGCATTATGGGTGACGAACTTTATATTGTACATGAAAAGACAGGTTCAAATGCTGAAGTTGAACTACTTTTCTCGGATGTATCGTGTTTCCAATATAATGCGAGTCCAGATCCTAACATAAGACCATTTGCGGTGCGTATGAATGAAAAGTGCATCAACGGAACATGCTCGTTTGAAAAGATAAACCGATGTCTAAAAGATGCTACTATGAGTTGTTTGCCCAAAGTTTTTTATGGAATCTTACCTTCGTATCGTCCACAACCGCATAAAGGCGGAGAATTTGGCGATGTATCCGGGCAGATACAAGTAGGCAACAGCTATTATCAAATGATCGGAATTATAAAAAAGAACAGCGAAAATAAATCTGGTAGAAGAAGCAGAGAAAGAACCACTGAAGAGCTTGCCGAAAAACCGTTACTTGCAACGGCAAGGGAAGGTGAGGAAATCATCAGGCAATTTGTTGAACAAGGAATGACAGATGCACGAGTAGATGTTATTGCAGTTATTGCACCGCAATACTTTGACCATGGACTAAAAGGAACGCTTAAAATGCTCGCGCGTTTGGCTGGTAAAAAAGTACTTTTTATAGAGCTCGATGAAATCTGTAAGTTGATTGCTATGAATGAAAACGTACAGGTGATATAAATAGAGCCGTATTTTATTATTATAACTAAAGTAGTAGAACAACTTTAAGCCATGTGGAGACCGTAGTATTGATGGCAAGGGTTAAGGAATAAAGTGTGGAAAACCGCTTATTTCCGGTGTTTTGGGCTATATTTGCTGACATCCAAATGCCCAACTCACCTGTTCAGAAGTGTACAAGAGAACATATCTGCGGAAACGGAAAACGAGCAGAAAAGCTGAGTTAGTGGATTAAATATCACGGCTTAACAGCAGTTCAGCACAATCGACTGCTTAGAAAATTGAATGAGCGGATTAGGTGTCAGTGAGAATTTAAATAATATGCTCTATGGTGAGGTGAGTTTGTGAAAAACTATGGTTTATGTCGTAAATGCTTCCACGAGGATTTTCTATACAGGTATGCTAAAACTCGTGCAAAAATATTAAGCATCCTGCCTGGTAGGAACAAAAAGTTATGGAAAAGAAATTACGAAGATATTTTTTCGACAATTATTGGATAAGTAAAGTCAAACACTCAATCGAAACGTGTTCGTCGGTTGCGCGGATCTGTGAGATCAGGCCGTCGGCAACCTGCCGCCTGTCCTCAAAGTCAATTTCTTCCCATTGGTTCAGGTAGACCGACAACCGCTCAATCTGTTCCGGGGACATGGTTTCCGCTGACAGCGCCGCGATCTCTTTTGTCAGGGCTTGGCGGTGTGTGTCCAGCTCCTCGATTTTGCTGTTGGCATAGGACAGCAGCACCGCATTAGCCCCGGTCAAAGTATTCAGCAGCTTTTCAATCTCGTCCTCCACGCGGGCAAGCTCCATGTTCAGCGCGGTCAATTTGGGATTGACCGTTTCTCGCTTTGCCGTCAGCGTCTGGAACTCAGACAGCTTCTTGACCATCTCGCCGTACAGAAACCTTTCAAATTCCCGTGTGCGGAGCGTCCCGCAGCCGTCACAGCTTTTACTGTCAGCCCGCTTGGAGCAGCGGAGATACTGAACACCTGTTGGATTGCCGACGCTCATAAGCGCGTACCCGCAGCGGCCACACTTGACCTTTCCGGCAAGCCATGTGTTCTTTGCCTTGCGCCCGCCTTGGAACGTCTTGTTTGCCATGAGCTTTTTCCGGCAGCGCAGCCATGTATCAGACGATACCAGCCCCTCGCTGGGAGCCAGAACAAGTATCTGATCTTTCAGGTGCTTGTTTTTTCTTTCTTGCACGTCCCGGCCCTGATAGAGATAGCAGCCGTTTGTCCCGGCAAAATCTGTGGCTTCATTGACTACCACCGTACCCTGGCTTTTGAAGAACTCGTACATATCGAGGTCAGCCTGTGCGTAAATGGGGTTTCTCAAAAGCTGGGAGATAAAGCCCCGTTTCATTTCCTTGCCGTAGATCAGGATGCCCTCGTCGGCAAAGTAGCGGGCAATGTCCCCGAAAGAAATTCCGGGCTGGGAGTACATTTCAAACATCAGCTTTGCAATATCTGCCGTTTCCGGGTCAGGCTTCATCATTTTTGTGCGGATGCCCTCAATGGTGGTCGGCTCCAGTTGGAAGCCGTAGGGGGCCGCGCCGCTCATGTGAAAACCGTGCTGGCAGCGGGAATAGTAGGCATCGGTCACGCGCTTCTGGATGGTTTCACGTTCAAGCTGGGCAAACACGATGCAGATATTCAGCATGGCCCGCCCCATCGGGGTGGACGTGTCAAACTTCTCCGTGGAAGATACGAACTCAACATTGTATTCCTGAAAAGTTTCCATCATGGTTGCGAAGTCCAGAATGGAACGGCTGATACGATCCAGCTTGTAGACCACCACGCGCTTGATCAGGCCCCGGCGAATATCGGCCATCATTTCTTGGAACTTGGGTCTATCGGTATTCTTGCCGGAATAGCCCTTGTCGGTGTACTTGCGGAAATTGCCTCCTCTCAATTCATACTTGCAAGAACTCAATCTGGCTTTCAATGCTGATACTGTCCTTGCGGTCAACGGACTGTCTGCCATAAATGGCATCTTCACGAATAATCATTTGGTGCTCCTTTCCGTGTAGGAGCTACCAAACCTTACACCTATATTATACCTCTGGCAGCCCCGCATCTCAAGGATGTCCCGCATTAGTGCATCTGCGCCCGTCCCGGCGCATACTTCACAAAGACCTCATACAGACAGCTTTCAATTTCACGCTTGCGCTTATCCCGTGCTCGGGGAGAGAGCATCGGGGTCAGGTTTTCCACGGTGATGGATTTGCCCTGAAAAGACGCGGTTTTGACTTCCTTGTGATAGCCGACTCTTGCCTCCGTCATCTGAAAACCTCCTATAATAATCAGCGGTGTGAATAGATTTGATGGTTTCCCGTTGTCCGTGGGGAAACGTGAAAGGACGGCACAAAAGCGCCGTCCTTTGACCTTGCCCCACCTCTGGCCACGATGACCAGAAGCAGCGGGACAGTTGTTTTCCGTTTCAATCCACAAAAGAGGGAGCCGCCGCGCCGGAATGGTTTGGGCTGTCATAAGACAGAAAGATCCGGTTTGACGGCTCCCTGTATGATTGTTGTGTGCCGTATTTGCCACGCATCCCCGGCACGGGGAGTATTCCAGACCGCCGATGGCTTCGGCTGCATAGCCCCACGGTACCGCTGCCCGTGGAGGGCTGGCGCATACCGTAGGGACTCCCCCTCAAGTCTGTGGGAGGGCGTGAGCAAGTTTCATTATCCTCCGCGCTGTCCTCGCGCCCGGTTTGCCAACACCGGGTCAAAGGCTGCGTTGATCGCTCGGCCAGCTTGTCCATCACCTCCTGAGCTGGCTGTCGTGGCGGCGCACCTTACGTCGCTATCACGCGGATTTCGTATCGGGAATACTGTCTATTCAGTTTTCAAGGCGAGGAAGAAAACTCCTCTCACCTATCAGGAGGTTTCGGGGGCAAATGTACTCCCTCTTACAGAGATTTTTTCAAAATATTTTTCATAGCGGCCAGCCCGCGCTCAATGGAGCAGCAGATGCGGCTCCGGCCAACGCCCTCGGCTGCCGCGATCTCGGCCTTGCTCATGCCGAGAAGATAGTGCTGGTACACACGCCGGGCCTGCGTGGGCGGGAGCTGGGCCAGCGCGTCATAGAGGGCAAAGGTGGTTTCCCGCGCCTCAATGTACTCGTCCGGGGTCGTGGGCTGGCGGAGCACGTCGGCCTCAAAGCCGGGATCGGTGTCCAGCGAGCACTCGCCATTTCTGCGCTTTTGCCGCTTGTAGCTGTCGCACAAGCGGCCTCCCATCGAGAGGGCGGCGGCGATCTCGTCCGAAACTTCCAGCATCACATTTTCGGTCATATAGGGGTAATACCGTTTCAGGTTGATAGTCGTCATAATTGTCCTCCATTTCAAAAGGTGGTTGGTGAGTGCGGATTGAAATGGAGAACAGGCGGCCCCCGGCACCTTGGAGCCTCTGGCCACCGTGACCAGAAGCAGGGGCATATAAAAACGCCCGCACAGCATGACACTATGCGGACGCAAGCAAATGAATATCTTGTTACATGATGTTTAATTTCATGCCCGAAGTCGGACTGCTCCGATGGAGGGGCTACGCTTTTTTTAGCTGGTGCAGATCACGCGAACAATGAAATAATAAAATGGACACGGCAAAATAACCTCCAATCGGCTACCGTGCCCCTGCAAGTCGTCATTGGTTTGTGTAGACGCAAAGAAACGGCGGCTCTGAAAATCAAAGCCGCCGCTTCAAATGGGCGTGTTGATAGGCTGCTGTACGACGGCTTTTTTTCTTTTGCCGTCGTGCGGCAGCTTGTTCCTTTTGCGTTTATCTTAACAAGCAATCCTCACAGAAATGTCACCGACACACGCTGTTTCGACAGAATAATGGGCTGAAATCTCACGAACCTGTGAGATTTGAAAAACCGGGAGAATAATCTCCCGGTTTTCATCGCAAATATTTAATTCTGCCGCAGTCTCTCTACAACGCTTTGCTTAACATTTTGCATGAAAGTTATGACGGGGGTTGCCAAGCAGACCAGCAAAACAATAGCTGCGACAACCAACAGAGAAATTACAGGATAGTGAAAAGCTGCATAAGGAACCATTCTTCTAAAGGCTGAGTATATTGGAATATATATCGCTGTTCCCAGTGTGGCAAGCAGTAGGAAAGAAATACTCCAATAATACCCGCCTTCCCAAAGCAATACATTTCTAATTTGCTTTTTCGTCATTCCTATACTTTCAAGTGTGGCAAATTCATGTTTCCGAGTATTTACACTAACAACCATTGTGTTAATGAAATTCATAATTCCTATCAGCAAAAATACAGCGGACAACCCTGCGGCTATAATCCTTGAGGTCAGCAAATATCCGGCCATTTCTTGCTGCTTTTCATATCGTGACAGAATCGTAATGCCCGGTGACGAAGCAGTAATGGATTGAAGCTGCTCCATAATCCCTTTATCATAACTGCTATCAATAGTATCAAAAGCAATCCGAAAGATTTTGGTTTCTCCAGACAACTTCTCTATTGCCTGCTCACTGATATACAAATCAGGGGCAGTACCTCTCTCATTTCCTCGACCACTCTGAAAATCAGCGTCCAGAAAGCCAGTTGCCACTGTAAAGGCCAGTTCTCCGGACTCACCGACAACGGTGATTGCTTGCCCTGGCTGAATCAATAGGTTTCCCTCATCATCCGTCATAGCGGACAAAACCACCAACTCTCCCTTTTCAAAGGCGGTTAAGTCAATAGGCTTATCAAGCGTTTTATTAAGTT
>VOFB01001163.1_pt1 | contig 60175 bp, 81 predicted proteins | sample 5384141 | NCBI WGS metagenome assembly VOFB01 (sample SAMN12384721, study PRJNA508395) | human gut metagenome | isolation source: healthy gut A | host: Homo sapiens
GCAGACGAAGCAAACAAGAAGAAGATGGTTTGCGTAGATCCCAAGGATATTCCTGTAGTAGCTTATCGTAGACATGATCTTATGGGATGACACACGCTATCGAAGGATATATCGCAAAGGGTGCGTGGGAGCTGTCTGATATGGTTGAGCTTCGTGCTATCGAGCTTATCGCAGGCTCACTGTACGACAGTGTTCAGGGCGACCCCAAGGCAAGAGAAACCATGGCACTTGCTCAGTACATAGCAGGTATGGGCTTCTCAAACGTAGGTCTTGGTATCGTTCACTCAATGGCACATCCTCTCGGGCATTCTACGATACGCCCCACGGTGTTGCAAACGCACTTCTGCTCCCCCTACGTTATGGAATATAACGCAGAAAGCCCCGCAAAGCCCAAGTACAAGGCTATAGCAAAGGCTATGGGCGTACAGGGTACAGAGAATATGACAGATGAAGAAGGCGTAAAGGCTGCAGTTGAAGCTGTACGCAAGCTGTCACTGTCGATAAACATTCCTCAGAAGCTCCACGAGATCAATGTCAAGGAAGAAGACCTCAGGATCTGTCTGTAGCCGCATTCAACGATGTATGCACAGGCGGTAATCCCAGAGAAACCAACTCAGACGAGATACTCGAAATCTACAAAGAAGGCATTCTGATAAAACGTTTTTAGAACAATAGCATCAGACCCTCCGTGAAAACGGAGGGTCAAGTTTGTCATAAACGTTTATTATTAAGGCTGTATGTTGCACTTGATTTGATAATCCGACTACTCAAGATTCGAATAAGATGACGATTTTCCCGACACAAAAGCCCTGAGCGTTTGCTCAGGGCTTTCAGACTGTCGATAAACGTATATAATTTTTGAAAATGGGGTCGCAGGGGCGTAGCCCCCGACAGGGTCTAGGGCGGTAGCCCCGATGTATAGCCCCTTTCCGGGGAAAGGGGTTTGGGGATAGGGATAATAAATCATAAGTTTATTTCAAAATAGACTTTTTCTACAAGCTGAGACCCCTCCCGTGAAAACGGAGGGGTCAAGTTTGGTCATAAACGTTTATTAAGGCTGTATGTTGCACTTGATTTGATAATCCGACTACTCAAGATTCGAATAAGATGACGATTTTCCCGACACAAAAAGCCCTGAGCGTTTGCTCAGGGCTTTGATTATGTCGGTATAATTACTTAACCATTGAAGCAACTTCTGCTGCGAAGTCGTCTTCCTTCTTCTGAATTCCTTCGCCCTTTTCGAAACGAACAAATTCAACAACCTTGATGTTCTTGCCAACAGAAGCGATGAACTTAGCAACTGTAAGGTTAGGATCCTTAACATAGGGCTGATCGAGTAAGCAGATTTCTTCTGCGAACTTTCTCATTCTGCCGTCAACGATCTTCTCAAGAACGTTCTGGGGCTTGGGCTTAGCAGACTGCTCATTTTCGTTCTGAACGAGCTTGGAGCTGTACTTCCTTCTCAGCTTCGATAACAGAAGCAGGAACGTCAGCCTGTGCAACAAACTGAGGAGCGCTTGCTGTAATCTGGAGAAGAAGATCCTTAGCGCAAGCCTTAACAGCGTCGCTGTCAACATCGTCAGCTTCGATCTTGATCATAGAGCCGATGATAGAGCCGCCGCCGTTGTGTGTGTAAGCAAAGAGATTGCCTGTCATTCTCTTGAAACGACGAATCTGAATGTTTTCACCGATTGTAGCGATTCTCTCTGTGAGAATATCAGCAATCTTTTCTGTCTGACCTGCGGGAACAACTTCCTTAAGTGCGTCTACATCTGCAACATCATTATCAATGATTGTGTTTGCTACGAGCTCAACGAACTCGATAAATCTGTCTGTCTTAGCGGCAAAGTCTGTTTCAACGTTGATTTCTACTACCACGCCGACCTTCTTAGCCTCGTCAATCTTTGTATATACAAGACCTTCTGCAGCAATTCTGCCTGACTTCTTAGCAGCCTTTGCAAGGCCCTTTTTCACGAAGATTCTTGATAGCGGCATCTACATCGCCGTTTGTTTCTTCAAGTGCTCTCTTGCAGTCCATCATACCGCAGTTTGTAAGTTCTTTTTTAACTGCTTTACTGCCTGTGCTGAAATAGCCATGGTAATTCTCCTTTATATTTATATTCGTTGTTGATTATTCTTCTGTAGCTTCTGCTTCAGCCTCAGCAACTTCTTCAGTTACGTCAGCCTGACCCTGTCTTGCTTCGATGATAGCGTCAGCCATAGCGCCTGCAATCAGCTTAACTGCACGGATAGCGTCATCGTTACCGGGGATAACATAGTCGATCTCATCGGGGTCGCAGTTTGTATCTACGATAGCTACTACGGGGATACCGAGCTTCTTTGCTTCTGATACTGCAATCTTTTCCTTGCGGGGATCTACAACGAACAGAGCGCTGGGGAGCTTCTTCATGTTCTTGATACCGCCGAGGAATTTCTCAAGCTTCTCAATCTCAGGTTGAGCTTAACAACTTTCCTTCTTGGGAAGAAGATCGAATGTACCGTCGTTCTCCATTTGTGAAGCTGTTCGATCTATTGATTCTCTTCTCGATGGTCTTGAAGTTTGTCATCATACCGCCGAGCCATCTTGCGTTTTACATAGTGAGCGTTTGCTCTGAGTGCTTCTTCCTGATTGAATCAGCAGCCTGCTTCTTTGTACCTACGAACAGAACCTCGCCGCCTTCAGCTGCAACTTCGTGAATGAAGTTATAAGCCTCGTCAAGCTTCTTTACTGTCTTCTGAGATCGATAATATAGATACCGTTTCTCTCTGTGAAAATGTAGTGTGCCATTTTGGGGTTCCATCTTCTTGTCTGGTGACCGAAGTGAACGCCTGCTTCTAAGAGCTGCTTCATTGATACTACTGCCATGGTAGTGTCCTCCTTGATTTTGTTTTTTTCCTCCGCTACGCTGATACGTTCAAGCTCGTGAGCACCGCAGAACGCTATACATAACGTGTGGATTTGCTGTTCAACAGCCTTTTTGCCATTCAACAGCCTTATTATTATAACATAATAGGAGCTTCAAATCAATATTCGTACTGAAAATTTTCATTGTGCTATTTAAACAAATTTTTGAGAAATCCGCCTTTTCGTTTTGGTTGATACGGAAAATCGCATCCTACAAGTATCGTATCCTCTCCGATTATCTCAATATCCGACCAATTGATGAATATATCTTCCTCCCTGCCGAAAATACCGAAGCAACGGCTTTTGCCGTAAACGATGATACGGCATATCTTCGCATTGTAGGAATCTATTTCAACATCATCGACAAAGCCAATCCTGCAGCCCGATTTTATGCTGATTACCTCTTTTTGCATCTTATGTCGCTGAAATGGCACATCATAACACACCACCGCCTTGTTTCGGTTTGTTTTATGATATGCCGCAAAATGTATCCATATACCATTAATATACGGATAAGCGCAAATCGACACGCATAAAATATAACGCCGACAATGCGGCGCTGTATTTATTCTGATTTTTGGGAATATGCTTTTTGATAGCCTCGAAGCTCTCATCGCTTATAACATGCTCAATACGGCAGGCGTCCTCGACCGCAATCTTCATCATCTACCCGAGCGCTGTGAGCCATTTTGTAAGGAGCGTATGACGCTCATACATTTTGTTTGCTATTTCACTGCCCTTTTCGGTAAGCTCGATATATCCCTTTGAATCAACGGTAACGTAACCGTTCATACGCAGATTCTTCATAGCAACGCTGATACTGGGCTTTGAATAATCAAAATAATTTACTATATCTATTGACCTTACATTGCCAAGCTGGTTCTTTAATATAAGTACGGATTCGAGGTAGTCCTCTGCCGATTCGTGTATCTGCATAACGAATTCCTTTCCTGCCTTTTGCAAGCATTAACATATTTTTATAAGTATAACACGTTTTCTGGGGATTTTCAAGTATCAACGTTCAACTTTTACAGCAAATATTTCAACGTAAATTTACCGTAACGATGAGCTTATTTAAGACAATCCGATGAAAAGCAGCTTAAAATACACTTAAAACAGCCTGTACTTTACTAATTGACAACAATAAAGTGAAAATGCAAGTTTATTTTTGTGAATTTTCACCTTGACAAACTTGCAAAACCGTGTTAATATAAGCGAGTAAAGATAAATGTGTATGTTCAAAAGCATACAAATCAGTACAAGGAGAGATTCAAAATGAAGAATTTTAAAAGAGTTCTTGCAATGACAACTGCCGCAGTTATGGCAGTAACAGCATTTGCAGGTTGTTCATCCAACAACGCAAACAGCGGTAATGTTGGCGGCTCAACAAACGTAGCCGACGGCGAAAAGACAATCGTTATCGGCGGAAGCGGCCCTCTTACAGGCGATGCCGCTCAGTACGGCGTAGGCGTTAAGAACGCTATCCAGCTTGCAGTAAATGAAGTAAACGCTGCAGGCGGTGTAAACGGCAACAAGCTGAAGCTCGTATTCGAAGACGATGAGGCTGACTCGGGCGATAAGGCAGTTAATGCTTACAACACGCTGAAGGATCAGGGTATGCAGATATTCCTCGGCACAGTTACAACAGGTTCATGCCTTGCTGTAGTTGACAAGTCAAAGCAGGACAACATATTCCAGTTCACCCTCTGCATCTGCACAGGACGTTATCGCTAACGACAACTGCTTCCAGATCTGCTTCACAGATCCTAACCAGGGTAAAGCATCTGCTGACTGTATAGCAGACAACAAGGTTGCTACAAAGATCGGCGTTATCTACGACAGTTCAGACGCTTATTCTTCCGGTATCTACAACGCATTCAAGACAGAGGCTGCTGCAAAGGGTCTTGAGCTTGTTTCCGAACAGTCATTCACAAAGGACAGCAAGACAGACTTCTCTGCTCAGATAGCTGACTGCAAGAACAAGGGCGCAGAGCTTGTGTCCCTTCCTATCTACCATCAGCAGGCTACTCTTATCCTCACACAGAGCAAGAACGCAGGCTTCGCACCCAAGTTCTTCGGTTGTGACGGTCTTGACGGTCTTACATCTATCAAGAACTTCGATACTTCACTTGCAGAAGGCGTTATGCTCTTAACACCTTTCGCAGCAGATTCAAAGGATCAGGCTACACAGGACTTCGTTAAGGCTTATAAGGCAGCTTACAACGGTGAAACACCTAACCAGTTCGCAGCAGACGCTTATGACGGCGTAAAGATTCTTGCCAAAGCTCATCGAAAGCCAGAAAATCACAGGCGATATGAGCGCATCAGACATCTGCGAAAAGCTCAAGGCAGGTATCACAGCAGCTGATTTCAGCTATGACGGTCTTACAGGTACAGGTATGAAGTGGAATGCCAACGGCGAAGTTTCAAAGTCACCTAAGGCTGTTGTTATCAAGGACGGCAACTACGCTGCTCTTGACAACTGATAATCGGTATACAATATAAATCATTTTAAGACCCGACAGGCTCCGGCCTGTCGGGTTTTGAATTTTATGCAAAAAAATGTTGCAAACGGTTATGCCGTGTGATATAATAAATAGTATTAGAACTTCACTAAGGAAGGATGTTATAAATGGGTTTTCTCAATAACCTCATAAACGGCATAAGCCTTGGCAGCATATATGCCGTAATCGCACTCGGCTATACGCTGGTATACGGCATAGCTAAAATGCTTAACTTGCTCACGGCGATGTAATCATGGTCGGCGGATATGTAATTTTCTATTCGATGACCTCTTTCAGTATCAATCCGTACCTTTCCGTACTTATTGCGGTTATCGTATGTACCGTACTCGGTATCGTGATTGAAAAGGTTGCGTACAAGCCCTTAAGACAGGCGACCTCGCTGTCTGTACTTATCACTGCAATAGGCGTAAGCTATTTCCTTCAGAATTCAGCGTTGCTCCTGTTCGGTGAAAAGCCCGTTAACTTCACCTCGGTAGTAAATGTCCCGAGTATATCGCTCTTTGACGGACAGGTGGTCATCACAGGTGAAGCGATAGTCGCTATCGTCGTTTCGATACTTATCGTTATCGGCCTTTCGCTCTTCATAAACAAGACGAAAAGCGGCCGTGCGATGCTTGCGGTATCGGAAGATAAGGATGCGGCACAGCTTATGGGCATAAACATAAACAGAACCATCTCACTTACTTTTGCCATCGGTTCGGGACTTGCGGCGATTGCCGGCGCACTTCTCTGCTCGGCTTATCCGACGCTTCAGAACACAACAGGCGCAATGCCCGGTATCAGGGCTTTCGTTGCGGCGGTATTCGGCGGTATCGGTTCGGTACCCGGAGCTATGATTGGCGGTATCCTGATCGGTGTTATCGAAATACTCGGCAGAGCGTACATTTCACCTCAGCTCTCCGACGCTATCGTTTTTGCGGTGCTTATTCTCGTTCTTATCATAAAGCCTACGGGAATACTTGGCAAGAAGGTAAGAGAAAAAGTATAATTACAGAAGGGATTGGTTTTTGTGAATAATAAAACAGCCTTGGCAAAAACGAAAATGCTGAAGCCGCAGACAAAAAAGAGCTTCACGACATATATAATGGTTACGCTTGCCTTTGTTATTATGATGATTCTTTCATCAACAGGCAACGTTTCAAGTCAGATAGACGGACTTTTAGTTCCGCTTTGTGTATACTCGATACTCGCAGTATCGCTCAACCTCACTGTAGGTATACTCGGTGAGCTTAGCTTAGGACAGGCAGGCTTTATGTGTGTAGGTGCCTATGCCAGCGCACTGTTCTCGATAGCTACAAAAGAAACAATACTTGTCGAATGGGTGCGTTTTCCGCTCGCTATACTTGTCGGCGGTATCTTCGCCGCTATATTCGGCATACTGATAGGAATTCCCGTATTAAGGCTCAACGGCGACTATCTTGCTATCGTAACGCTTGCATTCGGTGAAATAATCAAGAACGTATTTGCGGCGCTCTATGTCGGTATCGACAGCAAGGGTCTTCATATCGCACTCAATCAGGCAGATATGAATCTTGAAGCAGACGGCACCGAAATAATAAGAGGAGCGCTCGGTGTAAAGGGTGTACCGAATGATTCTTCATTCGTTGTAGGCTTCATCCTGCTTCTGATAACGCTTATCATCTCTTATAACTACATCAACTCAAGAACGGGCAGAGCGGTAAAGGCTATCCGTGACAACTCAATAGCCGCAGAATCCGTAGGCCTTAACATAACGAAGTACAAGCTGATAACATTTGCACTCACTGCTTTCCTTGCAGGTATAGCAGGCGCTCTGTACTCTCACAATTACGCTACATTACAGGCTTCAAAGTTCGACTACAACCTGTCGATACTGATTCTGGTATTCGTTGTTCTCGGCGGTATCGGTAATATCAGAGGCAGTGTTATTGCGGCTGTTGTACTTACTCTTATCCCCGAGCTTTCTCAGAAGCATCAACAGCTACAGAATGCTCATCTACTCAATCGTTCTTATCGTTATGATGATACTCACATCAAACGAAAAGGCAAGAACATTTATCGTAACGAATTTCGGAAAGCTCAAAGGTATGGTGCTGAAGATTTTCAAACGTAAAGACACGGCTGAAAAGGAGGTCAAGTAATTATGGCACTTCTTGAAGTAAAGAATTTAGGAATATCATTCGGCGGTCTGAGAGCTGTTGACGAATTCAATGTTTCAATCGAAAAGGGCGAGCTTTACGGACTTATCGGTCCTAACGGCGCAGGCAAGACTACCGTGTTCAATATGCTGACAGGAGTATACAAGCCCTCTATGGCGGTGTTATCACTCTTGACGGTGAAAACATAACAGGAAAATCTACAAGAGATATAAACCGTGCAGGCATTGCCCGTACATTCCAGAATATAAGACTGTTCAAGGAAATGAGCGTGCTTGATAACGTTAAGGTCGGACTTCACAACCACTACAAGTACAGCACTGCAGAGGTGTGTTCAGACTTCCCCGTTTCTTCTCGACAGAAAAGGAAATGGATAAGAAGGCAATGGAGCTGCTCCACGTTTTCGAGCTTGACGATAAAGCTGATTTCTTAGCGTCAAACCTGCCCTACGGCGACCAGAGAAAGCTCGAAATAGCAAGAGCGCTTGCCACAGAGCCTAAGCTGTTACTGCTTGACGAGCCTGCCGCAGGTATGAACCCTAACGAAACGGTAGAGCTTATGAATACGATTCGTTTTGTAAGAGATAACTTTGATATGACCGTTCTTCTTATCGAGCATGATATGACGCTTGTATCGGGTATATGCGAAAAGCTGTCTGTACTTAACTAATGCTTGAATCAAGGATCTTTATGTAAATTACGGAATGATAGCCGCCCTCAAGGGCATATCATTTGAAGTAAACGAGGGCGAGGTTATCGCACTTATCGGCGCAAACGGTGCAGGTAAGACTACCACGCTCCACACAATAACGGGACTTCTCCACGCTAAGAGCGACTCTATTATTCAACGGTGTTGAGCTTTAACACCAAAACACCCGCTCACAAGATAGTTGAAATGGGTATAGCCTACGTTCCGGAGGGCAGACGTATATTCCAGAACCTCACTGTTCTTGATAACCTTAAACTCGGCGCTTTACACGCAAGGATAAAGGAAAATATAAAGCAAGGACATTGAGATGGTATATGAGCGTTTCCCTGCGTCTTGCAGAAAGAAAAAAACTCAGATAGCAGGTACTCTTTCCGGGCGGCGAACAGCAGATGCTGGCTATGGGCAGAGCGCTGATGTCGAAGCCGAAGATTATCGTAATGGACGAGCCTTCAATGGGTCTTTCACCTATCTTTGTAAGCAATATTTTCGATATAATCCAGACTATAAGAGAAACAGGAACCACTGTTCTGCTGGTTGAACAGAATGCTAAAAAAGCGCTTTCGATTGCAGACAGGGCTTACGTTCTTGAAACAGGTAAGATTTCACTTTCGGGCAAGGCGTCCGATCTTATCAATGACGCTTCGGTAAAGAAGGCTTATCTCGGAGAATAAGGAGGAGCTTATGGGACGTATTATTACAATCGCAAGAGGAATGGGAAGCGGCGGCAAGACTATAGGAAAAATGTTGCCAAGGAGCTTGACATTCCGTACTATGATAAAGAGATAATCAGAATGGCAAGTGATGAAAAGCATCAACGAGAAGCTTTTCGGCAGAGTTGACGAGAAGATAAAGAATACTATCTTCAACCGTGAGGAAATCTATGACGGCGAGCTTTTAGAGCCTGACCATAAGGATTTCACCTCCGACCGTAATCTGTTCAACTACACCGCAAAGATAATAACCGATATTGCCGACAGCGGAAAATCTGCAGTGATAGTAGGCAGATGTGCGGACTTTGTGTTAAAGGGTCGCAAGGATGTTGTAAAGCTGTTCATCTATTCCGATACCGAAACCGCCATCAAGAATGTATACGACAGATACGGGCTTGACGGCAAGGACGCTATGAGGCTTATCGAAAAAAGACAAGGAACGCAGCGAGTATTACCGCCACTATACAGGCCGTGACTGGACGGACGCAAGAAATTATAACCTCTGCCTTGATACAAGCAGTATGAGTTCTATAAAGGCAGAAAAAACAGATACGGTGATATTCAAACGGATAACAAAGCATGGTGGACTTAATTCCAACCGTTCAAAATGGACATACAGCAACAATTATACTGTTGACTGCAAATATCCTGACAGTGAAAAGCTGCACACATTCAGATGTGAAAAAAACTGTCTTTGATTTTATTGAATGAAGGCAAAAGCTGCTGTGTGAGAGTAAACTCAGACAGATAATAAAAAATCTATAAGAGTGAAAGCAGGCTGTTGCGTTTTGCAACAGCCTCATTATTTTATCTTTTTCTTGCATAACCCCTTCTTCGCTGTGATACAATAATCATAGGACGAAGGAAAAGGACTATGAGCAATATTACATACGAATATATATAAGGCGCAACAAGGACATAAGGACATATATATAAGCAGTGTGGGACGATGCACTGGAGCAGTATCGGATATACCAGGCATATCTGCTCGCCACGTTGAGCGATGCGGCAGATACGGCATATATGATACTAAGCACTCGGCTACCCTGAAAGAGATTGTGAGCTGGCACAGATATAGCGGCATATATGCACGATATAGGCAATGTGGTGAACCGCATCGACCACGCACACAGCGGTGCGATAATGGTATTTCGACCGCTCGACAAGCTCGGAATGCCTGCAAGTGAAATTAAACTTATAATTTCCGCTATTGGAAATCACGATGAAAGCACGGCAAGCCCTGTCAATGCGGTAGCGGCGGCACTTATAATAGCTGACAAGTCCGATGTAAGACGTTCAGAGTACGCCCCAAGCCGAGCAGGGAAAAGCAAAGAATCACGGAGAAGCGTTATCCGATATTCACGACAGAGTAAATTATGCCGTTGAAAAGTCGGAAGTATATTTTCAAAAGACAATAAAAATCTTATACTTGACCTTACAATCGACCTTTCGATAAGCTCGGTGATGGAATATTTCGAGATTTTTCTGACACGAATGGCTCTTGTGCCGAAAAGCCGCAGAAGCGCTTGCGTCCAAATTCAGCGTAGTTATAAACAAAAACAGGATTCTTTAAGGAGCAGATATGGCATACGATAACTCAAATGTAAAACCGCCGATAATTGATCTGCTTTATCCGAGCGAGGAACAGCGCAGAGCCTGCCTTAAGCGAAAGGCGCAGATAGAACAACTGCCGACCGAATTTGAGAAAGATTTAATGTTAGCGCAGCTGTCAGAAACAGCTGACCCCGCATAATCAGTACAAGATGACAGCGATACTCGGTGAGCTGTGCGACGATATTTCGGTTGCAGAATACAGACTTGACATAATAGACGATTCTGCTTGCGGATTCGCACTTACAACCACTTTGCGTAAGGTCGTTGACAAGATGCTCGTAAACGACAGGACAAAATATATAAGCTGACAACACCAGACAGCTTTTACTGTGCTTGACACTGCCTTACAGCCTTTTGAATCATATTGCGAATGTATGGAGATACTGCATAAGCTGTATGAAGAAAATCATCGGGCATCAGATCCGCCGGTCTTAAAAAGCTGTTTGATTTCTTTGAGGGTCATTACAACAGCAAGCATTATAAGAAGCTGAAAGCCGAGTCGGAGGAACTGCGAAGTGCTATGACCGGCAAGATTCGCAGTGCAACTATCGGCATAAACTTTGATGAAAACCTCGTTCCGATCTCAATGGGTCTTGTCGGCTTTTTCCGATAAGATGTACGAGGACAGCGGAACTGTGATAGACAAATTCTGAGCTTCGGCTCAAAAACAACGATCATAAAGTTATGCGTGACCTGCACGAGCGTTTTGACGATCCGCAATCGGCAAAGCGTGAGGAGATAGTGAACAATCTTGACAGGGCATTGTTTACAGAACTTGATAAGGTAACAAAAAATACGTTAATTCGATTGACGATATACTTAATGAATACCGTGCGATAGGCTTTGAGGATACGCCATAGAGTATGCTTGACTTTTACAGCGGTGCGGTCATGATGATGGAAAATGTCCGCTCAAAGGGCCTTGAAATGTGCCGTCCGACGCTTCTCCCCGAAAGCCAGAGGAAAGCGGATATAAAAAGGTCTTTTCGACCCGATATATTTCAAAGGAGGCTAACGTCTGGAATTTATCCAACAAGCCGCAAAAGCAGGTCGTAACAAACGATATAACCTTTGACGAAAACGCAGGCTTCTATCTGCTTACAGGAGCGAATAACGGCGGTAAGACCACATTTGTCCGTGCAGTCGGAATATGTCAGGTAATGGCTCAGGCAGGACTATATGTTCCTGCAAGCAGCTGTGAAATATCGCTTGTAGACTGCGTATACACACATTTTCCTAAGGAAGAACAGGTAGGTATAGACGCCAGCCGTTTCACTACCGAGGTAAAGGAATTCAAGGCGATAAGCGACTGTATAACAAATCACAGCCTGCTTTTAATGAACGAATCGATACAAAGCACCACACCGCAGGAATGTACCGACATAGCCGCTCAGCTTATGCGTATTTTCTGCATTATCGGTGTAAGGGGCATATTTGCGACCCACCTCACTCCGCTTGCAAAGGCTGCACTTGAGCTTAATTCCGACCCTAAGCTAAACACAAGAACCGAAAGCATAACGGTAACCGTTGACGAAGCCACAGGCGAACGCAAATATAAAATAAAGAAAGGTCTGCCTGGAGCAAACAGCTACGCTTCAACGATATTCGAAAAATACGGCCTTGATATAAAAGCGCTTGAAAAGAAAGCCGAAAAAATGAATCAATGACGCAAAAAGCGTGTGTGGCAATCCACACACGCTTTTGTTATTATATAGGGAAAATTAAAGCGTAGAACCGAAGTCGCTTACCAGTATCTGACCGTTGATAGGCTTTGCCTCGTCAGAAGCCATAAACAGGATAATGCCTGCAACCTGCTCTGCCGTGCATGAGCCAACTCTTAAATCATTGTGCTTTGACATTGCAGTGATCATATCAACGTCGAGGTCATTTGAAGCGTTTGCTGTCATAGGTGTGAGAATATTTCCCGGGCAAACAGCATTGCAACGGATATGTTTGTCAGCATAGCGCATTGCTGTGTGCTTTGTGATGCCGACAATAGCCGCCTTTGACGCAACATAAGCCGCACCGCCGCAGCCCATTACACCCGCAACTGACGCAACGTTTACGATAGATGCCCATTCCTTCATGTATTTCAGAGCGGCACGCATACAATACATAGTGCCCTTTTCATTTGTATTTATGATTCTGTCAAGATCATCGTCATTGAAACGGTCGATAGGCTTTAGTCCGCTCTCAAGAACGCCTGCGTTATTTACAAGAATATCAATCTTGCCGAACGCTTCTACAGCCTTATCCATAAGGTTTTCACAAGCCGCCTTGTCGGAAATGTCAGTGGGAACTGCAAGAACTGTGCCGCCCTCAGCCTTTATCTTGTCGGCAACCGCATTAAGAGGTTCAATACGACGTGCAGATATAACTACCGTTGCACCTCTTTTGCAAATGCAAGCGCTGTTGCCTCGCCGACACCGGAGTTTGCACCTGTGATAACGGCTACTTTTCCTTTAAACGATCCATATTCTTATCCTCCTGAGATTTATGTATTTGCTTATTGCAGTAAGCAATTATACTACTATTTTAACAAAAAATCAAGAGTTTTGTTAAAAATTTCAGAAAAATTTGTACAGCAACATTTAAAATTGTTTCTATCCACAAATATTATTTCAGAAAAATAAGCGTCTGTCCGTCATTAGCAAGCACAGGCTGTATATAGTCTATTCTTGGCGATTTAAACTCCCTGCGCACCATCTGCTGAAGTACGTTTCCGTTATTGCACCCGTGCGTCACACGAAGCTCCACACTGCCCTGCGGCGCATTTCTTATTGTCATGACCAGCTTGTTTCGTGCCTCGTCCTTTGTCATCCGGTGCAGGTCAACTGTTATTATCCGCATATTTGTCCCTTTCAAAAAGGCAATGATAAAATCACTGCCTTTTTAACGTATTTATTCGGCACTGCTGTTTTTCGACTGAGCAATGTCCTTTTTCAGTTCATCAAGGATAGCTGTATCGGATTTAAGACCGTCTACCGTATATTCACCGTTTGATGCGGAAATAAGAGCGTCCTTTACAAGCGGGTATCTCCATTCAAGATTGCGCCTGTCGAACAGCCCGAACAGTTCGCCGCTTCCTAAAAACGCACCGTTGTCCCACCATACACACGGAACACCTACCGTTTTCATCTTTGTAACATAATACTTAGCCCACTCTGCACGATATTTTTCATTATCCTTACTTCTTGCACCGAACTCGCCTATAATGACAGCCTGACCTTTGTCTATAAACAGAGTTTTCAGCATATCGGCAAGATAATCAATATCGTTTGTAAATCCTTCCTTGCAAGCTACCCACTTGTTCGACCTCTTACTGTCCGCGAGTGCAAAGTTGTACGGGGTATATGCGTGTACGGAAACAATCAGTTTATCGTCGTTTTCAGGAATTTTAAGTGCCTTAAGCGCAACTTCGGATGAAGATGCCGCATATCCGGGTATCATAAGATGACGGAGCTTGTTGTTACCGTCAAGGCTTCTTATTGTAGATACGAAATCAGCGTCCAGCTTGTTTACGACCTCTCTTGTCGCATCACTGCCGCCGTTCCACTCCTCGCTTGTACCGATTACTCTGGGTTCATTAAGTCCCTCAAATATAAGATGCTCGTCATAATCCTTGAAGTAATTGCCGATTTGCGTCCATACCTTTTTAAGCCTGTCGCTTGCCGCCTCGTAATTGTCCTCGGTAGGATAGTGCCATGTTTCGTGATGTATGTTGAGGATAACATACATATCGTTTTCCATGCCGTAATCAACTATCTCTTTTTACACGGGCAAACCATTCGTCGCTTATCTTATACTCCGGAGCTTCGCCTGTGCTCCAGTCCCACGTTGTGGGAACACGCAAAACATTGAAGCCTGCTTTCTTGATCTCGTCGATCATTTCCTTTGTAGTATCGGGGTTGCCCCACGATTTTTCAATTGCTCCCGGATCCTGTCCCCTGTTGCTTTCGTTTCCTGCGTCAAGCGTGTTGCCGAGGCTCCAGCCTATCTTCATATCCTTTACAAGCTCAACCGAGCTTATATCCTTGATTTCTCCCTGATGAGCCGTTGACGAGCTGTTGCTCGTATTGTCTGCGGATTGCGTTCCTGATGTATTGCTGTCACTGCATCCGCTGATTACAAGTGAACCGAGCAGCATTGTACACGATAACACTCCTGCTGCCGCCTTTTTAAATGAAAACATAATAACACTCCTTATGATAACTTGTCGGTTGTATGGAACTGCTTTAAGTTGCCTATCTTTTCGTTGCGTTCGTTCAGCACTTCTTCGACCTCAGACCATTCAAGCCCTCTGTCAGCGCAAAGCACCATAACGTGATATAAAAGATCGTTTATTTCGTTTTTAAGCTCGTCATTGTCTGCGTTCTTTGCGGCGATGATTGTTTCTGCGGCTTCCTCGCCTACCTTCTTGCATATCTTGTCTACGCCCTTGTCAAAAAGATAGCAGGTGTATGACTTTTCAGGTGCGTTTCCTGCGTCATACTGTGCCTTTCTTGCCTTTATTACTTCAAAAATTTCTTCATAAACTGTCATTTTCATACCTCATCATTTTTGTATATTTCTTTAAAGAAGCAGGTATAGCTTCCTGTGTGGCAGGCAGGACCTGCAGGTTTTACTCTCACAAGCAGTGTATCATCGTCGCAGTCTGCGTGAATGTCGATTACCTTCTGCAAATTGCCCGATGTAGCGCCCTTGTTCCAGAGTTCTTTTCTTGAACGGCTCCAGAACCATGTATAGCCGGTTTCAAGCGTCAGCTTAAGGCTCTCCTTGTTCATATATGCGAGCATAAGCACTGCCCCCGTATCAATGTCGGTGACAATTGCAGGTATAAGCTCGGCCTTCTTGAAATATTTATCAAGATCCATCTGATTTCTCCTTTGATAGTAATAATCTTATTATAATACCGATTGATGTAAAAAGCAATAGTAAACAGAAAAAACGGGAGGTTATAAGCCTCCCTGAATTGCTTTTAATCTACACGGCGGACAGGTATATTGTTTTCTTCAAGATGCTCCTTTACCTGAGATACCGTGAGTTCTTTATAGTGGAACAGCGATGCCGCCAGTGCCGCAGACGCTTTTGTCTTTTGGAACACCTCCGAGAAATGCTCAAGCGTACCGCAGCCGCCGCTTGCGATAACAGGTATCTTTACCACATCGCATACAGCGTTCAGAAGTTCTATATCAAAGCCTGTTTTCATACCGTCTGTATCCATAGACGTGAGTAGTATTTCGCCTGCACCGAGTTCTTCGGCTTTCTTTGCCCACTCGATAGCGTCTATGTTCATATCTATCCTGCCGCCGTTTACAACTACCGTCCAGCTGTCGCCCTTTTTCTTAGCGTCAATTGCCACTACCACGCACTGACTGCCGAATATCTCGGCGGCATCGTGGATAAGCTGAGGATTTCTTACAGCCGCAGAGTTTACAGATACCTTGTCCGCACCGCTTCTGAGCAACTCTCTGAAATCGTCAACGCTTGAAATTCCTCCGCCGACCGTCAGCGGAACGAATACACGCTGTGCCGTGCGGCGCACCACGTCAACCATAGTGCCTCTGCCCTCGTGTGTAGCGGTTATATCAAGAAAGCATATCTCATCTGCACCCTGTGCGTTGTACTCCTCTGCACATTCAACAGGGTCGCCGACTTCCTTTATTCCTACAAAGTTGATTCCCTTTACCACCTTGCCGTCACGAACATCAAGGCAGGGTATAATTCTTTTTGCGAGCATATATTCTCCTTATTTTTGAGCTTCCTCTAAAGCCTGCTTTAAATCAAGCGTTCCCTGATACAGCGACTTTCCGCATATCGTACCGTAAAGTCCGAGCTTTCTGCAGGTGATAATGTCATCTATCGTATGCACGCCGCCGCTTGCTATGATATTCGCACTGCAAGCCTTGTTTATTTCGTCAAGCTGAACGGCATTCACACCCGACAGCGTTCCGTCCTTTGAAATATCGGTAAAGATAATGTACTTTACGCCCTCGTCGGACATACGCTTTGCAAGCTCGGTGAAGTAAACGTCCGAGGTTTCAAGCCAGCCCTCAGTCGCAACATAACCGTTCTTAGCGTCTATTCCTACCGCTATCCTGTCGCCGTATTCCTTTACAGCGTCCTTTACAAGCTGAGGATTCTTGACAGCCGCAGAGCCGATTATAACTCTTGACACACCGCCCGAAAGGTACATTTCAACGGTATCAAGGTTTCTTATGCCTCCGCCGACCTCTACTTTAAGCCTTGTATTTTTCGCTACATCAAGGAATATCTCCTTGTTTGCGGTGCTTGCGTCCTTTGTCCGTCAAGATCAACCATATGTATCCACTGTGAGCCTGCCTGTTCAAAGCTCCTCGCTGTATCCATATAGCTTTCCGCTACCTTGTGTGCTGTACCGTAATCGCCTTTTACAAGACGCACACAGTTGCCGTCCTTTATATCAATTGCAGGTAGAATTATCATTCGCCTTCGTTTTCCTTTCCTTGCTCTGCGGGGTCGCAGACAACAGTTTTATCTGCGTACAGCTCAACCTTTCCGCACTTTGTGCAGACATAAGCCGTGACCGGACTTACAGCTACTCCGTAGCCCTCAAATTCGACCGACACCTGAGCCTGCAGCGGAAGTAATCCGCCCGAGAAAAATCCCTGCTTCAGCTTGCCTCCACATGAACATATCAGCTTATCCATAAGTAGCTCCTTTCTCACTTGCCGCTTAAAGCGACGCAAAAGTTTTAAGTATTCCGAGTCCCGTCTTACCGCTCTTTTCCGGGTGGAACTGACAGCCGTACACATTTCCGCTCATAACAAGCGCAGGCACTTTCATACCGTAGTCGCAGTATGCCGCAACATTCTTGCTGTCGGTCACAGCCGCATAAGAGTGTACAAAATATACATAATCACCGTCGTTTACGCTTTCGAGCAGCTTGCACGGCTCGTTCTTTTCAAGCGAGTTCCAGCCGATGTGCGGTATTACAAGATTGTTTGCAGGGTGCATAAGCTCCACCGTACCCGGTATAAGCCCAAGCCCCTCGGTTTCACCGAACTCATAGCTCTTGTCAAACAGCATCTGCATTCCAAGGCAGATACCCATAAGTGCTTTTTTCTTCGCCTGCTCTTTTATCACTTCGGTAAGCCCTGCCTCGTCTAGCATCTTCATAGCATCAGGAAACGCTCCCACACCGGGCAGTATCAGCTTATCCGCCGAAATAATATCCTCGACCTTACTCGATATATTGTTTTCCACACCGAGAAAATTCAGTGCGTTCTGCACGCTGAAAAGATTTCCTGCACCATAGTCGATTATCGTTATCATTATAATGTTCCTTTCGTGGAAACTACAGAGCCGTCCGAATTTTTCCTTACGGCTGTTTTAAGTGCATAAGCCACCGCCTTGAACATCGACTCTATCTTGTGGTGGTCGTTCCTGCCGTAAACATTTTTAACGTGAAGCGTAATTCCCGCATTGAAAGCAAACGCACGGAAAAATTCTTCCGTAAGGCAGTTATCGAACGTACCCGTTCTGTCATCGGTAAATTCTGCGTCAAACACCAGATAGGGTCTGCCGCTTATATCGACCGCACAGAATGAAAGTGCCTCGTCCATAGGAACATATGCGCTTCCGAAACGCACTATACCGCTCTTGTCGCCGAGTGCCTCAGACAGCGCCTTGCCAAGCACTATTCCGCAGTCCTCAACCGTGTGGTGTCCGTCAACGTATAAATCTCCGTCACACTTGAGTTTTAAATCAAATCCGCCGTGAACGGTAAGTGCCGTCAGCATATGGTCGAAAAAGCCTATACCGCTGTCTATCTCGGCTTTTGAACTGCCGTAAACGTTAAGCTCTGCCTTTATATCGGTTTCCTTTGTCTTTCTTTCGATAACGCTCATATTCTTATCCTTTCGGTATTCAGCCGACTATTTCGGCAAGCTTTTCAAACACCTTGTCCATATTTTCCTTAGTGCCGATAGATATTCTGAGGTGATTGTTGATTCTGGGCTTATCCCAGTAGCGTACATATATTCCCTGCTCTTTAAGCTTTGTGAAGATTTCCTTTGCAGGTACCTTCTTATGAGAAGCAAAGATAAAGTTACTCATCGAATCCGGGAAAGTAAAGCCAAGCTCAGTAAGCCTTTTCTTGCTGTATTCTCTTGTATTTATAATTTCCTGCGTTGTCTTTTGGAAATACTCCTCGTCCTCTACAGCCGCCGCACCGCCTATAACAGACAGCGGATTCATCGTGTAGCTGTTTACCGAGAACTTGACATCGCTCAGATACTTTATCAGCTTCTTACTGCCGATGGCAAAGCCTATTCTCATACCCGCCATAGAGCGTGACTTTGAGAATGTCTGTACTACGAGCAGATTTTCATACTTGTCTATAAGCGGCAGACAGCTTGTTCCGCCGAAGTCTATATACGCCTCGTCTATTACAACTACCGATGTGGGATTTGCTTTCAGTATCTCCTCTATCGTATCAAGGCTTTCAAGTACGCCTGTCGGTGCGTTGGGGTTGGGGATAATTATACCGCCGTTGTCACACTTGTAGTCATCGGGATTAATTGTAAAATCGTCCTTTAAAGGTACTGTACGGTACGGTATTCTGTAAAGATCCGCCCATACGTCATAGAACGAATATGTAATATCGGGGAAAAGAATTTCCTTGTCGGAATTGAAGAATGTAAGGAATGTCTGCGATATTACATCGTCAGAGCCTACACCTACAAACACCTGATCGCTGTCAACGCCGTAACGCTTCGCCAGTGCGTCAACGAGCAGTCCCGCTCTTGTATCGGGGTATAATCTCAGTGCGTCCTCGTTATATTCCTTAATCACTTTTTCCACCATAGGTGACGGCGGAAAAGGGTTTTCGTTAGTGTTCAGCTTTATTACATTGTCCGTCTTAGGCTGTTCGCCGGGTGTATACGGCTCGACCTTGCGGACACGCTGTTCCCATGTTGTATAGTTCATCTGTCAGTCCTCGAATCTTACCATGATAGCGTTTGCGTGTGCTGTAAGTCTTTCACGGTTTGCTATTCTTACAATATCCTCTTTAGCGCCGTACAGCTTTTCTCTTGTATAGTAGATATAGCTTGACTTCTTGATAAAGCTGTCAACTGAAAGCGGTGAGAAGAATCTCGCCGTACCGCTTGTGGGAAGAACGTGGTTAGGTCCTGCGTAATAGTCGCCGAGAGGCTCCGGAGCATATTCTCCGAGGAACAGCGAACCGCAGTTTGTCAGCTTTCCTATATATTCGAGAGGATTTGCGGCAAGCACCTCAAGGTGTTCGGGAGCAATTTCGTTTGCTATCTCGCAAGCCTTGTCCATATCGTCGCATATAATTATCGCACCGCAGTTATCAAGAGAGGTATTGATAATATCCTTTCTTGAAAGGTCTGCAACCTGTCTTTCGATTTCCTTTACTGTTTCATCGGCAACACGCTGACTTGTCGTTATAAGCACGGAGCTTGCCAGCTTGTCGTGCTCTGCCTGCGACATAAGGTCTGCGGCGGCATATTTCGGGTTAGCGGTATCGTCCGCAACTATAAGAATTTCACTCGGACCTGCTATCATATCAATATCAACCGTTCCGTAAAGGAGCTTCTTTGCGGTTGCTACGAAGATATTTCCCGGTCCTACTATCTTTGATACCTTGGGTATCTCCTCTGTGCCGAATGCCAGAGCCGCAACAGCCTGAGCGCCGCCGCACATGAATATCTTGTCAACGCCGCACAGAGCCGCCGCCACAAGTATATCGTTGTTGGGCGTACCGTCCTTCATAGGAGGAGTTACCATAATAATCTCGCCTACGCCTGCAATCTTTGCAGGGATAGCGTTCATAAGAACAGACGAAGGATAAGCCGCCGTGCCGCCCGGAACATATAAGCCTACTCTGTCAAGACCTCTTACACGCTGACCTAAGATACAGCCGCTCTCGTCTGTCATCATATATCCGTTCTGCTTCTGACGGGTGTGGAATGCCGTAATGTTCTCCTGAGCGTTAAGCATTGAGTTCACAAAGTCGGGGTCTGCATTTGTGAGTGCGTCCTGTATGACTTCATCGGGTACTCTGTAATACTGCATATCGGGGCAGTCGAACCTTGCGGTATATTCCTTTACAGCCTCGTCGCCTCTTGCGGCAACATCGTCTATAATTGCTCTTACGGTCTTTTCAACCTCTGCGTTTACTTCACTGCTGCGCTTTTTCATACCTGCGAGGAATTCTTTTTCACTGCCGTCTGCTTTGATAGTCTTTATCATCTTACTTAGCGTCCTTTCTTATATGTTGCTTTCCATCTTGTCTATAAGATCTTCAATACTGTTCTTCTTGAGCTTCATACTTACCGGATTTACTATAACACGGGCTGATATAGGTGAAACGTATTCGTATACCTCAAGTCCGTTTTCCTTAAGAGTTGTACCGGTTTCTACTATATCTACGATACCGTCAGACAGCTCAAGCAAGGGAGCAAGCTCTACAGAGCCTTCTATCTTTACTATATCAACGTCCATAGCCTTTGACTCGAAGAATCTTCTTGTGATATTAGGATACTTTGTGGCAATAGTCTTTACACCGCAGCCCTCATAGAAGTTGTTGCCGACTTTGCCCGCAAGAGCAAATCTGCAGCGTCCGAATCCCAGATCGCATACCTCGAAAAATCTTCCGCCATGCTCATCTATAGTGTCCTTGCCGACAACGCCTAAGTCACATACACCGTGTTCTACATAAGTCAGTACATCTGCGGCTTTTGCAAGGACTACCTCGATATTGCTTCCCGGTATATCAAGTATAAGCCGTCTGCCCTTGTCACGAAGCTGTGAAACATCATATCCTATCTTATCGAAAAGGTTTACCGTGTCCTTTTCAAGTCTGCCCTTAGTAAGAGCGATTCTGATTGTTTTCTTGTCCATTTATGTATATCCCTTCTTACAGCGTCATTGTAACGGGCTGTTCGTTCTTTTCTTTATCTATTATATCTATTCTGCCGATTTTGTTAGCCTTAGCATATTCCATAGCCGCATCAAGCGTGGGGCAGGTGCTGAACTCCGCACTGATGCCCTTTGAAATAAGCTTTGTGCAGTGGCTGATACCGTCTATCAGATCCTCATCTGCGGCAAATACCAGAACCTCTGCGTGACGTGCCTTTGTGCTTCTGTTGCTTCTGAGATTAGCCGCCGCAATAGCGTTTACGTTTACCGCAAAGCCTACAGCCGGCATATCGTCCGCTCCGAAGCTGCCGATAAGCGTATCATATCTTCCGCCCGAAAGCACAGCCTGACCGTATTCCTCTATATATCCTCTGAACACGATTCCCGTATAATACTCGGCCTTGTTTACAAGTCCTAAGTCAACTGTTATCTTATCTTCTGCTTCAAGCTTTCTCAGTGCGTCAAACGTTTCCTTAAGCTCGGTCAGCCTGTCTGAGAGGGCTGTGCCTGCGAACAGCTTTTCAGCCTTGTCAAATACCTCCGCACCGCCGAACAGATCGGGGAGCTGTAAAAGTATCTCGGAATATCTGCGTTTTTCGGGATTGCTGTCAACGTTTTCCTTGATAAACTGTGTAAGGTCGGGAGTGTTCTTTGACTCAATAAGGCTTCTTACCGTTTCTTCATCATCAATATCAAGCTTTTCAAGAAGCAGTTTATAGAACGTGTTATCTCCTATTTCAAGACGTACATCATCGCTTGAGCAGGAGTTCAGCACCTGTGCCGCAAGGCTGAGCGCCTCAAGGTCGGAACGCTTCTCGTCGCCGCCTATTATCTCAACGCCGCTCTGCATAAATTCGTCGTCCCTGCCTGCCATTTTAGGATTACAGCGGTAGATATTCTGCGAGCAGAACAGCTTTAACGGGAAAACACCGTCACGCAGTCTTGTTGCAACTATTCGAGCGATAGGCATTGTACTGTCCGGACGCATTACCATAAGTCTGCCCTTGCCGTCTGTCAGCTTGTACATATCTTCCTGCCGGAAGCTCCTTGTCTTGTTATTGAACACATCGTAAAATTCAAGCGCAGGAGTAATCACTTCGCTGTATCCGTGTGCGGTGAACACCGCTCTTAATTTGTCCTCTGCTTCTTTACGGGCTACACACTCGTCAAACAGCAGATCTCTTGTACCCTCAGGTGTAATAAGATCGTAGCTTTTCATCTATGGTTATTTCCTTTCATGCCTGTCGGCTTTGTTTCTTTATTTATATCATAGCACTTTAGCGTGCTAATGTGCTATCACGATAATATGATAACACATAAAACCGATTTTGTCAATCCCCACAGTTATATCGGGGAAATTTCGTCATTTGTTACAAAAAGTTTTTGGGCTAGTATCAATTATTTGATGTCACAAGCTCCTTGAAGTGCTTTCCTCTCTCTTCAAAGTTCTTGTAAAAGCCGTAGCTTGCGGCGGCAGGCGATAAGATGCAACGTGTTTTCGTTACCTGCTTCGCATATTTCACAGCCTGCTCCATATCATCGGCATAGATCAGCTTTACAAGCGGATTTGTGACCTTCTCGGCTACTCTCTTGCCGCTGTCGGGGAGGATTATCAGATTTCTGACCGAAGTATCACCGCTAAGCCAGTCAGACAATTCATCATAAGGTATACCCCTGTCCATTCCGCCTATTATCAGCGTATCGGTATCAGGATACGCTTTAAGTGCGGCTATAGCCGTCTGCGGCGCTGTGCTTATGCTGTCGTTGATATACTCCGCACCGTTCAGCATGCAGACATATTCAAGCCTGTGTTCAAGACCATTAAACTGCGGAAGCGCATCAAGGCACTGCTTTACAGTACAGCCTGCCTTTGTTGCGGCATAAATCGCTATCGCTATATTATATAAGTTATGCTCGCCTTTGAGCTTTGTATCTATCACATCGGCAGGGTAAAATTCATCACCGATAAAAATACCGCCGTTTCGTGTTCCTATATCACCGCAGGAAAAACCGGCTGTAATGACCCTTGCCTTCGTATCGGCATACTGCTTTACTTCTTCACCGATTATCAGCGTATCGTTTTCATTCTGATAGCGGAAAATGTTCAGCTTTGCGTTTCGGTAAGCCGCAAAATCGGTATAGTGGTCAAGGTGCTCGGGGTAAATATTCAGCAGTACCGCCACATCGGGCGATGCCTTGACATATTCAAGCTGATGACAGGACATTTCACATACGATAACACAATCCTTTGTGAATTCCTCACGTCTTTCAAGCGGAGGTACGCCTATATTTCCTATAAGCATCGTATCCTTGCCGCTTTTTTCGATAAAGAATTTTATCAGGCTTGACGTGGTCGATTTTCCCTTAGTTCCCGTGATTCCTATTATCATATTGTCGCAAAAACGTAAAAACAAGTCGGTCTGTGATGTAATCTTTGCCTTTATTTCATCGCTCACAATATTTTTCAGAATAACACCCGGAGCTTTCATTATAACATCGCAGTCGTCAAGGCAGGTAAGATAATCCTCTCCGCAGCAAAGCGTACAGCCCTCCGCTTCCGATTCAGGTACAGGGTTCATATCGGCTACCGTAATGCTTTTGCAATTACAGCTTCCGAGCAGCTTCAATGTAGAACGTCCCTCTCTGCCAAAGCCTAAAATAACAACTTTCTTTCCCTCAAAAAACGCTTTCAGCTTTTCATCTATAGTCATATATCGTCACTTTCTTACTTCAGCAGTCCTATAAGATGCTGAGGTACAAAATTATCATTGTCAAAATAATTATCCATGCTCTGCGGAACGGGCGGATCGGTTTTTGCGTAACGGCTGAGCAGATAAGGGAGCTTCTCTCCCCTGCGCTTTATTGCCATATACAGCGACAGCCTTACCTCGCTCTTTGTTCCTACGCATTCAAACGGCTTATCCTTGCCGTCAAGCACAAGCCCGTCAAACATATCCTCGTACTTTTTGCAGTCGAGCATATTCTTTCCGAAGATTTTCACCAGCGTTTCATCGTCAAGAAACGCCGACAGCAGTATATATACATAAAGGCACTTTGCGCAATCCGCACACCATGTATCCGTTTTTGAGCCAAGATTACAGCTCTGGAACACAGGGAAATACTGCGGATAGGTAACGAATTTCTTTGCTATCTGCCACTCGCTCCACGGACGCAGAAGGCTGAAATACTGTATACCGTCATCAAGATAATCGGTAACGTAGCTTCTGAAATCACGCTCGAACTCGGTGCTTTTGCTGTACTGGTGATTTACCTGCCTGCCGCTGACATAGGTTTCATTCGCACTGCTTTCATTTGACAGCACTATATACTTCTTGCCGTAAAGATAAGCAAACAGATAAGCCGAGAATGCGACCACCGCCGAGAACGGCGTATGACCGTTCAGGTATCCGTCCGCATTGCGTTCAAGGAGCGCCCTGTCTATCGTTCTGCGAGGTCCGACAATTTTGCTTTCGTCAAAGCCTGCGACCTTGGCGCACTCTACCGTAGCGCCTCTCGGATTTATTATATAGCACAGCGTTTCATCGTGATATTTTCTGAGCAGTTCAAGAGAAACAACGCTGTCCTTTCCGCCGCCTACCGCAACGAGATAACCGCCGACTTCCCTTTCACAGCTGTATTTACGCTTGCCGTTATCATCAGGTACTATCTGCATAAAGCTGTCAAAATCAGCGTCTATATTATTTCTGTAGAAGAACTCTCCAAGTCCGTTGAAGTAGAGCTTTTTCCACCACAGGCACTGCTTTTCGTCGAGAGAACCGCACTTTACCTTTACAACAGGCGGACAGGCGCATTTCCAGTAGCTGACAAGCTCTGCCATACCGAGATTGAATATTATGTATTCGAGAAACGGAGTTACGTTTTTGAGAAGTCCGCTTTCGGTTTTCCACGATGGATAAAAATGATAATCATCTATCGAAAAATGAAAGAATATTCCGTCGTCGGCAATGTCGTAGCCGTGATATATAAATTCCTTGTGCATTTCACGAAGCTCTCTGTATTTTCCTGCGTTGTCCATACTGTTTCCTCCTGTTTATATTATAACCGGCTTTGAAGTAAATTCGGCACCGCACGGCTGTTTTTTATCAAGCGCCAGTGCGTACAGATTTCCCGCTCTTTCTTCAAGTCTTGCAAAACGCTCCGCTTCCGCACTTGTTTTTGCCAGTGCCGAAAGCGATGTGTCCACAGGCAGCTTATGCTCCCCTGCGGCAAGTATTTCCCTGCCCTTTGAATTCATTCCCAGTATCCTCGCATAAGCAGGAGGATTTTTAAGATCGTTTCCCGTTATGCCTAAGAATGCACACAGCACAAGTCTGCGTATTCTTGCCATAGTAAAATTCTTTGATTTTATCATAAGCAGTAACTGCGGAAGTGAAACCGCCGTGCGTACCGCCTTATATATCCTGCTGTCCATTCCGCCCGTGCCGTTGGGAAGCCGTTCAAATTCCGACTTTGACATAGTGCGTAGCTTTGCAAGGATTGCCGTTTCGATATTTTCAATATGTGCGAAATTCTCATAATCGGCAAAATCGGTATATGCACTTACATCTTCGCCTGCACTCAACATTTTTCTGAGCCTTGATGCGCTGATTACCGTATCACTGCCCTCGTCACTGTCGTGTGCCGCACCGCTCCTCATTACCGTGACCGGCTTTATCATACCGCCCAGCTTGTCAAGCGCACGGATATATTCGACAGCCAGCGTGTTGTTTGGCTCTGTAAGCGTTTGCACGACATCTGACGTATAATTCTTCTCGACCGTCTGCTTCAGTGCCGCAGGATACGAAGCGCCTTTACGCATCAGGCTGAAAAACTCATCGGTCTGCACCGCATATTCAACAGCTCCTGCCGCCTCCTCAAGCACAGAAACATCACCGCATTCACTGCCGAAGCTCAGCATATCGACACAACCGAGCGAATCGGCAATACGGCAAGCCCCCATAGCAAAATGCTCCGCACTCGACAGTGCAAACGGAGTAGGCAGTTCGACCACCAGATCCGCTCCTCCCATAAGTGCGGCTCTCGCTCTCGCATATTTATCCGCAAGCGCAACATCGCCCCTCTGGGTGAAATTTCCGCTCATAACGCATACGATATGAGTTGCGCCGTGCTGTAAACGGGTTTGCTCTATGTGATATTTATGTCCGTTGTGGAACGGATTGTATTCGCATATAATTGCCGCTGTTTTCATTGTGTACCGTTATCCTTTTAAGTCAAATTTACTTTCTGCTGTATCTGAAGTCGCACATATCGGCGCCCTCAGCTATAATTTTTGTTCTTGTGAGCTTCATATCCATAATGTCCGCAAGAACATAGTCCATACGGCACATATACTGTGCGAGTTCGGGACAGCCCTCGTCTTTGCACAGCTTGCATACACCGCATTCGTGATAGTCATAACCAAGCTCATATTCATCGTTTGCAGGTAATATATCAACTACCCAGTCATTCTCATATTTTCTCTTGTGGCTTTCTTCCGACCACGCAAGACGTCCGGGCATCTTCTTTTCGTCAAGATAACTGTCTACATTACCTACAGCTTTGTGAAACAGCTTTGAAGCACATAATCCGTCTTTTAGTATTTCGTAATTCTCTTCCGCCATCTTTCCTGTACTGCGGTTCATAGCGATAAAATATGCACCCATCATATAAGAGCTCATCAGCTTTGACTTGCCGATGCCTTTTGCACGGGTAACTATCGCCTTATGCTCGGCAAAAATCTTCTTCGCCATATCTTTCGGAAAATTCCGTCTTTCAAGTTCAGCCTTTACTGCGCTGTGATAAAAATGACTGAGAATTCTCACGTTGAACGAATAGTTCATTTGGTTTTTACCTTGCCTTTCTTAAAACACTTTATATTTCCAACAATCAATATTTGTTGTTTAATGTCTGTTGTATCACCGTTTCCCCGACCGTCCGCCGTACTTCAGCCCCTCACTGACCTTTAAAAAGGTCGGAATTTGAAGCGGCACATTGCCGCCCGCCGTTTTGCTATCCTGCGGATAGCTGAAACTGCTCCAAAGGCGGAATTGTCTGCGGCGACCGTTATATAACTGTAAAGTCTGTTGTATCACCGTTTCCCCGACCGTCCGCCGAACTTCAGTCCCTCACCAACCTTTAAAAAGGTCGGAATTCGGAACGAACATTGCCGCCCGCCGTTTTGCTATCCTGCGGATAGCTGTAACTGCTCCAAAGGCGGAATTGTCTGCGGCGACTCGCCGCAAGGTCGGAATTTGGAGCGGCTCACAGCCGCCCACTTAGAAGAATGAAATCTGTGCGGATTGAGGGAGATCCCCGAATACATTCATATCATACAGCTTGCTGAGAACGGTGCTGTTTATACCTGATTGTGCCTGAATATCCTCAAGACAGATGAAATCTCCCTTGTCGATAACTTCCTTGAGCTTGATTGCGGCGTTTTCACCACAGCCCTCTACCGCAAGGAACGGCAGACGGAGATTTCCGTCCTCTATCGCATAAGTTGTCGCCCTCGACTTCTTATAGTCAACAGGCAGGAACGTGATGCCTCTGAGCATCATCTCATATATCAGCAGCAGTGCGTCAAGCATACCCTTGTCTTTTGCAGTAGCCTCCGGGTTTGACTGGATAAGCTGTATCTTGTTTCTTACGCTCTCCTTACCGCCGAGAACCGTCTTTACATCTATATTTTCAGTGTGCTTTGTAAGTACCGCAGAATAGAATTCCGACGGATAATAGACCTTGAACCAGCACAGCTTTACAGCACCGGTTACATAAGCGGCGGCGTGTGCCTTAGGGAACATGTACTTTATCTTCTTACAGCTTTCGATATACCACTGCGGTACATTGTTTTCTTCAAACGCCTTGTATATATCCTCGTTGAACAGCTTCTTGGCATTACCCTTACGGGTTATCTCCATTATCTTGAATGCGAGCTTCGGCTCAAGACCCTGATGCATAAGATAAACCATAATATCGTCACGGCATCCGATAACCTCTGAAATCGTGCAGGTTCCGTCAGAGATAAGATCCTGTGCGTTTCCGAGCCATACGTCAGTACCGTGCGACAGACCCGAGATCTGTAAAAGGTCGGAGAATTTCTTCGGCTGTGCATCCTTAAGCATCTGCAGTGTAAACGGCGTGCCGAATTCGGGGATACCATATGTACCGCTTGAAACGCCGAGATCCTCCTCTTTTATGCCGAGCGGCTCTGTCGAGGTGAACAGCTCCATGACTTTGGGATCGCTTGTCGGAACATCCGCTATCTTTATACCCGTCATATCCTCAAGGTGCTTATACAGCGTCGGCACATCGTGTCCGAGTTCATCTAGTTTAAGTATAGTATCATGCAGTGCGTGGAAGTCGAAGTGCGTTGTTATCATATCGCTCTCCGTCTTATCCGCCGGGTGCTGAACCGCCGTGAAGTCATAAACCTCATAATCGCTCGGTACAACGACCATTCCGCCTGGATGCTGTGACGTAGTTCTCTTAACGCCTGTACAGCCTGCCGCAAGACGTGATATTTCGGCGGAATTTGCCGTCATACCCTTCTTTTCAAGCCACTTGCGTACAAAGCCTTCCGCAGTCTTTTCCTGCACGGCGGAGATAGTACCCGCCTTGAAAACGTGATCCTTACCGAACAGTTCTTCGGTATATCTGTGTACCTTTCCCTGTACCTCGCCCGAGAAGTTAAGGTCAATATCAGGCGACTTATCGCCGTCAAATCCAAGGAACGTTTCAAACGGTATATCGTGACCGTCACGGATCATATCTATATCGCAGTTCGGACACTTTTTCGGCGGCAGGTCAAAGCCCGAGCCGTAAGAGCCGTCAAGGATAAATTCATTGTGTCGGCACTTGGGGCATCTGTAGTGCGGAGGCAAGGGGTTTACCTCGGAGATACCTGCCATTATGGCAACTACCGATGAACCTACCGAGCCTCGTGAGCCGACAAGATAACCGTTCTTTTCCGAGAACGCAACCAGCTTCTGCGCTATCATATACAGTACGGCGAATCCGTGCTTTATGATAGAGTCAAGTTCCTTCTTGAGTCGCTTTTCAACTGTTTCCGGCAGATTGTCACCGTACCATGCGTGCGCCCTGTCCCAGCAAAGCTGCTGTAATTCTTCGTCTGCACCGTCAATATGGGGAGTATATGTGCCTGTGGGGATAGGCCGTACCACCTCGATCATATCGGCAATTCTGTTCGTGTTTGTAATAACGACTTCCTTCGCCTTTTCTTCACCGAGATAAGCAAATTCCTCAAGCATTTCATCTGTAGTTCTGAAATAAAGCGGCGGTTGATTAGCAAAGTCCTCATAGCCCTGTCCTGCCTGCAGTACCTCACGGAATACAGCGTCCTCAGGGTCTTTGAAATGCACGTCACAGGTAGCGACTACCGGCTTTCCGAGCCTGTCACCAAGCTCAACTATAGCACGGTTGAGATCTCTCAGATCTTCTTCACTGCTTACCTTGCCGTTTCTAAGCAGGAACATATTATTGCCGATAGGCTGTATCTCAAGATAATCATAGAACGATGCGATTTCCTCTATCTTCTCCTGCGATTCCTTTTCAAGTATCGCCCTGAAAAGCTCGCCCGCCTCGCACGCACTTCCTATGATAAGTCCCTCTCTGTACTGCGACAGCAGGGATTTCGGTATTCTCGGCTTTTTATAGAAATAATCAAGGTTCGATGCGGAAATAAGTCTGTACAGATTTTTCAGACCGACCTTGTTCTTTACAAGAATTATCTGGTGATAAGTAGGGAGCTTCTTTATATCCACACTTCCGAACGCCGTGTTGAAATCGCCTATGTATTCAAGCTTTGCGGTCTTTCTTGTATCGTTTACTATGTGCATATATATCATGCACAGCATTTCTGCGTCCGCAACCGCTCTGTGATGATCAAAGTCGCCCAGCTTGAAATACTTTGCTATAGTGTCGAGCTTATAGTTCTTGATACCCTTGAGCGCCGCCTTTGCAATACTCAGCGTATCGACTACAGGATTATCAAAGCTCTTTCCCATTCTCGTGGCGGCACTTCTGATAAACGACACGTCAAACTTTGCGTTATGTGCGCAGACGGGAGAATTGCCGCAGAAAGCCATAAAGTCGCTGACCGCAACATCCTCGGTCGGAGCGTCGGCTACCATATCGTCCGTGATACCCGTAAGTTCCGTGATATTTGACGGTATCGGCATCATCGGATTTACAAATGTCGAGAATCGGTCAACTATCTCCATATTACGCAGCTTTACCGCACCTATTTCGGTTATACGCTCGTTTGCGGGATGAAGTCCCGTTGTTTCTATGTCAAATACGATTATATCGTCCTCGATTTTTACTTTGTCACACCCGTCAACAACTGCGTTTCCGTCATTTACAAAGTATGCCTCAAGACCATAAATCACCTTGAAGTCTGGATCGTCCTTGTTTATCTTCTCAACGGTGTTCATAGCCTCAGGATATGCCTGTGCGTTGCCGTGGTCGGTTATAGCTACCGCCTTGTGGCCCCATGCGTGAGCCTGCTTTACAAGCACTGACGGAGCTGTAACTGCGTCCATATCCGACATATTGGTATGCATATGAAGCTCTACTCTCTTTTCGGGAGCATTGTCCTGCTTCGGCTTTACCTCGACAAGCATTACCGACTGCGGATTAAAGCAGTTGCAGTGCAGAAAATCGTCAGCCTTATAACTGCCGTTTGCAAGTATCTTTGTACCGTTCTGAATGAAGCTATAGCTGTCGAGCTTTGTATTATAAACGAACAGCTTCATTATCATAGATGAAGTCCTGTCGCTGAATGCGGCTGTGATTATCGTTGACTTTCCGCTCTTGGTTTCCTTCTTCTCGACATTGAAGATTTCACCCCATACGGTAACATTGTCACGCTCAGTCATTATGCTTGCCATCTCAACGGGAGCGTCATTTATCGGCTTGCCCATTACGAGCTTCGCTTTACTGCCGAAATGCGTGGTTTCAAACATCAGATCCATTTCCTCAGGCTCTGCAAACACGTTTGCCTTTGTCATTGCAGGAGCGGCAGGCGCATTTCCTCCCTGTGAGGAAGCCTTTGGCGCAGGTGTTTTCATAGTGTAATCATCACGCAGTGAAACCTGCATTATATCCGTAGGATTGAACTGCATCTCATTTGCGAATGTGTCGAGCTTATAACTGCCGTGCATAACAAAAACCGCACCGTCTTCAAGAAAATCGTAATCGTCTATTATTTCAGCCTTGGCAAACAGCTTTACAGGTATCCTGCCCGTATCGTCGCAAAGCGATGCCGTGATTATCGTGTAAACGCCGTTTCTTGTATCCTTATGCTCGACATCGGTAAGCTCGCCCCATACCGTGACGCTGTCGCTTTCTTCGCCCAGTGACTTCAGCGACTGCGGTGCTTCGGTTATCTCGTTTCCGAGATATAAAAGTCCGTCCGTGTTCAGCTTATCCTCAAGATATGTAAGCGTTATCTTGCCCGGACGCTTTCTCGGCTCGGGTCTTGATTTCTTGCCCCTTGAACTTTTGCTCTCGCTTGCACGCTCTGCCGCTTTCCTGTCGATCTCGTCAAAATCCGGAAGCGGCTGTGCCGACAATTCCTCATAATATCTTTCGTCAAGGTCTGCATAACCTACTGTCGCATTTTCGCTGAATTTTACCGTTACGCTCTTTGAGAAAACGCCCTTTGTGAACTTCTCAATTTCCTTGTCTATCTTCTCGCTGTACAGAAGGTCAATTCCGCCGTGCATAAGCGTAAACTCAAATGTATCTCCGTCGTCGCTTATCTCGGAATCGTCCATATATCCGTTTATAACACCGTGTGACGGCTTCAATATCTGAATAATGTCATAAAGATATGACGGGCTGAACAGCTCAGGCGCATATTTCGGATAAATCTTTACCGACGGCACACCTAGATATTTCTTTATTGCATTGCCCGTTTCGGCAAGCACGCTGTACGGTATCAGTTCATCTGCTTCAAGCTGAAGTATCATGCTCTTATCCGCTTCGTCACACAGTATCGACAGCAGTCGTGCATCCGCTGTCTGCTGAGGCATTTCGACCCTGTCAAGAATTTCTTTTAAAATGGCAGCCATTTATTTCACGTTCCTCATAATTTTTCTTTGTTGCCGAGCATCACACCGACCTCGTCCATAAGCTCGTCAACCAGCTTTTCCTCGGGTACTCTGCGTATAACCTCGCCCTTTTTGAAGATTATACCCTCGCCCTTTGCGCCGGCGATGCCTATATCGGCCTCTCTCGCTTCTCCAGGACCGTTTACGACACAGCCCATTACAGCTATCTTTATATCGGCTGTTATATCTCTTGTACGCTGTTCGACCTGCTTTGCTATAGAAATAAGGTCAATCCCCGTTCTGCCGCAGGTGGGGCAGGAAACTATCCTCACACCGCCGCCTATGCCTACTGCTTTAAGTATATCCTTTGCGGCATATATTTCTTCTACAGGGTCGGCTGTCAGCGATACTCTTATCGTATCCCCGATACCGTCAAGGAGCAGTGAGCCTATTCCCGCCGCCGACTTGATTATACCCATACGGGCTGTGCCCGCCTCGGTCACTCCGAGGTGCAGAGGATAATCGTACATTTCGTGTATCAGACGATAGCTCTCCGTCATCAGCTTGACATCCGACGATTTGACCGAAAGCACTATATCGTCAAAATCAAATTCACGGAGCATTTCAACATGGCGTGAAGCACTTTCAGTCAGTGCCTGTGCGGTAGGACCGCCGTACTTGGCAAGAAGCTCACGCTCTACCGAACCGCTGTTCACGCCTATTCTTATAGGGATATTGCGGTTGCGGCAAGCGTCCGCCACAGCCTTTACCCTGTCCTTATCCCCGATATTTCCCGGATTTATCCTTATCTTGTCAACACCTGCCGCCGCACATTCGAGCGCTATCCTGTAATCAAAATGTATGTCTGCGACAACGGGTATATTGACCGCATTTTTAAGTGCGTATATAAGCTCGAGTTTCTCACCGCAGGCACCGCCGTGCGTATTATCTCGCAGCCTGCCTTTTCAAGCTCGATTGCCTGCCTTACATTGCCCTCAACATCATCCGCAGGGATATTCAGCATCGACTGTATATATATATGCTCTCCTCCGAGAGTGAGATTTCCTACTTTAACTTTCTTCTTACTCATTTTAACCGCCTGTAATTATTCTTACAATATCATTGAATGTTACTATGACCATAAGCACCATAAGCGCAACGATACCGATAAAATGCACCATTCCCTCATGCTCCGCCTTGACAGGCTTTCCTCTGATAAGCTCTATGAAAAGGAACACAAGTCTGCCGCCGTCCATAGCGGGTATCGGCAGGAGATTTACTATGCCTATGTTTATTGCAATCAGCGCCGCCAGCGTCATAAGCGAGCCCCAGCCGAAAGAAGCAACGGTGCTTACACTCTGCACAACACCTATAGGACCAGACATTTCGTTAAGACCGTATGTGCCGTTGAGCAGATTGCCGAACGAGATCCATATCAGTCTGCCGTATGAAACAAAGTCCGCACACGCCGCCTGTATAACGTTTACAAAATTGTGCCTCTCGCCGTAAACGATAAAGTCGAGATACAGGTTGTTTTCCTCAGACGTATATCCGCTTTTATATTCATCTGCAATTGCCGTAAACGACTTTGCAAATTCTGCATCGTTATTTTCAAGCTCCTTGAAAGCCTCTGTATAGCTGTTAGTATCTATATCGAAATATTCGGTGGGAAGTGCCGCATAGCCCTCTTTTTCGCCCACCAGCTTTTTATATTCCGAAATCATTTTTGCGTAGGAACGTGACGCAAATTTAACATCGTTCAGTTCAACCGTCTGACCGTTTCTCTCAACTACAAAGTCATAGCTGTAATACTGCGAGCCTATACCCCTCGACTGCGAATTTGAAAGCTGGAACGAAATATCCATCGTTGTATAGATATTCATACCGTTGATTTTCAGTATCTTATCGTTTGCCTGAAGCACAGACGAGCTTTATCGCACCCCTCCTGAAATCCCGCAACGACATTGGTCGAAACGCTGTTTGAACATAAAACGGAAATAATGCAGAAGATAAATCCGAGAACGAAGTTCATAAACGCACCTGCGGCGATTACAAGTATCCTCATCCACACAGGCCTGCTTCTGAAGCTCCTCGGGTCGTCATTTTCAACGTCCTCGTCAAGCATGACCGAGCCGCCTATCGGCAGTGCCTTGAACGCAAACACGGTTTCCCCGATACGCTTTTTGAACAGCTTCGGACCCATTCCTATCGCAAATTCCTTGACCTTCATCTTGCACAGCTTTTGCGACCGTGAAATGTCCGAATTCATGCACAAGTATAATCAAAAAAAACAGAAGTATTCCCAGTAAAATGTTGAGTATGTTCAAAAGTGCCTCCTTATTCTAAGCGTGGGCAATTACATATTCCCTTGCCGTGTTTTCACTGTCCAGTATATTGCCGAGCGTTACCTCTTTATGCTCCCTTACATTTTCACAAGCGTCGGCAACAAGCTCTCCTATGCGGTAAAACGGTATCTTATCCTCAAGGAAAAGTCCGACAGCCGCCTCGTTTGCGCTGTCAAGCACAGTACAGGCTGTACCGCCCCTTGCTATCATCTTTTTTGCGTATTTAAGACACAGGAACGTTTCCTCGTCCACTTTTTCAAACGTCATAGTGCCGACATCAAAAAGCGATAGCCTTTTTGCCGGTGACGGTAACCTTTCGGGATAGGTCAGCGCAAACTGTATCGGTATTCTCATATCGGGTACGCCCATCTGACCTATGACCGAACCGTCCTCAAACTCGACCGCAGAGTGCAAAATGCTCTGTCTGTGAACATTTACCTCCACTTTTTCAGGAGTAACTCCGAACAGCCACACCGCCTCTATAAGTTCAAGTCCCTTGTTCATAAGCGTTGCGCTGTCTGTTGTTATCTTCTGTCCCATGTTCCAGTTAGGGTGCTTCAGCGCCTGTGCCTTTGTTACTGTTTTCAGCTTTTCATAGCTGTATCCGAAAAACGGACCGCCCGATGCCGTAAGCAGTATACGCTCGATACTGCTTCCTCCGCTTGCCATAAGCGACTGGAATATAGCGGAATGCTCGCTGTCTATCGGCAGTATCGGCAGGTTTTTCTCCTTCGCCTTTTTCATTACAAGTTCGCCGCCCGTAACAAGCGTTTCCTTGTTAGCAAGCGCCACCTTGTTGCCTGCGTCAAGCGCCGCAAGAGTAGGACGAAGTCCAACCATACCTACGACCGAATTCACAACAGCGTCCGTTTTCAGTGATGACACCTCACACAGCCCATCCATTCCGCACAGCACCTTTATATCTGTATCGGAAAGCCGCTGCTTCATATCGCTGTAACGGTTTTCATCATATATGCAGACAGCTTCCGGCATAAATTCACGAGCCTGCTTTTCAAGAAGTTCGGTGTTTTTTGCGGCACAAAGTGCAATCGGTTTAATGCCGTGCATACGGCATACGTCAAGCGTCTGTGTGCCTATCGAGCCTGTACTGCCGAGCAGGGCTATATTCTTTATAATACTCAATTGTTACCTCTTTATGACAAATAATGCCGAAGAGTATTCCGCTTCGGCATTGTAATATGATTATACGATTATGCTATTGGGGTTATGGGGAAGTATATCTGGAACATCATATATGCAAACGGTGCGGCAAGCAGAACACTGTCGAAACGGTCAAGAATACCGCCGTGTCCGGGTAATATATTGCCGAAATCCTTTACAGAACATTCACGCTTTACAAGTGACGCAGAAAGATCTCCGACTACGCCGAGTCCCGATATAACAAGCGCCATAACAGTGAGATACACCCAGTTCACGCTGAATGTATGCACTCCGCCGTTTATTATGCTGTCGATAAGCTCATACGCAAAGCTCATTATAACCGCAAAAACGCCCGATGTTATTATACCTCCGACAAAGCCCTCCCACGTTTTCTTGGGGCTTATCGCAGGACACATCTTATGCTTGCCGAAAAACGTTCCGACAAAATACGCACCGGCATCTCCCACCCATGCGCTCACCATAGTATAAACTATAAGGAACATAGCGTGATCCGGGAATCTTGAGCGTATAAATGCTATCGAGCAGAGCGCAAGAGGTATCGTAATCGATACAAACGCAACAAGTGCGACCTGCTCAAATCGAGCCTTCTCGTGATTGAACAGCATCCCAAGTAGCATTATTACAACAAAGCCGAAGTAAATCAGCTTTACGTTGTTCCTGAGCGGTTCTATCCAGAAAATAATAGGTGTTACAGCCGCAAATATAAGGCTTACGGCTGATGTGAACTTATTCTTCAGATATTTGGTCGTAACTAACATTTCATATACCGCTATGACAGAAAAAGCCGTCATAGCAACATAGTAAAGTACCTCGTTGTTAAGTGCTATTATTAAAATACCGATCGGTATCGCTACCAGTGCGGTCACTATTCTGGTTACCATCTTGTAGTTCTTTTCCTTTCAGAAACGCATTACAGTCCGCCGAATCTTCTGTTTCTCCTTGCGTACTCGTCGCAAGCCGCAATAAGATCCTTCTTTGAAAAATCCGGCCACAGAACATCCATAAACAAAAGCTCCGCATAAGCTCCCTGCCAGATAAGGAAGTTTGAGGTTCTCTGCTCTCCGCTCGGTCTTATAATAAGATCGACAGGAGGAATGCCCTTAGTATAAAGATAATTGTCAAAATCGTCTTCCGTAAAGCCGTCAAGATCGACCTTACCCTCTTTATAATCCCTTGCAAGACGTTTTGCCGCAGTCAGTATCTCATCCTTACCGCCGTAATTGAGCGCTACAAGAACATACAGACCGTCATTATTCTTTGATATTTCTTCAATCTCGACAAGCCTTGCCTGTATATCATCATCAAACGCAGACTTATCCCCGAGAAAAATTATCCTTGTATTCTTCTGAGCCATACTGCGTATATCGTCAAGATATTTTACAAGCAGCTTCATTATGGCGTCAACTTCATCCTTCGGACGTTTCCAGTTTTCCGTTGAAAACGCATAGAATGTGCAATATTTTATTCCGATGTCACGGCAATCCTCAACAGTGCGCCTGAATACCTTCGCACCCTGTGAATGACCCGCCTTTCTCGGAAGTCCTCTTTTTTTCGCCCACCTGCCGTTTCCGTCCATGATAAATCCGACATGGAGCGGAACACAGGTCAAAAGCGTCCTTATTTAAATCAGCCAATTTGATTACCGGCAATTAAACTGTCATGATTTCTTTTTTCCTTTTGCACTGCAGGCAGCGTCCATTTCATCACAGTATTTATCTGTGAGCTTCTGAACATCCTTCTCGCAGTTCTTAAGATCGTCCTCGGTTATTTCGTTGTTCTTCTTCATAGCCTTGAACTTTTCCATAGCGTCACGGCGAACATTACGGACAGCTACCTTACCTTCCTCGGCGATCTTCTTTACCTGCTTGCAAAGCTCTTTTCTTCTCTCCTCTGTAAGCTGGGGAAGGTTATGCGTATAGCCTTACCGTCGTTTGTGGGAGTAATTCCGATGTCGCTTGCAAGTATAGCCTTTTCGATAGACTTGAGAGTTGAAGCGTCCCAGGGAGTGATAACAAGCACTCTTGCCTCTGAAACGGCAACAGCCGCCATAGCGTTTATCTGCGTGGGAACACCGTAGTAGTCAACGGTCACCTTATCCAGCACTGCGGGATTTGCTCTGCCTGCACGGATTGAAGCGTATTCTGTTTCAACAGCGGCTACGCACTTGCCCATCTTGTCCTTAGCGGTATTGATTACGTCTTTCATTGGTTAATTTCCTTTCGGGTATATATTACTGTTTTTATTTACCTTCAGCTTACTTGTCGCTGACTACCGTACCTATCTTTTTGCCCATTACAGCATCGAAAATATTATCCGGTCTGCTCAGATCGAATACAAGGATAGGTGTCTTGTTCTCACTGCACATAGCCGCAGCGGCACTGTCCATAACCTTGAGGCTCTGCACGAGTATCTGCTGATGTGTGAGCGAATCGTACTTAACAGCATCATCATACTTATGCGGATCCTTGTCATAGATACCGTCAACCATAGTCGCCTTGAGCAGTATATCCGCATTTATCTCTGCGGCTCTCAGTGCGGCGGCACTGTCTGTCGAGAAGAACGGGCTGCCCGTACCGCAACCGAATATCACTATTCTTCCCTTTTCAAAATGCCTTACAGCCTTCTGTCTTATATACGGCTCAGCTATCTGCTTCATGTCAATGGCAGTCTGCACACGGACCTGACAGCCGAGGCTTTCAAGTACATCGGCAACTGCAAGTGCGTTCATTGCTGTAGCAAGCATACCGATATGGTCAGCTCTTACTCTGTCCATATTCTCGCTTGAACGGCCTCTCCAGTAGTTGCCTCCGCCGACAACGATGCCTATCTCGGCACCAACGTCATAGCACTTCTTTATGCTCTTGCATATTTCGGTGACCGTGGGCATATCAAGACCCATCTTCTTGTCCCCTGCAAGTGCCTCACCGCTGAGCTTTAAAAGTATTCTCTTATACTTCGGTTGATTTTCGGACATATTGTTGTTTTTCCTTTCAGATAGGGTATTAAATTTTCATTAATAATCAAGAACTCTTATGCGGCCGAGCAGCTTATCTCCGAGCTTTGCAACAGCCTCGTTGCAGTCCTTTTCGCTGATAGCGGGAGTAATAAACGCAAGCTCGCCCTCCGGAGCGTCTTTTCTTGTAAGATAACTTACCTTGCCGAACAGAGCCTCAGCCTCGTCCTTTGAAACGCCGTTTACACGGATGTAATTTTCAAGAACTATCTTGTCTGTATCCTCAATGAAGTCCTGATCGCTGTCCTCCCAGTAGAGCGACTTGCTCGATGAGTTCATCTTCACAGCGATAACAACGTCTGCTACAACGGCGCTTGCTGTCGGGAACTTGCCCGCACCCTTGCCGTAGAATACAACGTCGCCCGTAGAGTCGCCTCTTACGAGTATTGCATTGAACACATCGTTAACGCCTGCAAGCTGGCTGTCCTCGTGGATAAATGCAGGGCAAACCATAACAGCTACCTTGCCGTCATCCTGTCTTGAAGCCCAGCCGATAAGCTTTATCGAGCCGCCGAAATTCTCACAGTATGCAACATCCTCAGGTGTGATCTTCGTGATACCTTCGGTATGGATATTATCGGGATAAACGTGCTTGCCGAACGAAAGCGATGCAAGTATGCAGATCTTTCTGCAAGCGTCGATACCGTCAACATCGGCAGAGGGGTTACGCTCGGCATAGCCAAGCTCCTGAGCCGTCTTTAATGCGTCGTCAAACGCCATGTTGTCACGGATCATCTTTGTGAGTATGAAGTTTGTAGTACCGTTTAAGATACCTGCGATTTCATCTATGCGGTTAGCAGAAAGGCACTGGTGGAGCGGTCTTATGATCGGGATACCGCCGCCTACGCTCGCCTCAAAGAAGAAGTTTACACCCTTCTCGTGTGCGATTTTCAGAAGCTCTGCGCCCTTCTTGGCAACAAGCTCCTTGTTAGATGTTACAACGCTCTTTCCTGCAAGAAGCGAAGACTTTACAAAATCGTATGAAGGCTTGATACCGCCTATAACCTCAACCACTACCGAAATTTCGGGGTCGTTCAGTATAACGTTGAAGTCCTTTACAAACTTGTCTTTATAAGGACTGTCGGGAAAATCACGCAGATCAAGAATGTACTTTATCTCTATCTCCTGACCGGCTTTCTTTAAAAGACCTTCCTTATTCTTCTCAATAACCTCGACCGTGCCTGAGCCTACAACACCGTAGCCGAGAACTGCTATTTTTGCCATTGAAAACTATCCTCCGTTTTCTTTTGTTCGATTTATACAGTTTTAAGTATATCATGATTTTTTATGCCTGTCAAGGTAAAAACACAACTGCCGCTCCTACAAAATTTTCATTGCAAAAAAGAAATTTCACACAGCTGTAAAAAAACAGCTGTGTGAAAGCATTTTTGCTTGCAGCGTCAACCGCTCCTCAACATACCTTTGTACGCCTGTCGGAGCAGTTTCCTTGTCTGCGTGTGTTTCTCATCGTCTGCGGCATCATTGCCAAGTTTTATTGCATTCTTCCGAATGAAGATATTCAATGTTTTTGCAAGTGAAGCTATACGCCTTTTCTTGCTCCCCTTTGTTCTTTTCCTTTTACTCTTGAATGATATTGCGCCCGGTGTATTCGGAGAAACGAATATAAGACTTCCGTAGTCACAGCTGAGATGTTGACAGAAGTGTCAGAACTTATTTCAACTAACGTTTATCTGCCGCCGACAACATAAGTTAATCCATACATCAATATTTACGGAACTTGATGCGGCACATTGCCGCCCGCCGCACCGCTATCACTCCTTGACTACTTCGTAGTCCTTGCCGCTTGTTGCACGCTTTAATGCCTCAAGATACTGCGGAGTTCTCCACTTGTATGTCTTCCTGTTTACCTGGCTGCCGCTATCCCATATAAACGTTGCTATACCGTAATCACTGCACAGCTTGTTCAGCTTTTCTATAAAGAATATACAGGAAGAAAGATCGCTTCCGCTTGCCGCATATTCACCGATTATTACGGGTATTCCCTTGTCAACGAAGTTCTTTTTCATCTTGCCGATAAGCGTTTCCATTTGCCGGACTTCCGAATTTGTACCCCATGTGTGCTTTCTATCGCAGGTGCAGAAATCCCACGGTGTGTAGTAATGTACCGACAGGATACATCTGCCCGCTTTGTCGTCAGGCATTTTATAAAGCGAATCGCAGGTGCGCTCTATATCCGTATAATATCCCGCAATAAGCAGATGACGCTTTGCATTGTTTCCGCCTGTCGCACGGATTATGTCAACAAAATCCTGATTAATCTTATTTATCAGATTATATGCGTCCGCCTTATTTTTATTGTAAAGCGTATCAAATCCGACCTCGTTCATCGACTCGAAAATCAGATAGTCCGAATAGTTTTTGAATCTCTCTGCTATCTGCTTCCATATATTTTTGTATTTCTTCAGGAATGTATTATAATCCTTCTGCGACTCCTCGATTATCCATGCACCGAACTTAGGATCACCGCCGCCGTCGTGATGTACATTTATAATAACATACATTCCCTGCGAGTATGCATAATCGACTACCTGCTGTACCCTGTCCATCCATTCCCTATCTATGTTGCCATTGGAATCCATATGATCTCTCCACGTCACAGGTATACGCACCGCATTTACGCCGTTCTTTTTCAGTGATGTGAACAGCTCTTTTGTGGCTTTAGGATTGCCCCACAGCGTTTCATCAACCTTTTCTCCCGCTTCAACATGCTCGTTTATCTTACCGTCGCCGTCACGGTCAGCCTGACAAACATCAAGCGTATTACCGAGGTTCCAGCCAAACGTCATATCTTCAACCAGTTGCTGTGAAGTTATATTTCTCATCTTTCCTGCGATCTGTGAAGGCTTATTCTCACTTGCTTTCGTTGTATCGGTACTGCTTTCGGTTGACTTAGATGTATGCTCTGCCGCAGTTGTCGAAGACGTGCTTGTCACAGAGCTTTCAGCTTTGATGTCTGCATAACTGCTCACATTCTGTGATTGCGATGTAGCAGATGTTCCTCCGGAAGCATTTTCACCGCTTGTTACCGCACTCTGCGCACATCCTGCAAGCATTGATACAGTCGATGCAAGTGCAATTAATGACTTCAATACTTTTCTTTTCATAGTAAACTCCTTTACCGTAAATCGTTTATTCTTGTAAGACGTCTGTTTTTCGTTTTATAAAGCATCGCTTTTCTCGACAATTTTATCTTATTATTTTAAGTATATCATGATTTTTATGCCTGTCAAGGTAAAAAACACAGTTACTTGCCTTTAACACGAAAAAGAATAAGACGGATGTTATTATAACGAAAGCACGATAACCCCGTCATTTTTACTGCCGTCACGCTTTTCAGACAGGCATTTCGGCAATCAACAATCGTATCGGCTTTATAACGGTTGACTAATCCGCTTTGTCTTGTTATAATAGTATAAAGATTTTTTGATATTAAATCACAGACAAAAACCGCTTTATATCGGTCTACAGATAAAAGGAGAAGATAATATTTGGAAAAATTCACTCAATTGCTCGCCGGACTTGGCGGAGCCTTATTGCTTATATTCGCTGTCGTAGCGTCTGTAATGCTCAACAGCACTTATGTCCCCGATGACAGCGATGATTCTTCCGCACCTGTGACTACCGCCGCTACGACCACCAAAGCCCCCGAAACCACTCCCGTTACCACAAAGCCGCAGACGACAACTCCTGTCACCACAAAGGCCCCTGAAACCACAACAGCCGCTACAGAGCCTCTTGAGTGGGGGAAAGAAGCCTTCAGCGCCACAATGTATGTAAATCAGTCCTGCTACAGCAGAATAAAGGCACTAATGGGTTCTGAAGCCGTTAAACAATATACATACGGCGAGGCGGTAAACGTTGTCGCAAAAACCGACACAGGTTATTATAAGCTCAATGACGGCGAATATATTCACGGCGATTATCTGAGCGAAACCGAACTTTGATAATAAATTATGAATAAAGCAAGAAACGTTATAACAGAAAAATTCACGGCATTATTTCTTGCCGTTATAACGCTCGCTCTCGTCAGCATAAACGCAGGTGCCGCCGAAAGCGGTGATTCTTCGACCGACACCGTTAAAAGCCCGAAAAGTGTTACGAGCTTGTGACAGGCGGAAACGAAGAATACTACAGCAAAATAACCATCAACAGCCGTTCCGTGCTGATAAGCGGATGCTATAAAAACGATCCGGTCACCGACATCACCTTGCAAAACTGCGGTACTGTTTCATCAACTCTTAAGGTAAACCCGGACGGGACATTCTCCTCCGTCCTTAACCCTTCCGAGCCTATAGGAAGCTACGACCGCATCGTTATCACGCTGAAATCGGGAGCAAGGCTGAGCTACCTTATAATGTATGACGATAACCGCTACTTCCCCGACAACAAGCTCAGCAAGCAGAATCTGTCGGTGCTTGAAAAAGCAGTACCAACCTCAGCAAAATCGTGGGCAGGCTATGTCACCGATGAGCTTACAGAGGAAGGCGTAAAACAGACGCTTGACGAGGTCGCCTATCTTGCCGATTATATAGCAGGCGATATAAAGGACGATTACAAAAGCTCGAAGCGATAGCAAAATGGGTATCCGACAATATCTATTACGACCGTGACGCAAGAGAAAATTCGGTAACTCAGTCCGAGATATGTATAAAGAATGTTCTCAAAAGCCGCAAAAACAGTATGCGTCGGATATTCCGCACTTTTTCAGCGCACTGTGCGAGGCACAGGGGCTTTATGTCGTAAACGTAAAAGGCACGGTAACGTCAGACACGGTAGATTACTCCGACCTTGCCGACGGACCTGTAAACCACGAATGGTGCGCCGCACTGATTGACGACAGATGGATATGGGTAGACTGCGTATGGAACAGCAACCTGAAATTCCAAAACAACGAGTTTATTTCCTTAGGAGCAAACACCGAAATGTATTTTGATATTTCACCGCTTGCCCTGTCCTTCGACCATTGCGCATATCTTGCCGAAAAGCGTTATTATTTCCGTGCCGGCGAATATTTCAGCCAACAGGACACAACCACCCCCGACAGCAGAAATGAAAGCACCCCCTCGGCAGATACCTCCGTATCGGCAGAAACCTCTGCAGCTGCAACCAAGCCTCAGATCTATACCGCTCCCGAAAATTATACGCCCGTTACGAGCAATATTCAGTCGCACGAAGAAAGCAACAACGGCAATCTCACATGGATAGCCGTACTGACTTTATTCGTTGCGGTATTCATAGTCTTTGATTTTATCAGCATAAAGAAACTGAAAAAATAAGCCATCGGTAAGGCTTCAGCCTTATTGACATACAGAAAACACAAAATACGAAAGGAATTCAGACCAATGGTAGTTATTGAAATGGAAAACGGCAAAAGATAAAGATAGAGCTTTATCCCGAAATTGCACCTATCACCTGCGCAAACTTTGAAAAGCTCGTTAAAGAGGGCTTTTATGACGGGCTTATCTTCCACCGTGTAATCAGCGGCTTTATGATTCAGGGCGGCGATCGAAGGCACAGGAATGGGCGGCGCAAAGGAAAACATCAAGGGCGAATTTGCTCAGAACGGCGTAAAGAACGATTTAAAGCACACAAGAGGCGTTATCTCTATGGCTCGTTCGATGATGCCCGACAGCGCAAGCTCACAGTTCTTTATAATGCACAAGGACGCTCCTCATCTCGACGGCGGTTATGCCGCTTTCGGCAAGGTAGTTGACGGTATGGACGCAGTTGACGAAATCGCAGATACCGAGGTTGACTGGAACGACAAGCCCACAACTCCTCAGGTTATGAAAAGAGTTTATATTGAAGACTAACAGCGTTTAAACCACGCAAGGTTTACAGCACAGGCTTCTGTATTACGCAGAGGCCTGTATTTATTATAAAAAGTTTTTTATAAATTTTCTCAAAAGCGTGACCTTTATAAAAATATCCTGTCTTTATAGGTGAACAGGCTGTTTAATAAAAATAAAAGGGAGTGAGAAATATGGAAGACAGCAGGATTATAGAATTATTCTTTGCGAGAGATGAAAAGCAATATCCGAAACCCACAGCAAATACGGCAGATACTGTTACTCTATCGCCTACAACATACTTGCCGTGAATGAGGACTGCGAGGAGTGCGTAAACGATACGCTGATGAAAGCGTGGAATGCCATTCCGCCGCAGAAGCCGAAAAAGCTGTCGGCATTTCTCGGCAGGATAACACGCAACCTTTCGCTGAACAGATTCTTTGAGAAAACAGCAGATAAAAGAGGTTCGGGACAGACAGCCGCCGTTCTTGATGAACTGGCTGAATGTGTTTCGTCCGGTGTTACTACGGAAGATATTTCCGACAACAACACGCTAAGGCACGCCCTCAACGATTTTCTCTTCTGCCTTGAACCCGAAAAGCGTATTATCTTTATGCAAAGATACTGGTATATGATGCCGATTAAGGCGATAGCCGCCGAACATTCATCTACCGAAAGCCGCATAAAAATGATACTTCTCAGAACACGAAGCGAACTTAAGGAACATCTTATAAAGGAGGGTATAACGCTATGAAAGAAAAACGCTTACTGAATGAACTCGGCAACGTAAACGATGATTTCATCGAACAGGCAAAGCCGAAAATCAAAAACAACAGAAAAAGGCTGTACGCTGTTATCGGATCGGTGACGGCTACGGCGGCAGTGTTCGTAGCAGTATTCGCAACCGGAAACGGTTTACTCAAAAATGCCGATAATGATTTCAACAATTCATCATCAGCAATCACAAACGAATCAACAAACGAAACAACAGCTTTGGCGTACAGCAATATTAATATTTATTATCTGAATGGCACAAGCACGGAAAAAGCAAGTAAATATCTTGCCTGCGACCCTAAAGTTATTTTTTCCGAGTGGAAAAGCTCAATAGCATCGGCGATGATGTACGTTTTATCAAGTGCTTTATCAACAGCAACGGCAAAGAGAAAATCAACGAAAGCACAGCCACCTACATTGTCGGCGACAAAGCGACTCTTGAACTGACAATATCGAGTGATATAAAGAAATATTACGAAAAACACGGAGAAGAACCACTCCTCTCTTCTCTCAAAAAAACATTTACCGAATATTCCGACTTCTGCACAGATTACAAACTCATAATTGAATAAACCGATAAAGCACTGTAAACCACCGCTGGTTTACAGCGCTTCTCTTTATAACAAACCGCCCCGTGAAAAACACGGGGCGGTAAAATATTCTTATAATATTATCAGTCAGCCAAAAAACTGCTCATAAGGGTATGACCCTCAGCAATATAATCGCCCGTCTTAGCCGCACTCTCCTCGCAGAAGCAATCAACACCGTCCAGCTTCTTTCTGCTGTCATAGATCATGAACGGCACAGGAGCGTTTGTATGTGTTCTCAGTTCAAGCGGCGTGGGATGGTCGGGACAGATAAGGATTTTTATATCCTCGTCCTTGAATTCGTCAAGCAGTTTGCCGAGTATCTTTTCGTCAATAAGGCTTATTGCCTTTACCTTATTGTCAACCTCATTACGATGACCGCATTCATCGGGAGCTTCAACATGGATATATACAAAATCCTTGCCGCTCTTCAGTGCGTCAACAGCCGCCTGAGCCTTACCGTCAAAGTTTGTATCTATGTAGCCTGTTGCACCGTCAACCTTGATAACGTCCATTCCTGTGAACTTGCCGATACCTCTGAGCAGATCGACCGCAGAAATCATAGCGGCACTCTTTCCGTACTTTTCGGCAAAAGGAGTAAGATCCTTGCGAACGCCCTCGCCCCAGAACCATATGCTGTTTGCAGGACGAACCTCTTTCGATTCTCTTTAAATTTACAGGATGATCCTTCAGCAGATCATAGCTCTTCTTCATCATCTCGATAAGCACCTTGCCGTTTTCATTCACACCAAGATGCGTCTTTATCGGCTTGCCTGTTATATCGTGGGGAGGAGTCAGCGTGCCTATATCGGTCGTACCGTGATCCCATATCAGACGATGACGGTAGCTTACACCGCTGTAGAATCTGAATTCATCCGTACCAAGCTTTTCGTCAATGAACTTTATAAGCTCTGCGGCTTCTTCTGTAGATATATCATCGGCACAGTAGTCGAGTATTGTCTTATCATCGTAAACCGGCTCGTCCGACAGCGTTACAAGATTCGTTCTGAAAGAAACGTCCGTAGGCTTCATATCAATGCCTATACTGCCTGCCTCTAAAGGACTTCTTCCCGAATAATATATTGCAGGATCATAACCGAGTACGGAAAGATTCGCAACGTCACTGCCGGGCTTAAGATTGTCCTCGACCGTCTTTACAAGACCTACTCTTGATACCTTTGCGAGCTTGTCCATATTAGGCTTGTGAGCAACACTCATAGGTGTTCCGCCTATATCCTCACGGGGAAGATCGGCCATACCGTCGCAAAGTAATACTGCGTATTTCATTTTTTGTTATCCCTTTCTTGCATAAAAAATCCGACCGAAAATACGGCTGAAAAAACCGCTTTTTCCTGTCTTATCTATTAAAGTATAGCACAATGTCTGCAATAAATCAATATAAAAATTGCAAAGCGACTTGTTTTTGCTTTATCTTGCCGTATCGGTAAGCAGAATTTTACACGGATATTTTCCGACATAAAATCAAAAATATCATCAAGGACGGTGATATTTTGAATATTTCCAAAAAAGAATACGCACAGCTTGCCGACCGTTATTCCGCACCGAGCAAGCTATATATGACAGTGCCGAAAGCGTTTGTGATAGGCGGACTTATCTGCTGTACAGGACAGTTCTTTACCGATTTATATATTATGATAGGAAACGATGGGGATACTGCGTCAGCGTACACCTCAATAACGCTTGTGCTGATAAGCGCATTGCTGACAGGCTTCGGTCAGTATGAGCGGATTGCAAAGCACGCAGGCGCAGGCACTCTCGTTCCTATAACAGGCTTTGCGAATGCCGTTGTTTCCCCTGCCCTTGAATTCAAGACCGAGGGACTCATTCTCGGTACGGGCGCAAAAGATGTTCATCATTGCAGGACCCGTAATAGTCTACGGCATAACGGCGGCATTTGTCTACGGCATAATTCTGTTTGTTATAAGTCTTTTCGGAGGTTGATATGGCTAAACTGATTTCAGAGGGTACAATAGAGCTTGACCGTGGTGTGTCGGTTTATTCCTGTGCCGCCGCAGTCGGAAAAATGGAGAGCGACGGACCTCTCGGCAACTGCTTTGACTATGCCGCAGAGGGAGCAGAACTTGAACTTACCACTTGGGAAAAAGCCGAAAGCACCTTTTCAGCAATATGCCTTTGATATTGCCCTTAGAAAAGGCAAGCTCATAAAAGAGGATATTTCATTCATTTTGCAGGCGATCTGCTTAACCAATGCACAGGCTCGGCTTACGGCCTGCGTGACACCGATATATCGTTCATCGGACTTTACGGTGCCTGCTCGACAATGGCGGAAAGCCTTGCTATGGCTTCGCTTTTTGCGGATATGAGGCTCGGTGAATATTTCGCCGCCGTTACCTCGTCACACTTCTGCTCTGCCGAAAGGCAGTTCAGATTTCCGATAAACTACGGCGGTGTTCGTCCCCCTACTGCTCAGTGGACAGCTACCGGCGCAGGCTGCTGTATAACCTCGGTAGCTGAAAAACCGCCTTATGTAAAGCGTGTCACGATAGGCAAGATAACCGATATGGGCATAAAGGACGCAAACAATATGGGTGCGGCTATGGCAGGTGCGGCATACGATACGATAAACCGACACCTGCTCGCCACCGGAACATCTCCTGCCGATTATGACGTAATCTACACGGGAGATCTCGGACAGGTCGGCTCGGAGCTTATGTGCGAGCTTTTCCGCCGTGACGGAACAGAAATCAGCCATAAGCACAAGGACTGCGGTCTTATGCTCTATGACCGTGAAAAACAGGACGTGCACGCAGGCGGCTCAGGATGCGGCTGCAGTGCCTCGGTACTGTGCGGACATATCCTGCCGCAGATAGCCGAGGGAAAGCTCCACAGAGTGCTGTTTGCCGCTACCGGTGCGCTTATGTCAACAACTAAAGTACAGCAGGGCGAAAGCATCCCCGGCATATCCCACCTTGTAGAAATTTCAGACGCTTTATAACAGGAGAAAATTTATGCAGTATTTATGGGCATTTTTAGTCGGCGGTGCGCTTTGTGCAATAGGTCAGTTACTTATCGACCTTACGAAGCTCACCCCCGCAAGAATACTTGTAGCCTACGTTGTTTCGGGCGTGATTCTCGGAGCTGTAGGTCTTTATCAGCCGCTTGTCGATTTTGCAGGCGCAGGTGCGTCCGTACCTCTTACGGGCTTTGGCAATCTGCTTGCAAAGGGTATGAAAAAAGCTGTGGAAGATGACGGCTTACTCGGAATCTTCACGGGCGGATTTACCGCCTGCTCGGCAGGAGTTACCGCCGCAATGATTTTTGCTCTTGCGGTATCGCTTATCTTCAACAGGACAGACAGAACAAGACAGGAATAAAAATAACCGCCGACCTCACAGCCGGCGGTTCAGTCTGTCGAAAAACCTATATATTTTTTAAAAATGGGGTTTGGGGCATAGCCCCAAGCGGGGGTGAGGGCGGCAGCCCCACTCAGCCCCGGCATGGATGCCGGGCGTGTATGCCCAAGGGCTTTGCAAGGACGCAAAGCCCACAAAGCGTTCTTATAGGGATAGAGAATTTGCTCTATTTTTATAAAAATAGACTTTTCTACAAGATGAACCGCCGACCTCACAGCCGGCGGTTCACTTTATCCATATATAAATAACTCAGTTAAGATACATAAATCCCTGTATCACAACACCAATAATCATAATAAGCGCAAGCACCCCCGCACCTATCTTCATACCTATTCCGAGCCTTTCACGATTTTTCTGCTTCATACTCTTACGCTCCTTGAACAATATATTTAAATTATACACCGATAAATTTCCGCTGTCAAGCAGAATGTACCTGCATAACCGGCAGAATGTCCGGAATAAACTGTATCATTATCTTTCCGGAGTGTGATATTATGTTTATATCGGTACTGCAAACCGCACTGCAGAGCCTTATCTTCTTTGCTCTGCATTTTAAAAGCAACGGTTCATTTCCCAGACAGCTTTCCGCAAAGGAAGAACGTGAATGCCTTGAAAAAGCGGCTCAGGGCGACCTTGCCGCCCGTGACAAGCTGATAAACCACAACCTTCGCCTTGTGGCATATATCGTAAAAAAGAACTACCCCGACAGCAAGGAAGCGGACGATCTTATCTCGATAGGCATAATCGGGCTTATCCGTGCCGCAGAAACCTTTGATTACAGAAAGAACATCAGCTTTTCCACCTATGCGGGAAAATGCATAAATAATCAGATAAGAATGTACTTCCGTAAAACAAAGCATCAGCAGACGGAGGTTTATATGAACGACCCGATGGACTGCGACAAGGACGGAAACGCCGTCACCCTTGCCGATATTTTCAAGGACGGAACGGACGTTGCCGAGGAGGCCGCTCTTAACATCGAGCTTGATAAAATGTACAGATATATAGACGAGGAGCTTGACGAGCGTGAAAAAGAAATACTTACAAAGCGTTACGGTCTGTCTAAAACATCCTACCGCACCGACAGGATAATGACCCAGCGTGAATCGCAGACGAGCTTGGCATAAGCAGGAGCTATATTTCAAGAATAGAAAAAGAAAGCCCTCGAAAAGCTCCGCTCACGCTTTGAAAAAAGGAGATTGATACAGAAGTATAAATGACCGATTTGTAGAAAAACCGATTCTTATTAAAGCGACACAGTGAAATATATCGCCAACATCGCTTAAAACACTTTCCGTACTGACAAGGTATTAATAATTTCGTGAGTGTATCTGTACAACTGCACTAGCATTGACCTTTCAAAAAAACGCTACTAACCTGAGATATATGTACTAATATGCGGACGTGTAGCGTTAAGCGTCCCTGCATTGACAAGATATACAATGTTCCGGTGGTTTTACGAGTTCCGCTAACACCCCAGCGGGGTAAGGGTATGGGTAAGGAAAGAGGGATGCCACGCTGAGCATTGCTTTAGCAATGCTCCCGCTCCTCACGTCGCTCAAGAGGAATAACTCATTTGGGAGAAAACCTAAGGGACAGGGTATAGGGCTGAGCACTAACCTTTGGCAAGTGCTCAATCGTTTCGCTTTGCTTCACTGCGGCAGTCCAGCGGAGCTTTAGCGGAGTGCACGAGCCTTGCGTAAGCGAGGCTCAGACTCTCCCCTGATCCCTTTGGTTGTCTCCCCGCGTGAATAGTAGCAACGTTATTAAATGGAATAGCGAACCCGAGAAGTGCTATCTGACAAAAAAGAACTATCGGTAGCTTACCACGATAGATAAATATTAAAAGATATAATAAAAGCACATCAAACTAAAGACTTTTTCTAAAAGCTGACAGCCACGATACTCGATCGTGGCTGTCATACTTATTTAATTTCTGTTATTCAGCCGCATTCACCGACTCAAACTCATCAATAATTTCCTGCGAGGGCTTCTTATCAAGAAGCGATACAACTACTATAGCAGCAAGTGCAACTATGAAAGCAGGAAGAAGCTCATAGATGTTGAATAATCCGCCGAGCGGTCTTACAAGGAATTTCCATATGAATACCATTGCGCCGCCTGCGAATATACCTGCAAATGCACCCCACTTTGTCGTCCTCTTCCAGAACAACGCCGTCAGCACAACAGGACCGAATGCCGCACCGAAGCCTGCCCATGCAAACGATACTATCTGGAATACCGAGCTGTTGGGATCCCACGCAATTACGATTCCGACGATTGCTATTACAACGACCGTGATTCTTGCGATAAGCATTGCCGTCTTTTCGCTTGTCTTTATCTTGAATACCTGGTTGATCAGATTTTCAGATACCGCAGATGATGCCAAGAAGCTGTGAATCCGCTGTAGACATAGTGGACGCAAGAATACCCGCAATGATAAGACCGCCCACCATAGCCGCAAGAGGACCTGCCTTTGCAAGAAGATTAGCTATTACAACTATTACCGTTTCGGGATCCGCCAGAGGATCTATTACATTGTTCTTCGTCATAGCAAGACCGACAACGCCGATGAATATTGCAACAGCAAGCGAAATAACCACCCATACCGTAGCAACACGTCTTGAAACCTTGAGCTTCTTGCTGTCGTTTATAGCCATAAATCTCAGCAGAACGTGAGGCATACCGAAATATCCGAGACCCCACGCAAGTGTGGAGAAGATAGTCAGCGGACCGTAATCGCCCGTCTGCTGTTTAAGAACGTCAAACGTGTGTGTCAGTGAGAAATATCCGGGCATTGATGTTGCGTGGTTCATTACCTCGATAACACCGCCGACCGATGAAATGCCGAATACCACTACTATAATAAGCGCTACCGACATTATAATGCTCTGTATAAAGTCTGTTGTACTTGCCGCTAAGAATCCGCCGATAGTGGTATATGCGATGATTACTACCGCACTTATTATCATAGCGATATGATAATCAGCACCGAAAAGACTGTTGAACAGCTTGCCGCAGGCGGAAAATCGAGCCTGTATAAGGGATAAAGAATACTATTATTATCAGCGCCGAGATAAGAGTAAGTATCTTCTTGCTGTCCCTGAATCTGTTTGAGAAGAAATCCGGTATAGTTATCGAATTGCATACATGAGAATACTTTCTGATTCTTTTCGATACGATAAGCCAGTTGAGATATGTGCCTATCGCAAGACCTATACCTGTCCAGGCAGCGTCCGCAATACCCGTAGCATACGCAACGCCCGGAAGACCCATAAGCAGCCAGCCGCTCATGTCCGATGCCTCCGCACTCATTGCGGTAACAAACGGACCCAGCTTTCTTCCTCCTAAATAGAAGTCGCCTACATTATCCGTTTTCTTTGCACATATTACACCGACAACTACCATCATAATAAGATAAACGGCTATTGTTATCAGCATAATTATCTGTTGTAATTCCATTTTTACTTTTCCCTTCGTATTTTTAGCGGTAAATCCGCACATTAATTTATATTTTATCACATCTGCAATAATTTTGCAAGTTATTTACGAATAAAATTCATACAATGCCTTTATTTTCACGATACAAGATTTCCTTTGGCTTACCTCACACGCAATTTAAAGCGGCATATCGTATTTAAGTCCGTTTTTTAGTACAGCTTATCTGCTATTATATGTGTGTAAGAGAAACAAACCGACAATTTTTGTGCAACAGAAAGGAAAAACAATATGCTTTTTATAATTTACCTGATACTCACACCGATTTTATGCCTTCTCGGGATGCTGATGCTTGAACATCTTGAACGGAAAATAAAAACAGCTCTCGCCAAAAGAGCGAAAGCCGTTTCAGTTTGCCGAAAAACCAATTATTATTAAAGCTGTACATTAAAATGTATCACCAACACCGCCGCTAACACTTTCCTTACCGACAAAGTATTAATAATTTCGTGAGTGCATCATTACAACTGCACTGACATTAACCTTTCAAAAAAACGCCGCTAACCTAAGATATATGTACTAATATGCGGACGTGTAGCGTTAAGCGTCCCTGCATTGACAGGATATACAATGTTTAGGTGGTTATTCGAGTTCCACTAATACCCCGACGGGGTGGGGGTGTGAGTAAGGAAAGAGGGAGCCACGAGGGAGAGAACCTAAGAGATAGGGAGAGGGGCTGTCAAGTCCCTTGCCCTAGTCTCTTTGGTTCTTTCCCTCGTTAATATTGACAAGTGCATCGCTTCGAATAGCGAACCCGAGAAGTGCTGTCCGACAAATAGCACTATCGGTAGCTTGTTATCATAGATAAATACTAAAATATATAACAGAAGTATATCAATTAAAGACTTTTGTACAAGCTAAAACAGCTCTCGCCAAAAGAGCGAAAGCCGTTTCCAAACATTCCTGTTCCGTTGAAAAAATCACCTTCACCGACAACAAAACACGCAAAGCGGTCTGAATCAGAATATTTCCTCCTCAGCCTTGCTCGGTCTGCCCATCAGCTTTGAAACAGCCTCAAGCGGACTCTGACCGTTATAGCATACCTCGCAAAGCTGTTCGATTATCGGCACCTGCACATTATGCTCACGGGCTATCGCATAAGCTATCTTTGCACACTGATAGCCCTCTACCGTGCCGACCTGCTTTACCGCCTGTGCGGCAGGTATGCCCTGACCTATCAGAAGCCCTGCACGGTGATTTCTCGAATGAGAGGATGTGCAGGTAACGATAAGGTCGCCTACGCCCGACAATCCGTCAAACGTTTCCCTTTTGCCGCCCATAGCCACGCCAAGACGTGTGATTTCGGCAAGTCCTCTTGTCATAAGTGCGGCAATAGTGTTGTCGCCAAGCCCCATACCTTCTACTATTCCACAGCAGAGGGCGATGGGGTTTTTTAACGCTCCGCCAAGCTCACAGCCGACAAGATCACTGTTCCTGTATATTCTGAAACGATCATTCTGCAAGGTTTCCTGCAGATACATCATACAATCCTCATCTTCCGAAGAAACAACTATAGTCGTAGGCACGTTTCTGCCTATTTCTTCTGCGTGTGAAGGGCCCGTAAGCACTGCTATGCGGTTGTCGGGAAGCTCCTCCTTAAGCACCTGCGACAGACGCTTGTCGGTATTTTCTTCAAATCCCTTGCCGACATTTACAACTATGGTATCCTTTTTACATAGCTCTTGACCTTCTGTGCAACCTCACGGACAAACTTTGACGGTATGGCGAACACAAGTATATCACAGTCGCTCACACAGTTTATATCCGTTGTCAGCCTAATTGTCGGCGGTACAATCACTCCGGGCAGGAGTCGCTTATGCTCGCCGTCGTTCATTATTGCGTCTATTTCTTCTTGATATTTTGACCATGCAGTCACATTATGTCCGTACTTGTCCCACATAATAGCAAGAGCCGTACCGAAACCGCAACCTAATATTGTGATCTTAGCCATCTGTAAACCTTCTTTCTGTCAGGCCTTCTGCCCGAGCTTCTTTTCAGTGTGATTTTTAAGTCTTACAAGGTTTCCCCTGTGCATAAACAGGATGAGCACAGCGATAAGCGCCGATAATATCACATTTATCCATACGCAAGGATCTCCTGTTATCAGGCTGTATACAAGTATCGTCACAGGATAACATACCGCCGCTATGCACGAACCAAGTGAAACATATCGTGTCAGCGCAACAACTATGATGAATATTCCGAGCAGTATGCAAGCAGGTATCCACTCGACCGTCATAAGCACAGCCACAGAAACCAGTATGCCTTTTCCGCCCTTGAAGCCGAAATATATCGGGAAAACGTGTCCGATTATAGCCGCAACCGCCGCCGCAAAGCCTACATAGGTCATCATATTGTCGGGATTTGCCGTATCTGTTCCCGTAAGCCACAAGAACGAAAATCTGACTATAAGTATCGACAGCGTGCCTTTAAGCACATCTCCGAGCAGTACAAAAAGCGCCGCAATCTTTCCCTGCGTTCTGAGAGTATTCGTAAGACCTGCGTTTCCGCTTCCGAGCGTTCTTATATCTTCTCCCGTTTTAATTTTTGTGACGATGATAGCAGTGTTGATTCCGCACAGCAGATACGGCACTATTATCATTATTGCATAACACAGATATATCATTATCCGTTATTCTCCTCGTTCTCTTGCTATTATTTTTATAGGTGTTCCGTCAAGACCGAAACTTTCTCTTATCTGATTCTCTATATATCTCTGATAGGAGTAATGGAAAAGCTCCTTATCGTTGCAGAAAATTACAAACGTCGGCGGCTTTGCCGATGCCTGCGTCATATAATACAGCTTAAGCCGCTTGCCCTTGTCTGACGGCGGCTGTACTCTTGCGGTAGCATATCCCAGCATATCGTTGAGAGTACCTGTCGAGATACGTCTTATATTCTGCGAATAGGTGTACTTTATCTGTTCAAACAGCTTATCCACCCTTTGTCCTGTAAGCGCAGAAATAAACACAAACGGAGCATATGACATAAACGAAAAATCGACCTCGAGCTTCTTTGTGAATTCCTGCATTGTCTTTCCGTCTTTTTCAACAGCGTCCCACTTGTTTATAGCAATAACGCTTGCCTTGCCCTGCTCGTGAGCGTATCCTGCAACCTTGCTGTCCTGTTCTGTAAAGCCCTCCGTAGCGTCTATCATAATAACGCATACATCGGCTCTGTCTACAGCCATATACGCACGAAGCACGCTGTACTTTTCTATCTGCTCGTTTACCTTGGACTTGCGGCGGATTCCTGCCGTATCAATAAGCACATATTCTGACCGTCACGCTCAATGACCGTATCGACAGCGTCACGGTAGTACCTGCGATATTCGACACTATCATTCTCTGCTCGCCCGCAATTTTGTTTACGAGTGAAGATTTACCCGCATTCGGCTTGCCGATGACCGCAACCTTGATAGCATCCTCTGAATACTCACGCTGAGGATTTTCCTCAGGCATATTCTCAAACACAGCGTCAAGCAGATCTCCCGTACCGTGACCGTGTACGGACGATACCGCAATAGGATCACCCAGCCCGAGATTATAGAATTCATAGAACTCAGGAGGAACTTCTCCTATTCCGTCACACTTGTTTACGCACAGCACAACAGGCTTGCCGCTTTTCTGGAGCATAGCCGCTACATCTGCGTCATTCGCCGTAACTCCCGATGTAACATCGGTCACGAATATTATCACATCTGCCTTGTCTATGGCAAGCTGTGCCTGCATTCTCATCTGTGAGAGTATCACATCCTTGCTGTCAGGCTCGATACCTCCCGTATCAACAAGCATAAACTCCTTGCCGAGCCACTCCGCCTTTGCATATATTCTGTCACGGGTAACGCCCGGTGTATCGTCTACTATAGACATTCTCTTGCCGACAATACGGTTAAAGAGTGTTGATTTACCAACGTTTGACGTCCTACTACCGCTACTATTCCGTTCATTCACTCATTCCTTCCTTTTTTTATCTCTTATATAATCCGACAGTTATACTGCCGGCGCCTTTTATATTAAAGTCTGCGCTGTGATAATCAGTGCCGCTTATCAGCATCATACAGTCGGCAACATCTTTTCCTTCTCCGCCGCCATGGCCTGCAAGATACGGTGTGCCACCGAAATCATCTGTTGTAAATGCGTACACTTTGGAATATCTTGATTCTGTCTTTATTACATAATCAATCTTCGCCGCAGTGTCACACAACGCCGTAAATTTCTGACCGCTGTAATATTCGGTGCTGATTTGCTTTTCCGCAGGAACAGAGCTTACGCTTAAATCGGCAACACTGCTATCCCACGCAAGAATCAGATCATCGACCTTATTTTGCAGATATGTAACCATATTGCCCTTCTGAAAGCGTGTGAAGTTCTCATCATCGCTCATTCTGAAATTATCAAGAAATAAATTCTCTCTCAGATACAGATATGTCAGGCTGTCACCAAGCGTAAGATTACAGTCGGAACTACCGAGAAGATCCGTCTTAGTGCCGCTTTCGGCAAATTGTGAAAGCTGTATCAGCCTTACAGTAATACTTGCCTTGTACGGTGTTTTCTCTAGTCTTGATACATCAACACCGTTTACCGAACTGCCGTATTTCAGTACAACATTGAGTAATAATCGCCGTTCAGCAGCTTTTTCCGCCGTGTCGGTATCTCTCGACAAAAAGTCCTCATAGCCGCTTCCCTACAGCACCGAGTAAGCCTCTTACCGCAACATTGACCTCAATATCATCGGGCTTTGTGCCGTCCGTCAGCGAAACAATCGTTTGAACAGCCTCGTTTATTACCTTATCGGCATTCAGATTATCATAGCATATCTTGTTATCGGTATCAACTATCAGCTGAAATTCCGTCCCGTTCTCAAGACGCACGTCAGCCTTGCAGAAACCGCTTGCATATTTATTGAAGTCCGGCACAGGCCGGGGTTTTCTTAGCCTGCATAAATTCAATGCTGACTACCTGACCCCCTCCGAAATTATCTTCAAGATATTTCTCGGCAATGGGCTTTGCCTCCCTTATATCCTCTTTCGCCTTTTCTTTTCCTCAGCCGACATACAAACCGTACACATCAGTATCGCAAGACCCGATACGGCAAGCACCGCCAGAAACGAAAATATCCTTTTTTTCAGTTTCATATATCCGCCCTTCCCCTAAAATAGCGTCAAAAGCTCCATATCCGTCCGTTGCAACCGGCATTATCTCAATTCCGAGTGCCTGCTCAACATCGCTCACCGTCTTATCGTCAAGAAAAATATCGCTGTTTGTTTTCAGCATATTCTCTGTTATAAACATCTTTCCCCCAGATTATCTTTATATGGTGTAAGTTGTGCGATTATATCTCCTGCCGTTATAAGTCCGGCAACGGTAATAGTTTCCCGGAAAAAGTCGTTTTTATAGTATAAACGTCAACCACGGTATTCGGAAAATCCGTTTTCAGCATTTTTCCGAGTGTTTCTATCAGCGGTGCGGCAAGTACCCCGGTCGCCACCGAAACGTGCCGCTCCTTATCGTCCGTTTCACCGAATTCACGCTTTCCGCAATCGTCTATAAACTCCTTTTTGCGACTGCGCACACATTCCCGCACCGTTTTCAAACTGGTCAAAATCACCGTAGAACTCATAATCGGGCATTTCCTCTTGGCCGTAAGATAGAATTCGTCCGACGCATACACTACCCTCTCGTGATACTTTTCAAACATCATATCGCCGAAAAACTCCAGCGTGTCTATCGCCTTGCCTGCGGTTTCTTCGTTGAAAAACTCCAGCTTCGGCAGCTTATTCTGAATCTCGTTACACCTACAGGCACGCAGGCACGCTCTTTACCGCAAAATTAAAACATACAAAAGGTCGGTCAGCGTTTTCTCAAGCTCCTTACCGTCATTAAGTCCGGGACAAAAGCTTTATCTGTGTATTTATCTCGGTGCCTGCCGCCGCCATTTTATAAAGATAATCAGGCACTGCTGCATTCCGGATTTTCGTCAGCTTTACACGAAGCTCAGGATTAGTCGTATGCACGAAATATTCATCGGCAGCTTCATCTTTATAATTCTGTCCATCCTCGTCGCTGAGATTTGTCATGGTAATAGTTGCCCTGCAAAAACTCAGGCGTGAGTCATCATCCTTGAAGTGCAGCGTTTCACGCATACCCTTCGGAAGCTGATTTATAAAGCCCAGAACACGCAGTTATTCTTGGTGCTGCTTGCAGTCCATAAGATAGGTCTCAAAATTAAGTCCGAGGTCGTCATACTCGCCCTTTCTTACCTTTACCGTCTTGTCCTCAAGCTCTATCACGAGCTTTATCAGAAGCATAAAACTGATAGTCGAAGTATGTCGTGTATAGCGTTTCCGTTTGAAAACAGAGCTTCGCCCGCCTTATCCTGCCTTATCGGCAGGAGAACCTTTATCTACGGTTATCCCTTACAGACACGTTATCAGTCCTTTCTCTCAATTAAGCATACATATATATTATACACTTTATAACGCAATCATCCAACATTAAAATGTTCTGCCTTCGCATAAAAACGGATACCGTACACTGCAATATGGCACCCGTTTTTCATTATCTTTTTTCGCCTGCGGCATTTAAACCTCAGCCTTACCGTTTTTACGCCTGATACCGCATACTGCGGCGTATAATATAAGTATTCCCTGAAGACACGGCGGTTATCGCAATGCCCTCGTTGAATCCTTTTCACAGTATAGCACAGCCTTATTTCGTGCCTGCCCCTCGTGTACCCGTGCCCCTGACACAGCCGTTATTCACATTGTACACATCCGTTTTTTTCGCCGTCCACATAAGCACCCAGCCTTCGTTGTACGAAACGCTGAAAAACACAACATTCTCTTTTTCAGCTCGTTGCGCTGTAAAGTCCGTTGCTCGTCTTTTTCACAGGAGGAAGCTGCACTCCGCCTTGTCCCTTTAAATCAGCCTTTATATTCGTGTCATCCGTAATTTCTCCTGCCGTATTGCTTA
>VOFB01000282.1_pt1 | contig 60001 bp, 62 predicted proteins | sample 5384141 | NCBI WGS metagenome assembly VOFB01 (sample SAMN12384721, study PRJNA508395) | human gut metagenome | isolation source: healthy gut A | host: Homo sapiens
GGCCGCAGTAAGAGCCGTCCGCCAAAGCAGCTACCAAGAGAGTGGAAGATCTTCTGGCAGAGATCCAGCGGCTGCGAGCGGAGGTGAATACCTAAAAAACGCAAGCCTTGGTTTTGGAGACGAGCGACGCCAACACAAAACGTTGGTAGTTCAGAAGCTAAAGGCAAAACACGCACTCCAGCATCCTACTCTCAATCGCTCAACTGCCCCGTGCATCTTTCTATTATCATTTGAAGCAGATGCAGAAAGAAGACAAATATGCATCTGTTAAGGAAGAAATCACAACGATTTACCACGAAAACAGGGGGCGGTACGGCTATCGCCGGATCACGGCAGAACTTCGCAAGCGTACATTCTCGTGAACCACAAGACTGTCCAGCGGCTTATGAAAGAGTTGGGCTTAGTTTGCCGTGTCAGGATGAAGAAGTATCGCTCTTATAAGGGAGAAGTGGGCAAAATTGCGCCAAACTTACTGAATCGGGTTCATGTGACAAGCCAACCAGAAATGGGTCTGCGGATGTGACGGAGTTCAGCCTGTTCGGAGAAAAACTTACCTGTCCCGATTCCTCGATTTACTGTAACGATCTGGTCAGTTACACCATATCGGATCGTCCTGTGCTCAGCATGGTGACGACCATGCTGAACAGGCATTTGCAAAAATTCCAGACGGAACAAACCTCATTCTCCATTCTGATCAGGGCTGGCACTATCAACACAAGCAGTATCAACGGATGCTCCGAGAGAAAGGCATCCGGCAGAGCATGAGCCGCAAAGGGAACTGTCTGGACAATGCTGTGATAGAAAAATTTCTTTTGGGCTGCCTCAAAAGTGAGCTGCTATATCTTGCAGGAATTTCAGTCCATGGAGCACTTCAAACAGGAACTCGTCGAGTATCTGGACTACTACAACAAACCGCAGGATTAAGGCCAAAAGCTGAAGGGTCTGCCGCCTGCATCACAGACAACAAGCCCTTTCGGCTACTTGAACAATTTTTACTTCAAATATTGTCTAACTTTTTGGGGTCACTTCAGGATTGAGCACTCTGCTTTCGTTATTTTATGCAGTTATTGGAGATATACTCGCGTACGCGGAACTTTGCGCCGTTTTCGCACAGCTTGCGGCAGGCTTCAATGTCCTCTGCAGGCATGGTGCTGACGACCGTCATCACCACATGCGGCACGTTTTTGGCTTCTGCCGTAAATGCAACATGGCATCAAACGCCTCGGGGCCGTATTTCCGGTGACATACCGCATCATCGTACTTTTCGGCGGTCGGCGCGTTTAAGCTGACGGACACAATGTCCAAAAAGCCCGTGCATTTCCGGCGCGGCGTTGCGCCAGTGATGCAGTCTGCAAGGCCGTTTGTGTTGACGCGCAGGGTGTAATTGCCCATTTCTTTTAAGCGCGGCAAGCCCATGTCGTCCCAGCGGCAGGCAGGCTCGCCGTAGCCGCAGAACAATTCAGCGTGAGGCGGTTTTTAAGGTCGGCTAAGATTTTCTCTTTTGTCGGCTCCGCGCCTTCGTACCACAGGTCTACGCTGTGGCGCGCGTTTTAAACGTCACAACACCGCCAAGGCCGATGTACATGCCGAGCTTTTACGGTCTCCTCAGGGCATTGTGCACTGCCGGAAAAGCAGTGCGACGCCCTTCGGCTTGTATTTCCGCAGAATGTCCATCATATCGCCGTGGGACTCGCGGTCATGGATGACAACGGCAGGTCGTGTTTTTCGCGAGCTCCAGCTGGGCGATAAGCACTCTTTCTGCTTTCGCGCGGGCACTCATCCTCCCAGTGGTAGTCGAGGCCGATCGCCGACGGCGACGATCTTCGGGTGGGAAAGCAGCGCTTCCACGTCCGAAAGCCAGTTATCGGGCAGGTCGTTTGCGCACTCCGGGTGGATGCCGACTGCACCCGTAGATATAATCGTATTTTTCACAGAGCGCCACGGTTTCTTTGAGGCTTTCATAATCGGCTGCCATATTGATGACCGCAACGACGCCCTTTTTGCGGTAGTACGGAGCCGAGCAGCTCGTCACGGTCGATGTCGAACTGCTCGCTGTCGTAATGTGCGTGGGAATCAAATATCATAGAGATTTTCCTTAGCGAATTTTGGAGCCTGCCGGGGTGCCGTCCACAAATACGACGCGCACATCGTCCTCGCCTGCGTCTGCCGCAAGGATCATGCCCTGGCTTTCCACGCCGCAGAGTACGGCGGGCTTCAGGTTCGCGACGACGATGACGGTGTGACCGATGAGGTCTTCCGGCTTATACCACTTCGCGATGCCGGACGCGACCGTGCGGGGTGTGGAGGTGCCGTCGTCGAGCGTGAGCTTCAAGAGCTTCTTTGCACGCTTGATCGGCTCGCAGGCAACGACCTTTGCGGCGCGCAGCTCAACCTTTGCAAAGTCTTCAATATTGATCTGGGCAAGACCCTCAATTTCCTTCTTCGGCTCTTCCTTCGGAGCGTACTTCGCTTCCACAGCGGCAATCTTCTCGTCCATCTCCTTCGGATCGATACGGGCGAAGAGAATCTCCGGCTTGTCTGTTACTTTACCCCCATTCGGGTAAACGCCGAACGTATCGAGCGTATCGTATGCGCGCAAGGTCGTGCCAAGCTGTGCGACGATCTTCTCTGCGGAGTCCGGCATAAACGGTGTGAGGAGCGCCGCGCCGATCGTGATGCTTTCCACAAGATTATAGAGAACGGTGGAAAGTCTGTCGGCTTTCGCTTCGTCCTTTGCAAGCGCCCACGGCATCGTTTCGTCAATGTACTTATTGCAGCGCTTGAAGAGCGTGAAGATTTCGAAATGGCATCTGCCACGCGCAGTTGATCCATCTTCGTCTGCACGCTGTTCTTTGTGGCGAGCACAACGCTCTTTAAATCGTTATCGACATCTTCTACGACGTTTTTGTTCTCTACAACGCCGCCGAAGTACTTGTTTGTCATGGAAATGGTGCGGTTTACAAGGTTGCCGAGCGTGTTTGCAAGGTCGGAGTTCGTGCGTTCGATCATCAGATCCCACGTGATGGTGCCGTCGGATTCAAACGGCATCTCGTGCAGGACGAAATAGCGCACCGCGTCTACGCCGAAGAGGTCTACAAGGTCTTCTGCGTAAATGACGTTGCCCTTCGATTTGCTCATTTTGCCGCCGTTCATCAGAAGCCACGGGTGACCGAACACCTGCTTCGGCAGCGGCAGGTCGAGCGCTATGAGGAAAATCGGCCAGTAGATGGTGTGGAAGCGGATGATGTCCTTGCCGATGAGGTGCAGGTCTGCCGGCCAATCACGCTTGAACTGCTCGGTGGAGTTGCCGTCGCAGTCGTAGCCGATGCCGGTGATGTAGTTTGTGAGCGCGTCGAGCCAAACATACACGACGTGCTTGCAGTCAAAATCGACCGGAATGCCCCACTTGAAGGAGGTTCTGGAAACGCAGAGATCCTGCAGGCCGGGCAGGAGGAAGTTGTTCATCATTTCCGTTTTACGCTGCGGCGGCTGGATGAACTCCGGGTGTTTATTGATATAGTCGATGAGGCGGTCTGCATACTTGCTCATCTTGAAGAAGTATGCCTCTTCCTTCGCGGGCTTGACCTCGCCGCCGCAGTCCGGGCACTTGCCGTCGACAAGCTGGGACTCGGTGAAGAAGGACTCACACGGCGTGCAGTACATGCCCTCGTAGTGGCCCTTATAAATATCGCCCTGCTCGTAGAGCTTTTTAAAGATCTTTTGTACCTGCTTTTCGTGGTAATCGTCCGTGGTGCGGATGAATTTATCGTAGGAGGTGTTCATCACGTCCCAGTTCGCCTTGACAATCTTCGCGACGTTGTCGACATATTCCTTCGGGGTGATGCCGGCGGCATTGGCCTTTTCTTCAATCTTCTGGCCGTGCTCGTCCGTGCCGGTCTGGAAGTAGACATCATAGCCCTCCATACGCTTATAGCGCGCAATGCTGTCGGCGAGCACGATCTCATACGTGTTGCCGATGTGCGGGCGGCTGGAGGTGTAGGCGATAGCCGTCGAAATATAGTACTTCGGTTTACTCATGGGTGGATCATTCCTTTACAATGTATTTTCAAGGGGTTAATTTTTTTCTACGGTTGAATGTATTCAACTGAATAGTACGGCGGAAAGTGCCGAGAGGATCATCAGCCCGGCCAAAATCGCCGCGCCGATGCGAATGATGAGCTTGCGTTGCTTTTCGGTTTTCATAGAAAGCTCCTTTCGCGGGTGCAGGGCATGCCTGTACGTGTACCCTTTATTTTACCATTCTTTTTTCACCTGTAAACCGCTAATTGACTTTATTTTCCGCCGCGGTTACAATAAAAGCGGAAATACTTTTTGAAATGAGGGAAAAACCCGATGCAGTTTTTAAATACAGAAGAAAAACCGCGCGCGCGGCGGTCATCAACGATCTTTCCGGTGCGGGGAAATGCTCGCTTACGGTGATGCTGCCGGTGCTGTCCGTCTTGGGGTGCGAGACATCCGTGCTGCCGACGGCGGTGCTTTCCACACGGCGGCTTTAAAGATCCCGTGTACCGCGATTTGACGGACGATATGCTGAAAACGGCACAGCACTGGAAGCGCGAGGGGGCCGCGTTTGAGGGCATCTGCTCCGGGTACCTCAGCAGCCGCGAGCAGATTGACACTGTGCGGGAAATCTTCGAGCTGTTTACGGACGAACACAGCCGTCCGCTGCGCCTTGTAGACCCCGTGATGGGCGACAACGGCACGCTGTACGGCATTTTTAATAAAGAAACGGCGCAGAGCATGACGAGGCTTTGCGAAAAAGCGGACATTTTAACGCCGAACATGACAGAGGCATATTGCCTTTTACACGAGCCGTTTAAGAACGGGCCGTATGACGAAAAGGAGCTTAAAAGAGTAATGAAAGCCCTTTCCGACTTTGGGCCGAAGATCGTCATTCTGACGGGTGCGTATACGGACGGGAAGAAAATCGGCGCGGCGTGCTACGATAGGGGAAAAAGACGAGACGGCGCTGGTGCTTTCCGACCGCGTGCCGGGCAAATACCACGGCACGGGGGATATTTTCGCGGCCGTGATGCTGGGAGCGATGTTAAACGGCAAAACGGTAAAGGAAGCCTGCGCCGCCGCCGTGCGGTACACCGCAAAGTGCATAGAAGAAACGAGAAAAGCATGCGGTGACAACACCATTTGGGGCGTGAAATTCGAAAAATGTCTGCCGTTTTTGATGCACGATGTGCTCACGGAGAACGATAAATAAAGTCTTTTGTCAAGTTTTCTTCAGAAAACTTGCGGGTTCTAGGGCAGCGCCCTAAGTCGCTTTCCGCAGAAAGCGAAATCTTATTGCCTAACAAAAAACTAAGAAACCCAGTTGCATAGGTTCCTTGAAAGGGCGGCTCAAAGCCGCCCTTTTTATATAGCTGTGAGTATGCGTTGACGCGCATTATCTCTTCCTTTTCCTCAATCAGAGGGAGCCTGAAATTAAATAAAAACCGCCGGACATCGCAGGACATCAGAGGACATTGTAGGACATCAGAGGACATGAATTTGAAAAGTTTCCCTTTCGAGGGAAACTTTTCTGCGTTTTGGGGGTATGGGTGAAGAGACAAACGGGCGGGCGAAAAAACGAACGCCGTTTGGCGCTTCAAAACTTTCAGAGAGGATGTGGAACATGGTGAACGAAACGGCGAAGGAGGGCTTTCGCAGATTGGCGTTCGGCGGCATTCATGATGCCGTAAGGCTGCTTTTTTGTGAGGACGTGAACCCGCGCACGCTGAAAAACATGGATCTGTTCGCCGTCTCCGAAATTCGCAGACCGAAAAACGGCGGCATGGAAATTCGGTTTTTCGACCGGATCGAAGCGCTGCGGCTCCTCAGTGAGCTCGAGACGAGCGGGACGGGTGCACAGGCGCTGCTCTCCGCCATTGAAAGCGGTGCGGCGGCGCTGAAAGACGGGGATAAGCCGTGACGCCGTTTTCCGAAAAGCAGATGCAGGTCTTGTGCTGGTGGGGCGAAAAAAGCCCGCACCGGGATAAGCTTGCCGTCATCTGCGACGGCGCGGTGCGCAGCGGCAAAACCACCTGTATGGGGATATCCTTTTTTCTGTGGGCGATGGCACGCTTTCAAAATACGAGCTTTGCGGTGTGCGGCAAAACGATCCGTTCTGTGCGGAGAAATGTGGTCGCGGAGCTTATACCAAAGCTAAAGTCTATGGGCTTTTCCATGCGCGTGCGGCAGGCAGAGAACGAGATTATCCTATCGTATCAGGGCAGAGAAAACCGCTTTTACCTTTTCGGAGGACGAGATGAATCGAGCGCGGCGCTCATTCAGGGCATGACGCTCGGCGGCGTTTTGTTTGACGAGGTTGCGCTGATGCCGCGCTCTTTTGTGGAGCAGGGCATTGCGCGCTGTTCGCTGAAAAACGCGAAGCTGTGGTTCAACTGCAACCCGGAGCACCCGCAGCACTGGTTTTACCGCGAGTGGATTTTGAAAGCCGAGAGCCGAAACGCGCTTTACCTGCACTTTACGATGGAGGACAACCCGTCGCTCAGTGAAGATGTGCGAAAGCGCTACCGAACGATGTTTTCGGGCGCGTTTTACAGCCGGTTTATTGAGGGCAAGTGGACGGCGGCGACGGACTGATTTACCCGTTTGCGCTTGACCTCCTGTGCGAAGTGCCGAAAGCGGACTTTGAGCGGTACGCGGTGTCCATCGATTACGGCACGGTAAACCCGACCTCTATGGGCCTTTGGGGGCTTTTGTGCGGCGTGTGGTACCGCGCAGACGAGTATTACTTTGACGCGCGGCTTGAAAACACGCGGCGCACGGACGAGGAGCACTTTAAGGGGTTTTTGGAGCTCATTCGCGGCAGAACGCCAGATGTGATTGTATGCGACCCCTCGGCGTCGAGCTTTATCACACTTTTGCAGAGCCGTGGTTTTGCAGTGACGGCGGCGAAAAACGACGTTTTAAACGGCATCCGCATGACGGCAACGGCGCTGCGCACGGGGCAGATCAAGGTGACAAAGGGCTGCGTGGACGCGGTGCGGGAGTTTTCCCTCTACCGCTGGGCAGACGACGGCGCGCGGGATGTGCCTGTGAAGGAGAATGACCATGCCATGGACGACATCCGCTATTTTGTCTCCACGGTGCTCGGCGCGGGCGAAAGCTTTGCCTGCGCGGTGCAAAGGGAGACGGGGAAAGGAGTTAGCATTTGGGATTTTTGAAAAAGGAGAAGCGCACGGCCGTTTCGGTGCAGACGCAGGGCGGGTACCCGCCGGTGCTGCCGGTGACGGCAGGCGAGCGTGCACTGTACCGTGCCTTGCGCGAGCAGGTGCCGATCATCGACGCGGCAATCTACAAGCTGGTGCGTCTTATCGGCGGGTTTGAGGTGTATTGCCCCGAAAAGCACACGGAAAACGCGCTGCGCGGGTTTTTAAAAACCGTGCCCGTAAACGGCTGCAACATGGGCATCGATAACTTTATATCGGTCTATTTTGAGCAACTTTTAACGTATGGCAATGCAATTGGGGAGATCGTACTCGCAAACGGGGAAATTCGGGCGCTGTATAATGCGTCGCTCGAAGACCTCGAGATTCGGCTCATCTCGCCGCTTGAAACGGGCGTGTTCGTCGTAAGGGACGGGCGTGCGGAGCCGTGCCGCTACCCGGAGCTCATTTTGACTTCGGCGTTAAATCCGATGCCGGGCAGCGCGATGGGAAGCTCCATTTTAAAGGGCCTGCCGTTTGTGAGCGAGGTGCTTTTGAAAATTTACCGCACCGTCGGCATCAACTGGGAGCGTATGGGCAATGTGCGCTTTGCGGTGACGTGCAAAAACGAGGGCTACATGAACGCGGGTGACCGCGCGGGGCAGCTTGCAAAGGAGTGGAGCCGTGCGATGCACGGCCCCGGCGTGAGCGACTTTGTGGCGGTGGGCGACGTGCAGATTAAAGCCATCGGCGCGGACGGGCAGCAGATGGACAGCGAAGTGCCCGTGCGGCAGATGCTGGAGCAGATTGTGGCGAAAATGGGCATTCCGCCGTTTTTGCTGGGGCTTTCGTGGTCCTCGACGGAGCGCATGTCGAGCCAGCAGGCGGACATGCTGACGAGCGAGCTGACGGCGTACCGCAGAATTTTGGAGCCGGCGGTTTTGAAGATCTGCAAAACGTGGCTGCGGCTAAATGGTCTTGACGACACGGTGGAAATCGATTGGAACGAGATCACGATGCAGGACGAAGTCGATCACGCGAACGCTGCGTATCTCATGGCGAAGACGGAGCAGCTTTTAAAGGAGGGGGAAGCTTGAGCGAAACGGTAACGGCGGTACAGCCGGATAAAGCGGCGATGGAGAAGATCAACCTTTACACGCGCCGCGCCTATAAGCCGGAGGAGGTGTACACGTTTTCGGTCGTTTTGTGCGACAACGAGGTGGATAGGGACGGTGAGTGCTTTACGAAAGAGACACTCGAGGAGCTTGCGAAGCTGTTTGTCGGCAAGACGGGCATTTTAGACCACGAACCGACGAGCAAAAATCAGACGGCGCGCGTGTTTGACGCTGCGGTGAAGGAAATTCCCGGAAAGGTAACATCTTTAAACGAGCCGTATGCGCAGCTCACTGCACAGGCGTATGTGCCGCGAAACGACGGGACGAAGGCGTTTATTGAATCCATTGAAAGCGGCATACGCAAGGAAGTCAGCGTGGGGTGCGCAGTGAAAAAGCGCGTGTGCTCCGTGTGCGGCGCGGAAAGCTGCGTGCACGTGCCGGGGAAAACGTACAACGGCAAGCGCTGTGTGCGTATTTTAAGCGGCGCGGCGGACGCGTATGAATTCTCATTCGTGGCAGTGCCTGCACAGCGCGCGGCAGGCGTGGTAAAGAAATTTTCGCCGCGCTTTGAAGAATCGGAGAAGAAAAAGGAGGTCAAAACGGTGTACGACATTGTAAAAAAGCTCGCGGACGGCGAAGACAGCGTGACGGTGGCAAAGGAGGAGCTCAACATGCTCAAAACGGAGCTGAAAGCGCTTTTCGACCGCGCGGAGTGCGGAGACCGCTACCGTGCGGCGCTGTGCGAACGCATCTATAAGCTGAGCGCCGTGGCGCAGCCGGAGTTTAAACGCGGACTGACGGAGGCGATCACAAAGTCGCTCGGCATTGCAGAACTGGAAGAAATGGCGGCGGCGCTCGCAAAGGCGGCGGAGCGCAAAATGCCTGTGATGCCGCAGCTGGCAGCGAAAAAGACGGAAGACACGAACGCGGCAGACGACGGCGCGTTCCGCATTTAAGAAAGGGGATTATACAATGGCATTTGAAAACATTACACTCGAAAAAGGCATGTACGGCGTGCCGGGCAAGAATTTTACACAGGTTTTGGAGGAGCTGGACGGCTCCCAGAACTACGCGGGCACACCGTTTGCGGGGCTTGACGCGTACCAGAGGCAGCTTAAACGCTTCGGCATTCGTGTGAGCGGTGCGAACTGCGACACCGTGGAGAAGTTTTTCACCTCCTCGCAGAGCGCGGCACTGTTCCCGGAATACGTCGCCCGCGCAGTGCGCCAGGGCATGGAGATGGCGTCTTCCCTGCCGGACATCGCGGCGACCGTGACGAAGATCGACACGCTCGATTATCGCACCGTGCAGACGGCGACGGCTTCTGACCAGAAGATCGAAGACCCCGTAGCGGAGGGCGCGGCCATTCCGGAGACGGTCATCAAGACGGCGGGCTCGCTTGTGACGCTGCATAAGCGCGGCAGACTGATTGTCAGTTCCTACGAAGCGCTGCGCCACCACAGACTGGACCTCTTTACGGTCATTCTGCGCCAGATCGGTGCGTACATTGCGCGCAGACAGATGAAGGACGCAGTGGACGTGCTCTTAAACGGCGACGGCACGAATACGGGCATCACCGTGACGGCGCTTACCGCTGCGCCGACCTACAACGACCTTGTGACGCTGTGGGGCAAGCTTTCCGACTATAACTTCAATACGATCCTGGCCGGAACGACTGCTTTGCAGGCGCTCCTTAAGATCACGGAGTTTAAGGACGCGCAGGCGAGCCTCAACATTAAGGGTGCGGGCAAGCTCATCACGCCGCTTGGCGCGACGCTCATCCATGTGCCGTCCATGGACGCGAAGAAGATCATTGCGCTCGACAAGAACTGTGCGCTTGAGATGGTGCAGGCGGGCGATGTGCTGACCGACTACGACAAGCTCATCGACCGCCAGATGGAGCGCGCGGCCGTGAGCGCCGTGGCGGGCTTTGCACAGATCTACGGCGGCGCCGCACAGGGCCTTAGCTACTGATTTTATTCGATTCTGGCAAGCCGTACCGCTTTGGTACGGCTTTGCCGAATAAAAAAGGAGGGGCAAATGGAGATACGAAACGTGCTGGAACGGCTGAAGCTTTTGACAAATGACGACCGCGAAGACCTGCTTTTGATGCTGAGCGGCGATGCGGTGCAGCGGCTGAAAGCGCGCCTTTGCTGCACTGAGGAGGAAGAAAACGCGCATGAGGAGGCGCTGTGCGCAGCGGCTGCGGCGCAGGCGGCGTATCAGTTTTGGCTTTTGGAGGAAGCGGCATCGCCGAAAAGCCTGACGGCGGGCGAGGTGCGCGCGGAATTTGACAAAGGCAGTGAAAAGGGCGCTCGCCTATGCAAAGCAGTGCGAGCGGGCGGTGTCCGGGCTTTTGCATGACGAGGATTTTTACTTCGGCGTGACGGAGGACACGGTGTGAGGAATGTATTTTTGAGGGCACAGCAGATGACGGCGGAGATAAGCGGCGAGAAGGTCGTTTGCCGCGGCGTTGTGCATCGCCTGAAGGAAGACAAAACGGCCTTGCAGGCGGAAACGGAGACGTTCGGCGGGGTAATGAAGCCACTGTATGTCTACTTCGGCGACGGCAAAGTGCTTTGCGGCGCGGAGAACGCGAGGCTGGCTGTGGGCGGCGAGACATTCCGCGTTTTATATGCCGAGGGAAAAAGCGGGATTTGCGGGGCGCTTTACGTGCGCGCGGTGCTGGAAAAGGAGGAAAAAGATGACGGGAACGGAGCTTAGTGCGGCGCTTGCGGAAAAGCTGAAAGTGCTTTTGCCGGACTGCGCGGTGCGCCCGGCGTTTACGGGCACGCTGCAAAGGCTTCCGCAACGTGCCGCGGTGACGGTGGGCGTGATGCAGGAGGAAAACGCGGACGGTGTGTTTGAAACGGTGCTCGGCGTGCAGCTGTATGCGCGCGAAAGGGACGACCACGCGCGGCTGTTTGACGCGGTGTGTGCGGCGGTATCGTCTTTGCCGTGTGCGCTGCGCAGTGTGAAGCGGAGCGAGACGACGTACTCGGCGGCGCTCAGTTGCCTTGTGACGCTTTGCACGGTGCAGGCGGCGACGGGTGCGGCGGATAACGCACGCGCGGCGGTGATGATCGGCGACAAGGTATTTACGGCGGACGCGGTGAAAATTTCGCACGAAGCGAAGGTCAAGCGCTATTACGCCATCGGCGAGGAAAATCCGTATGCGGCGGTGGCGGGCAAAGCGGTGTACACGATTGTGCTGCACGGGTTTTCGGGCGGCGAGGAGGCGCTCCCCGGCGAATTCACACTGCAAACAGGCGGTGCGCGGTACACGCACTGCGTTTTGAAAGCGGCGAGCGAAAATAAGCTTGTGATAGAAGCGGGTGCGTGTGAAAAAATCACACAGCGAACACAAAGCGGAACGGAGGCATAAGGTGGAAGAAGAAAACAAAAACGCACAGGCGCTCTCCGACATTTTGGAGCGCGAGGAGCGGCGATATCCCGCGCTGCTTCGTGCGGATAGGAGGTTTGCATGAACCTGATGACGATGCAGTTTGGCAGCTTTGTGTTTCCGGTGAACCCGACGGAATTAAAACTCGAGCGGGCGTGCCTGCTGCGTGAGACGGTGGGGGTTGACGGCGAAGAACGTGTGGAGGCGGTCGGCAAGCGCAGGGCGCGCGTAGCGGGCAAGGGGCACTTCACCGGGGAGAATGCGATGGCGGTTTACCGCGAGTTAGAGGCGCTTTTCGGTGAAACAGAGACGCTGTACTTGCCGGGGCACAGGCCGTTTGAGGCGGTTTTGAGCGAGCTTGCGCTCATCGGCGTGCCGGAGAAAAACACGGTGCCGTACACGTTCGCCTTTGTGGAGACGGCGGGGAAAAGCGAAGCGGTCTCCGGCCGGACATACCGCGCGAAGGCGGGTGAGAGCCTGTGGGATTACGCGTATTTTACGGGCGTTTCGATTGACCGCTTGGCGGAGAATAACCGGCATATCGCGTGTATTGCGGCGCTGAAAGACGGTGAGGAGGTGCATGTTCCGTGACGGAGTTTTCGCTTGAGTTTGTGTTTGCAAGCGGTGAAAAACACTCACCTAAAGCGGAGCCGAACGAATGGCTTTTAAGAAGCGACGCGGATACGGTGGCGGACAGTTTGACGGTGCGGTTTAGTGTGGGAAAGCGGCTTTTTACGGAAGAGCCCGTGGGGGCGGTGCTTAAAAAGGACGGCGCGGTGCTCTTTGACGGTATCGTGGACGAACACCGCGTGAAATGCCGGAACGGCGCGCGCACGGAGGTCTTCTTCCTGCGCAGCCGCGCGGCGCTTTTGCTCGACAACGAGGCGGCACCGATGGAGCTTAGATTGCCCTCGCTGCGGCTTTTGGAGCGGATGTATCTGATGCCGCTGGGGCTGCACGCCGTGGGCGGCGACAGGCGGCCGGTGGAGGGCGTTTTGACCGTAGAAAAGGGCGTGAGCTGTTTTGAAGCGCTGCAAACGTTCTCTGAAAGATACCTAAACTGTACGCCGTATACGGACAAAAGCGGCGGCGTGCACTTTGAAAGCTACGTGCCGAAAACGGTGAAGCCCGACCGGGTGACGGCGCAGGAGGTGATTTTTTGCCCGTACAAAATGCTGAGCGGCGTTACGGTGCAAAACGCGCAGACGGGCGCATACAGCGCGGAATATCACGATCCTTTGGCCCTACAGGTGCGCGTGCGGTATCTTTCCGCCTATGCGAAAACAGCACCGACGGCGCTTTTAAATGAAAGCCGCAGGGCGGCAAAGCGACTAAAGCTGACGTGTGCTTCTTATATAGACGGGAACATGAGGGACACGATGCGGACGGAGGAGCTTGGCGAGGTGCGGCTCATCTCCAAAAACGTTTTACTGCGCGGGAAAGACGTGAAGACCGAGCTGCATTTTGAACCGGTTTAAAGGAGGCATGAACATGTGGCTGACGAAAAAGGAGACGGCGGAAAAGGCCGAAAGCGTGAAAACGGGCGTTGTGACGACGGGCGGCGGGGAGATTTCCGTCTGCACGGAGCTGGAGCGCCGTGCACCGACTGTAACGGTGCCGTACGGCATGGCGGTGAGCGTGCCGCAGGGTACGGAGGCTGTGATGACCGGCGGTGTGTGCCTTGGCGTTGTGAACGACGCGGGAACGCTTTTGCCCGGCGAGGTGCGGCTATTCTCAGCGGGCGGTGCGGAGATCGTTTTGAAGCTCGACGGCACGGTCGTCATCAATGGGCAGGTGTTTGAGAAAAAGGAGGAATAGCGTGGAGGTCGTGATTTTAAACGGCATAACGCAGACGGCGGCGACAGGGCTGCCGAAGACGGCCGAGGGGCTTAACGCGCTTATGCAGCGCGCGTATAACCGCATTTGCCTAAAACGCGGCGCGTTTTGCTATGACCGCGTGCTCGGCAGCCGGTTTTATATGCTGGATGCAGCGGACGAGCACGCCGAGGAGCGGGCGCTGCGGTATGCGCAGGCGGCGCTGTTGCCCTTAGCCGGTGTTGAGGCGGTCTCCGTGCGGCGCGAGGGGGAGCGGTTTATCTTCGGACTCCAGACGATGCTCGGCACGGGGGAGATTGCGGTGAAAGGGGAGAAAGTGTGAAATTTGAGGAAATTTATACGCACATGGCGGCGGAATACAAAACGCTGGCGGGCGTGGAGCCCGAGGACGCGGCGGACGTTTCGATCCGTCTGAAGGTACTGGCGGGCGAGTTGTATACGGTGCTGTGCGCGGCGGAATCGCTGAAGCTGAATTGCTTTCCGCAGACGGCGGCGGGCGAGGCGCTTGACCTGCACGCCGAAGAGCGCGGACTTGTGCGCAAGGACGCGGTGAAATCTGTGGGCACGCTGACGTTTCGCGCCGAACGGCGCTGAGCTACGCGGCGGAGATCCCCGCGGGCACGGTGTGTGCGGCAAGCGGCGAAAACGCGGTGGAATATGAGACGACGGAGGCGGCTGTGCTGCCCGCAGGCGCACTGACGGTGACAGCGGCGGCGCAGGCGGTTTTGGGCGGCAGGCGCGGCAACGCGGCAAAGGGTGCGGTGAACACGCTCATCACGCCGCCGTCCGGCATTGAAAGCGTGACGAACGATATGCCGTTTACGGGCGGCGCGGATAAAGAGGACGACGAAGCGCTGCGCACGCGCCTTTTGCGGTGCTTTTACGCACTGCCGAACGGCTCGAACACAGAGACGTACCGCCGTGCGGCGCTGATGACACCGGGCGTGAAAAGCGTTCAGGTGGTGCCGCGCGCAAACGGTGTGAACACGGTGGCAGTGTATCTGTACGGCGACAACGGCGCGGTGACGGACGAGGTGCTCGGAAAAGTCGGAGAGACGCTCGAAAAGCTCAAGGAGATCAGTGTGGACGTGACGGTGGCTGCAGCGGTGGCTGTGAAAAAGCCGGTGACAGTTTACGTGAAGCCGAAGGACGGGTGCGCGTTTGAAGATGCGAAAGCATCGTGCACGGCGGCAATCACGGCGTACCTGAATGCGTTTGAGGTGGGCGAGCCGTTTGTGACGGCGGGGCTAATCCATGCGGTGATGGAGACGGGCGTAGCACAAAACTGCACGGTGCCGGCGAGCGTGGCAGACTTTACGCCGAACGCCGGGGAGATCGTCACGGCGGGCGCTGTAAATGTGCTGGAGACGCAGTAAGGAGGGCAAATGACGGAACTGGAAACCCGCATGCGCGCGATGCTCGAAAAAACGGGGCTGTATTTTGGCGAAGACAAGTGGCTTTCGGCAGAGCTTGCGGCGTATGCAAAGGGGCTTGAACTCGTGTATGATACGCTTTCTCATGTGCGGCGCGACGCGTTTGTGCAGACGGCGGAGGAGGACGGGCTGAAAGCGTTTGAATCGCTGTTCCGCGTGGTGCCATCCGTGGACAGCACGAAAAACCGGCGCGCGATGCTGCTGACCCGCGGCGCGGTGACCCCCGCAGACCACACAGTGGAAGCGATGCAAAAACAGCTTTTGGCGGCAGGCATCAACGGGAAGCTCGTCCCGCAAAAGGGCGGCGTGCTGAACATAAATGTGCTCTCTACCATGGGCATTTCCGAAGCGGCGGCGGAAAGCGAAGCGCGCGCGTTTTTGCCTGCGCACCTCAGTTTGGTGTTTGATTTTGGCAAAAACACGTGGGATACACAGGACGCGGCGGGGAGCTCGTGGAATGTGCTCGACCTTCGAAACAAGACTTGGAACGCGCTCGACGTTTTATGAGCGGAAAGGAGAAACATGGCAGCAAGTAAAAAATCAACGGTTCTCGGCCTTTGCCTTTGGGAGGGGACGGACAAGCCGCGCCGTGTGAATTTTGTGGCAGACAACGAAGCCATAGAGTCGCAGCTTGGCGGGCACATTCAAAACGATAACCTGCATTTAAATGACACGCGCAGAAAGCGTTTAGATACGCCGACGGAGGTGCGCACGTACACGGGCACGGGTGCGGCCTCGCGCACGATCTTATTCGGCTTCAGTCCGAGTGCGGTGATCGTTTTTGCGGTGGACAAGCCGTTTTCGCAGGCGACGACGGGCTGCACAAAGCAATACGCCGGCATAGCGGCAGGCGGCCAGAACAGCCTTGGCGTGACGCTTTCCACGGCGCAGGTGACAGTGCGGCAGACCCAAACCGCCCCGACGGACGGCAGCGGCATGGCATCGCTGAACGAAAGCGGCGTAACGTACGCGGTGCTGGCGTTCAGATAAGGCGTTATATCATTTTCCGCGAGGAAAATATCATATCGAACAAAAGAGATATATCATTAAAAAAGAAGCGCGCAGCTTTTGGAGGAGCTGCGCGCTTCTTGGTGTATTGCGTGTAATTTTCAGGGATTTCTAAAGGCGGTTTTTATGAATTTGCAGCGCAAATTCATTGGGAGACCCCCTAATTGGGTCTCCCACGAACAAACAGTCCACCGGACTGTTTGTTCTCCCGTCCTGATTTTTGGGAGGCAAAAGGTGTTTCGTCGTCTGCGGACGACGACCAAAGGCGCTGCCTTTGGAATTCGCAAGTTTTCTCGAAGAAAACTTGACTAAAGACTTTATTCATTCGCTTGCCGCAGGCAGGTGTTAGCCTTGCGTTTCGCCTTTATCTTCGAGTAGGGTGACGGTGACGGTAAATTCTTCGCCGCCTACGCCGCTCTCGTTCGGGCGGAACAGGTGGATTTCGGCGGTATCGCCGGGCTTATAATTTAAAAGTGCGTTTGCGAGCTCTTCAAGCGATTTCGTTTCGGTATCATCGATGGCGGTGATGATGTCATACGCCTGCACGTCTGTGCCGTTAAAGCAACTGTCTTCGTCAATCTCGCTGATCATGAAGCCCTGCGGGACGTCATACATGGCGGCCTGCATCTGGGTGATGGCGGTGCCTTTGATGCCGAAGCGGACGCGGCCTTGCACATAACCGCCTGCAAGCAGGTCGTCTATGATGCTCTTTGCGCCGGTGATCGGGATGGCGAAGCCCATGCCCTCGTACTGCTCGGAGACGATTTTAGCGGAACTGATGCCGATGACCTGACCGTGTAAGTTGACGAGCGGGCCGCCGGAATTGCCGGGATTGATGGCGGCGTCGGTTTGGATATACGTCATGCCGTTCGAGCTGTACGAGCCGACGGAACGGTTAAGGCCCGAGATAACGCCGCGCGTGATGGAGCCGGAGAACTGCTCGCCGCCCGGGTTGCCGATGGCGACGACCCACTGGCCCATGCGCAGGTCATCACTGTCGCCGAACTCGGCGGGCATGTAGCCTGTGCCGTCGATTTTGAGCACGGCGAGGTCGGTGGTTTTATCGAACCCGACGACGACGGCGTCGTGAAGTTCACCATCATACGTTTTGACCTGCACGGAAACGGACTTGGAATTTAAAATGACATGGCTGTTCGTGATGATGTAGCCGTCTTCCGTTGCGAAAATGCCGGTGCCTGTGCCCTGCGTTTCGCCGCTCTGCGTGATGACAAGCACGGTGGACGGGATGACCTTATCGTACACGGCATCAATATCGAGCTCGGCGGTATTCGGCTCTTTATCTAAGGTGATGCCCTCCGTATTCGGGGTGACGGCGATGTCCGGCGGGGTGAAGCTGTCGTCCGCATCGGGCGTTTCGTCTTCGCCGGGCGTTTCGCTGTCGCTGCCGTCGTTTTCATGCGGGAAGTTCGGGATGAGCGGATCGCCCGGCAGCGTTGTGACGCCGTAATCGCGGTTCACGGCGGCGTAGATGCCGTAGGAAGCAAAGCCGATGACGGAGCCTGCGACGAGGACGGACATGACGATGATGAGGATGCGCAACCCGAGCGGCATTTTTCTTTTTGCGGCGCGGGATGCGGATACGGATTTTGCATATTCTGCGGGTACGGCGGGGGATAAGCACCCTGTCCGTAGGGCGGCGGGTACTGCCCCGGCTGCGGCTGGGTATTGTAGTTTGTATAGCCATACGGCGGGTTACCGTACTGCGGGGCGTTTGGCTGCGTGTTGTACGGATAGGGCTGATACGGCGGCTGCGGGGATAATAGCCGATATGCTGAACGGGCTGCGGCTGTGGCGGAATGTTCACGTTCGGGATGGGCTGGGCTTCCGGCGCCTGCTCGGCATTCGGGAGCGGCTCTGCCGTGGGGGCATCGGAAACGGTCGGTTCCGGGGTGACAGTCGGTTCTGCGGGAGCGGCCGGTTCATCAGAAACGGTGGGCTCTGCGGGAATGGTCTCTGCGGTTTCCGGTGTTTCGGGGATATTGTCTTCGGAAGAAGCAGGCTCCTGCATTTCCGGGGTTTTGTTTTCAAAATCGTCCATGGTGTGATACCTCACTTTTGGATTTATTTCTGATCGGGCTCTTTATTATCCTTGTGGCCGTGGTGCTCCTTTTTGGGGCGCTCCGAGATGACGGCATCTTCGACCGGCACGGTGACCGGGATGGAGCCGGTATTGTACTTCAACTTCGGGGGTTCCTGCGGCTTCGGAATATAGAACGAGAAGCGGGTGTACTCGTTCACGACGGAGGAGACGGAAATGTCGCCGCCGTGGAGCTTGATGATGGTGCGGACAAGGTACAGGCCGAGACCCATACCGTTTTTATCCTGACTTCTCGATTTATCAGTCTTATAAAACTTCTCGAACACGAGGGGGAGCTCATCGGACTGGATGCCGGAGCCGCTGTTTTCGATGGTGACGACGATGCGGTCGATGCTGTCCGAGACGTTGAAGGAGATGTAGCCCTCGGTGTTTGTGAACTTGACGGCGTTTTCGACAAGGTTATAGACGACCTGATGCAAAAGGTCTTCATCGCCGTGCACCTGCATGGGCTGCAAGGTATCGAGCCCGCGGATGTCGATCTTTTTCTCGTCGATGCTCTTTTCAAACGTGAGCACGGTGGAGAGGACGGTCTCGGAAATATCGAAATCGTTTGGGCGGAGCTTCAGCTCGCCGTTATCGATGCGGGAGAGATTTAACATAGTGCGGACAAGACGCGAGAGGCGCTTGACCTCGTCGGAGACGATGTGCAGGTAATGCGACTGGCGCTCCGGCGGAATGGTGCCGTCCAGAATACCGTCGATGAAGCCCGCGATGGTTGTCATCGGGGTCTTTAACTCGTGCGAGACGTTCGCGACGAAGCTGCGGTTCATGCTTTCGCTGCCGGAGAGCGAATCTGCCATGTTGTTGAACGCGGTGGCAAGCTGGCCAATCTCGTCGTTGCTTGTGACGGGCACGCGGATGGAGAAATCGCCGTCGCCGAAGCTTTTGGCTGCGGCGGACATCTGCCGCAGGGGCTTGACGAGCCGGTAGGAGAAGAGGCCGACGACAACGAACGCCAGAATGAACGCGGCGGCTGCGGCAATGAGGAACATTTGCAGTGCGGCGAACTGATACTCCGTGAGGGAGGCAGCGTTCATGGCGGCAAAAACGGCACCGACGGGCACTCTGGTGCTGTTTTCGCCTCCTGCCTCGGAAGATGATGTTTCGGCGACGGAATAAAGCGGCACGCCGACGACGTAGTACGGGGTATCGTAAATGCCGTTTTTGCGTCCGTCGCCGGTATAGGAACCCTCGGACGCGCACTTTACGATGTCTGCCGAAATCTTCGTCTGCGGGATGAAATTTGTGCCGATATTTGAGGTGCTGTTGGCATAGGCACCGAACAGGACGTTGCCCTCGAGATCGGTGACGAAAATATCGGCATCGATATTGAGAGAGAACGTGCGCACAAAGACTTTCAGAAGCTCCGGTGCACCGTTATTCGTGATGTCTACGACGGAAGTAATGGACGCCATGGACGAGGCGTTTTGCATAAGCAGTTTGCGCTTATCGCTTTTGGTGTACTGCGAGAACACAAACATCATGACGCTGCCGAGCACGATGAAGCTGGCGAGCACGATGACCATGGTGACGCGCAGGTATTTTCCGAACAGGGATTTTTGCAAGGGGAATCCTTCCTTTCGCCGGCTTATTCTTTCACTTCAAACTTATAGCCGACACCCCAGACGGTTTTAAGCGACCATTTATCGGAAACGCCTTCGAGTTTTTCACGCAGGCGCTTAACGTGCACGTCTACGGTGCGGGAATCGCCGTAATAATCAAAGCCCCACACTTCGTCGAGGAGCTGGTCACGCGTGAAGACGCGGTTCGGGTTCGAGGCGAGATGATAGATAAGCTCCATTTCCTTCGGCGGAGTGTCAATCTGGACGCCCTTGACCTTGAGTTCGTAATTTGTAAGGTTGATGGAGAGATTCTCGTAGTGAACTTCTTTCACCTGAGAGGATTCTTTTTTGCCAATGCGGCGGAGGACGGCGTTGATGCGCGCGATGACCTCTTTTGTCTCGAAGGGCTTTACGACGTAATCGTCCGCGCCGAGCTCTAAGCCGAGGACTTTATCGAACACTTCGCCCTTGGCCGTCAGCATAATGATGGGGCACTGGGACTTTTTGCGGATCTCGCGGCAGACCTGCCAGCCGTCGAGCTCCGGGAGCATGATGTCGAGCAGCATGAGGTCCGGGTTGACGGAATCAAACATTTGCACGGCCGCCTTGCCGTCGTTTGCAATGGCTGTTTCAAAGCCTTCCTTTTCAATATACAATCTTAAAAGCTCACAGATATTTCTATCGTCGTCTACGATCATGATTTTGCCGGATGCCATAAATTTCTACCTTCCTTATTCCAATATTGCGGGGCGAAAAGCGACCCCGTTTCCTCCCGGAAATCCCCTGTTTGTGCAGAGTATGACCAGTTTGTATTTATTGTACCGATTTATTGCGTCGAATGCAAGAACAAAAGGTGAATATTCTGTGACGATAGGGCTTGTTTTGGGGCGCGGAATTGGTGAAAATGCGCGTTTTTATGCGAAGTGTTGCGGCGGAAAATAAAGTGTGTTATACTGTATCAGTTCGATTTTAGACTGTGAACAGGATAACGGTCGGACAAAATGAAAACTAAAGGCTTTAAACAGCGTACTTCGCCGTGCTTGCGGCGAAGTCTTTTCATGCGAAAAAACGCGTTTGGAGCGTAGAGATTTACAAAAAAGAAAGGAAGTTTGATTTTATGGCGGAAAAAACGGTGAAGCTTGAGGACCCGGCAAACAACCGCATGGGCTCCGCGAAGATGCTGCCGCTGATTTTGACGATGGCACTGCCGGCAATGTTCTCGATGCTGATTCAGGCGCTTTACAACATTGTGGACAGCTACTTTGTGGCGCAGGTGAGCCAGAACGCACTGACGGCAGTCTCGCTGGCGTTCCCGATTCAGAACCTGTTGGTGGCATTCGGCGTGGGCACCGGCGTGGGCGTGAGCTCACTCATTTCCCGCAGACTCGGCGAGCGCGACCAGGAGGCGGCGGACAACGCGGCGACGCACGGCATTATTCTTTCCGCGATCACGTATGTGGTCTTTGCAGTTTTCGGTGCGATCGTGGCGCGTCCGTTTACGGCGCTTACACGCAGGACGCGGAAGTGCTCAGCATGGGCACGACGTACATCACGATTGTGACGGTAGCATCGTTCGGCTTCTTCTTTGCGGCGGTCATTGAAAAAATGTTACAGGCGACGGGCAACATGGTGATGCCGATGATCATTCAGCTTGTGGGCGCGGTGGCAAACATCATCTTTGACCCGATCCTCATTTTCAACTTCAACATGGGCGTGGCCGGTGCGGCGTATGCGACGGTTGGCGGCCAGATCCTTTCGATGATTGTGGGCCTTTGCATTTTGTTTTTCGGCAACCACGCGATTGCGCTGGAATTTAGGGGCTTCCGTTTCCACGGCAAGACGATGAAGGACATTTACGTTGTGGGTCTGCCGAGCATCGTGATGAACGCCATCGGCACACTGATGACCATGGCAATGAACGGCATTTTGGCAGGATTTTCCGCAGTGGCCGTGAATGTGTTCGGTGTTTACTTTAAATTGCAGTCCTTTGTGTTTATGCCGGTGTTCGGCTTGACGCAGGGGCTCATGCCGATTATGGGCTACAACTACGGTGCGCGCAACAAGAAGCGTGTGACGGGTGCGGTGAAGATCGGCTGCGTGATTGCGCTTATTATTGAGATTGCGGGTCTTATCGTGTTTGAAATCTGCCCGGGCACGCTGATTTCCATCTTCAACGCGACGCCGGAGCTGCACGAGATCGGCGACTCGGCGCTTAGAATCATCGCGATCCACTTCCCGATGGCGGCGATCGGCATTGCGCTTTCGACGCTGTTTCAGGCGACGGGCCACGGCATGTACAGCCTTGTGCAGTCTGTGATGCGTCAGCTGGTTGTGCTGGTGCCGGCGGCGTGGCTGCTCTCGAAAATCAGCCTCGGCGCTGTGTGGTTCTGCTTCCCAATCTCCGAACTTATTTCGCTCATTGTGACGGTTGTATTCTTTGTAATTCTCTACAACAAGGAAATTAAGAACCTCGATAAGCCGGTGAACAGTGCGGCGGCGACGGAGTCGGTGAAGGGGTAAGTGAACTGAAATAGAGCGGGCAAATAAAGTTTTCGACGACCTTTTTCAAAAGGTCGTGGATTCCAAAGGTAAGGCCTTTGGTCGAGCTCCGCAGAGCTCGAAATACTTTTGCCAAACGCAAGATCAGAAAAATAGCAAAACCGTCCGTGGACGGTTTTGCGCAAGAAACCCTATCAAGGGGGTTCTTGAAGGGCGGCTTTGTGCCGCCCTTTTTATATATGCTGTGGTTTACGTTAGATAAAGAACCAGCTGGGGAGCCATTCTAAAGCGTTGGCGTAGTTCTGCGTGGTGAGGGTGCCGGTGAGCACGGGGTAGAACGCGATGAACATAAGAATGTGCACGAGGACGCAGGCAAGCAGGAGAATTCTGCCGACTGTGAGCGTGACGGCGCCTTTTGTGAAGACGACGCGGCGCAGGGAAGCTGTTTCTTCAAGGCGCTGATACGCGATGAGGAACGCGATGAGAATGAACGGCACGGCAGTGAAATAGTGGTAAATGAACGTGCAGCGCGGCACGAGTACCCACGGCAGATACGCGGACAAGAAGCCGATGACACAGATGAGCGCGGTGCGGGAGTGCCGTTTTACGGCCCTTACGAACGCGTATACGGTGGCGGGCACGCACGCCCAGAAGAACAGCGGGTTGCCGAGCACCGAAATGGTGCGGATGTGGCCCTCGCTGTCGGCGCTGTAATTGCCGTAGTACCACACGTTGCGGATATCGAACGGCCATTGATACCACGGGGACTCAAACGGGTGGGTCGCCTGCAGCGTGGAGTGGTAATTATACATATGCGTTTGGTACGCGATGAACCGGCCGAAAACATCGTAGCGGTTATGCGGCAATGTGGTGAGCGGCAGGAACGCCGTAAAGTAGATGCCGAACGGAATGGCGATGAACAGCAGGCAGCACCAGAGGCAGAGCGTTATGGATTTATTAAGGAGCGCTTTCTGCACGGCGGCGTGGCCTTTCTCTTCGCGGTAAGAGACGATGAGCTTGCCGAAGAACAGCACGGCGAGGCCGACTGCGCCGTAGGCGACCGTCCACTTGCTTGCGATGCCGAGCCCCATGAAGGTGCCGCTTAAAAGCAGCGGGGGCAGGAGCTTTTTGAAGCTGTCGTTTTTTAAATCGTGCTGAATAAACACGAGCATGGCGTCGTACATCAAAATGATGAAGAACACGGCGTAGGTATCGATGGTCGCGATGCGTGTTTGGACGTAGTGCATGAAATCGAACGCAAAGAGGACGGTACCGGCGGTGCAGAGGAACGTGGAGCCAAAGAGGCGCTTTAAGAAATGGTAGAGCGCAGGGAGCATCAGAACACCGAACAGCGTGCCCATGAAGCGCCAGCCGAACGGGTTCATGCCGAAGATGCGAATGCCGACCGAGATGATGAGCTTGCCGAGCGTGGGGTGCGTGTTTTCATATGGCTCGAGTCCCAAAATGTGCTCGTAGGCGGTGCGGGCGTGGTAGATTTCGTCGAAATAGGTGGAGTTCATGTAGCTTGGATAGAGCGGGACGGTGTTTTGCTCATCCGTGAGCTGCCACGCGTTGCCGGAGACGGCGGTGAGCGTTGCAAAGCCGGTGCCGTCTGTCTTTTTGAGCGCGAACTCGTTGATGGCGAGGTCGTCGCACATAGACGTGATGCGGATATATTTGCCGACGGCGGCGACGGAGACGTTTTTCCACGCATAGACGCTGCCGTCCGTGTTTTCGGCGGCGGTCGTCCAGTTGGTTTGATCGTTTGAAACCTCAATCTTCATATTGGTGCCGACGCGCTGGCCGATGCCGTTATCCGCGGGGGCGATGCCGGGCAGGTAGAAAATTTCGCTGTACGCGTCGTCGGTCTCAAAGACGGCGGATTCGCCGTTTTGGGGCGTCCATGTCGTATTGGCAGTCTCGTGATCACCGAGATTCGTGAACGCGACGATGCCGTAAAGGAGGGTAACGACGGCGATGCAGAGAAGATCGACACGCGTCAGGCGGACGTTATGATTCTTGTCGGTGATGAGGGAGAATTCGGGCGCTGCGGCGGGCTTTGTGTGCTGTTCGGCCGAGTCGGCTTTCTGCGTTTTAAACGCAGGGAGCGGGCGCAGGGCTTTTTCGGAAATAAAGCAGCGGTACGTGATATAGAGCATATAAACGTACAGGAGCACGTGCAGCGCGGAGAGGAACAGGATTTGAATGGACGTGGGGGAAATGTAGGCGTTATTGAGGTACAACACATAGGCAACGTTCAAAAAATGCACCGTGGATGTGCCCGCGAACAGGAGTAGGAAGCGCTTTTCCTTTGTGAAAACGTAGGTGAGCAGCAGGCACAGGAGCACGGGGAACAGATAACGCTCGTGCATTTTGACGCAGAAAATGTAGACCGTGAACATTAAAACGGTGGGGCAGGCGAAAACGGCGTCGTCGCGCTTCGATTTCAGCAGTAAGAGGCCTGCGAGGACGGTTGCGAGCGGCACGCCGAATTGCAGCCAAGTGCTGTGCTCCGGCAGGGCAGCCCAGTTGAGCCCGAAGAGTGCCCAGACGTTATAGGCGTTGATGGTGTAGTAATTATAATAATCGATGGTGCCGGTGTAGATTTCGATGAGCTTCAGGTAATCGAAGTTCTTTATAAACGGCGTGGAGAGCAGGAGAATCGTCGCAAGGGCGATGATGGGCCCGAGGACGAGGTTTTTCCAGTCCTTTTTGCGGATGACCCAGAAAATGAGCACCGGCGCGAAAATGAGCATCTGCGGCTTACTTAAGATGCCGAAGCCGTAGACGAACGCGGCGAGCGGCGTGTGGTTGTACCAGAGAAGCAGCAGTGTGCAGAGGAGCAGAAGCGCGCAGAAGCTATCGGCCTGACCCCAGACGGAGGAATTGACGATGACGGCGGGGCAGAAAAGATAGGCAAACGCGATAAGGAGTGCGCTTTTTTCACCGAGCTTTTTGCGGGCGAGCACCCAAAGTGCCGCGGCGCAGGCGATGTCCGACAAAATGGGCGCGAGCTTTATCATGAGCGTATAGCTCTGCGCGTATTGGTCGACACCGAACAGGCGGCGGAACGCCTCAACGATGTAGAGCACGTAGAGATAGCCGGGGGGATAATCGAGGAAGAAGTCCCGGTAATACATGTTATTAAAGCCGTAATCGTGCGTATAGGCGGCCCACGCTTTAAAGCAGGAGATGTCGGCCTCGAACCCGTTGATGTTGTAGCCCAGAATAAAGCGCAGGATAAGCCCCAAAGCGAGCACGGCGCAGAAGACGGGCACGGGGGGCAGGCCGAAGACCGTAGCTTCCTTTATACGGGCGCGGCGGACGGGGGCGCCCTCCGTTTCCGGCGCGGCATGAAAGCCGAGCCACAGCACTGCCGCAAGGAACAGGGCGGCGAGCAGAATTTGTATCGTCATGGTTTTTGTTCCTTTCTCAAAATTTATTTGGTTACGGGCTTGACCCGCACCTTTTTTTCATGTAATCTTGTAGTAGAGGGGATGCGGAAAAATCCCCATCTGTGTACGCTCATTATAGCATAGGTTCTAAATCGCTTCAACTGAATTTTGGAGTGTTTCAACACACGCGTGGAAAACGTTTTCACGCAAGAAAGGAACGGTATTGAAAATGGAATTTCAGAAAATGCACGAAAATCCGGACGTGCTGCACGTGGGTACCTGCCAGAACCGCAGCTACTTCTTGCCGAAGGCACCGGAGGACGGGGAAGAATCCACAAGAGTGTGTCTTTTGAACGGCACATGGTCGTTTCGGTATTTTGACTCGTTTTTAGACGTGTTCCCGGAGGGCTCCGAGGGTGAGATTTGCTTTGACGAAGAGGATATGGACGAGATTGAGGTGCCGTCCTGCTGGCAAAATGCGGGCTATGACCGCCACCAGTACACGAACGTGCGCTATCCGTTCCCGTATGACCCGCCGTATGTGCCGGACGAGAACCCCTGCGGCCTTTATCTGCGCCGCTTCTACATGAACGCGGAAGACCTGACGCAGAAAATTTATTTGAACTTTGAGGGCGTGGACTCCTGCTTCTATCTGTGGATCAACGAGCAGTTTGCAGGGTACAGCCAGGTTTCGCATTCGACAAGCGAGTTTGACATCACCGATTTACTGAACGAGGGTGAAAACTCCGTGGCGGTGCTGGTTGTAAAGTGGTGTGACGGCTCGTACCTGGAAGATCAGGACAAGCTGCGCATGAGCGGTATTTTCCGTGACGTGTACCTCATCCGCAGACCTTTGGCGCACATCCGCGATTACTTTGTAAAGACGACGGTGAGCGATGACCTTTCCCATGCGGATATCCGCGTGGAGATGGACTTTATCGGGCTGCCGGACGTGACGGCGGAGCTGTATGACGCCGAGGGCGCTCTGCTCGAAAGCACGGCGGGTGCGGAGCCGAACTTTGCGCTCGAAAACCCGCACCTTTGGAATGCCGAGGACCCGTATCAGTACACGATCGTGTTCCGCACGGCGGATGAAGTGATTGAGCAGAAGGTGGGCATCTCCAAAATTGAGATCCGCGACAGCGTTCTGTATTTCAACAATGTGAAAATCAAATTGCGCGGCGTGAACCGCCACGACAGCGACCCGGTGACGGGCTACACCATCAGCCGCGAGCAGGCGAAGCGCGACCTGTTCCTGATGAAGCAGCATAACATCAACGCAGTGCGCACAAGCCACTACCCGAACGCGCCGTGGTTCTTACAGCTTTGCAGCGAATACGGCTTCTATGTTATTGCCGAGGCGGACATTGAGGGCCACGGTGCGGCGGCGCAGACCGGCGGCTACGGCATGGACGAATACGCGGACAACGCACTGAACCCGATTTTCGACAAGGCGATTATGGACAGAATTCAGCGCAGCGTCATCCGCGACAAGAATAACGCGTGCGTGCTGATGTGGTCTTACGGCAATGAGACCGGCTGGGGCCCGAGCTTTGAGAAGGCCGGTGCATGGGTGCGCGAATATGACCCGTCCCGCTTGACGCACTACGAGAACACGTATTACGATGCGCGCGGCCACAAGAACGACCTGTCTTCCCTGACGACGGAGAGCCGCATGTACTCGGCGCCGGAGTGGATTGATGAATATATGGTCGACCCGAAGTACACGAAGCCCTTGGTGCTTTGCGAGTACATCCACGCGATGGGTAACGGCCCCGGAGATGCGGAACAGTACCAGCAGCTGATCATGAAGTATGACCGCTTTATGGGCGGCTTTGTTTGGGAATGGTGCGACCACGCCGTTTACGGCGGCACGACGCCCGACAACCGCGATATTTTCCGCTACGGCGGTGACTTTGGCGAATATCCGCACGACGGCAACTTCTGCATGGACGGCCTTGTGTACCCCGACCGCACACCGCATACGGGTTTACTCGAATATAAAAACGTCATTCGCCCGGTACGCGCGGCGCTTGTGAATCGCGAAACGGGGGAAATTCAGCTGACGAATTACCGCGATTTTACGAACACGGAAGAATTTTTGACGCTTTCCTGGGAAATTCAGCAGGACGGCGATACGGTGGCCTGCGGCGTGATGGACGACATCAAGATTGCCCCGCACGAAAGCGGTGTTATTACGCTGCCGGATGCAATTCCGACGGAGGGCGACGTGGCGGTGCTTCTGCAGTACAGCGCGAAGAAGAACGACAGCGTGTTCTTTGAGAAGGGACACCCGCTCGGCTTTGACCAGCTGATCGTTTCCGCGGGGCACGCAAGGAAGAAGCGCTTAGAAAGGGCTTTGTTATTGCGGAGGAGGACAGCCGCGCCGTGACGGTGACGGGCGACAGCTTCCGTTATGTGTTCTCGAAGACCGAGGGCGTGTTTACATCTATGGTGAAGAACAATGTGAACATCATGACCCGCCCGATGACGTGGAACGTGTGGCGTGCACCGACGGACAACGACCAGTTTGTGCGCAAGGAATGGGAGCAGGCCGGCTACAACGAACCCGCGATAAAGTCTATGCCTGCAACGCGAAAGAGGAAGACGGCGTTGTTGTGATCGATTGCAAGCTGAGCCTTGCGGCGGTGTACCGCAGACCGTTCCTGCACCTTGACTGCCGCTTTACGGTGGACGCCGAGGGCAAGGTAAGAGCGGAGATCAACGGTAAGCGCGACATGGAGCGTCCGTTCCTGCCGAGATTCGGCCTTAGAATGTTCCTGCCGAAGTCGTTTGACACGGCGGAATATTACGGCTATGGCCCGTATGAATCGTACTGCGACAAGCACCATGCGTCTTCGCTGGGTCACTTTGCGCAGACGGCGGACGACCTTTTTGAGGACTACGTGAAGCCGCAGGAGAACGGCAGCCACTTCGGCTGTGCGCGGGTGACGATCACGGACGGCGCGGGCGCTGTGACCGTGACGAGTCCGGAGGACTTCTCGTTCAACCTTTCGCACTACACGCAGGAGGAAATGACGGAGAAGATGCACAATTACGAGCTTACGGAAAGCCCCGACAATGTGTTCTGCTTCGACTGCAAGATGAGCGGCGTAGGCTCCAACAGCTGCGGTCCGCGCCTTGCAAAGGCGATGCAGTTTGACGACGAGACGTTCACGTTTAAGTTTGACCTGACCGTGGAATAAGACGGGCAAAATTTTGATAAATCAGAGCCGCCGTGTGGGAGGTTTTCCGCACGGCGGTTTTTCTGTGTAGTTGCGTGCAAACAGCCCAGTGGACTGTTTGCACGTGGGAGACCCAATTAGGAGGTCTCCCGAAAGGCGGCAATGCCGCCTTTTTATGATGGACAGAGGGAAAAAGTACGAATGAGAGGCAAAGACTAAAAATACAAAAACGCAGGGATTATGCGGATAAATCTGTGTAAAATTATTGACAAAAGAATTGAATACAGTATACTTTAGTTAAATAAAGGAGTTGAGTCCGATGGTTTGAATATAAGCGATTCCGGTACAATGAGGAAGGGAGAATTTGCTATGAAAAGAACCGTTGTAATTTTACTTGTTTTACTGATGGGATTGCTGACCGCGTGTGCTGTGCCGCCGAAAACGGAGGCGAACGTGACCGACCCGGATGCCATGAATGCTACCGCGGTACGTCAGACAGAAGCGGACACCAAGACGGATTGGGCGCAGGGCTTGACGGAACAGCAGGAAGTCGAGACAGAGATCGAAAAAGCTGTGAGCGCAGATACGCTTGACCGTTTGCAGCAGGATGCTGCGGAGCTGCTTGAAGAGTACGAAACGGCGAAGCTGGACGGCACGGAAGAGGAAGCCGCAAAACTGAACGAAGCGTATGAGCGTGTGCTTGCGGAAATCAATGCGATGCTCGGCTGAAAGTGAAAAAATGGAATGTTTGCCGCTGCATGGCTTTTTGGGCTGTGCGGCGGCGTTTTTTCTTAAAATTTTCGTATTTTCCGGTGCTTTTGCAAAATATCTTGAAAATAAGTCCGTACAAATTTTGCGAAAGGTATTGCAAAAAGTTGTACGGCTTTTTATAATAAGGTTGTATTGAACCTGTGCAAACAGGTATCCTTTTTTGAAAGGAACGATGACATGGCAGACACAGAAAAGAAAACAGCGAAATATCGCTTTCTGGTGGATACCATCAAGGAGAAGATCAAAAACGGCGAATATGAGCCCGGCGAACGCATGGAATCTGAAAACACGCTTTCCGAGCAGTTCGGGTACAGCCGCCAAACCGTGCGGCAGGCGCTTTCCGTCCTCGAGCAGGAGGGGCTCATTGAACGCAGACGCGGCAGCGGCACGTATATCAGCTCCGAGAGCCGACGCACGCCGCGCGGCAACAGCATCGCCATTGTGACGACGTATATTTCCGACTATATTTTTCCGACGATCATCCGCGGCATTGAGGAGACGCTGACGAACGCAGGCTATGATTTGACCCTGAATGTGACGAACAACCACGTGGAGGAGGAAGCGCGCATTTTGCAGTCGCTCATCTCCCGCCGTGTGGACGGGGTGATTGTGGAGGGCACGAAGACGGCGTTCCCGAACCCGAACGTGGAGCTTTACCGCAGGCTTGAAAAAATGGGCGTGCCGGTGGTGTTTTTCAACAGCTATTACCGCGATTTACCCGATTCCGTTTACGTGGTGACGGACGACCGCAAGGCCGGCTTGCAGGCGGTCGACCTCTTGATTGAAAAGGGGTGCAGACGCATCGGCGGCGTGTTTAAATCTGACGACATGCAGGGCCACGGGCGCTACGCGGGCTTTTCCGAGGGGCTTATCCACAATGGATGCGTCCTTGGCGACGACAATGTGGTTTGGTACACGACGGCCGAGCGCAGCAGGCTTTTTCGCCCCGACAACAGCGACTACATGTTTGAGCGCCTGCGCGGGTGTGACGGCATTGTGTGCTACAACGACCAGATTGCGTATGGGGTGATTGACCTCTTACAGAAGCACAATGTGCGCGTGCCCGAGGATGTGCTCGTCATCGGGTTTGACGATTCGAGCATTTCGGAATACTCGCCGGTAAAGATTACCTCTTTTGTGCACCCGAAAGTGGAGATGGGCAGAGCCGCGGCGAATAAGCTCATCCACATGCTGCGCAGCAGCGACCCGGAGCAGCCGCTTGTGCTCGATATGCCGCTGCACGAGAAAGAATCGACAAGACGATAAATTTTGATATAAAACAGTTTGAAAGGAACGAATGAATATGAAGATCGAGAAATTATCCCCGGCATTTAAGGACTATCTGTGGGGCGGCACAAAGCTGCGCGACGTTTACGGCAAAAAGTGCGACTATGAAAAGGTTGCGGAGAGCTGGGAGCTTTCTACGCACTCGGCGGGCCAGAGCGTGATAGACGGCGGTGAATACGACGGGCTGAAATTCGGCGAGTATTTGGAAAAAGTCGGTGCGAAGGCGCTCGGTGTGAACGGTGCGAAGTTTAAGGAGTTCCCGGTGCTTATCAAGTTCATCGATGCGAAGCAGCCGCTTTCTGTGCAGGTGCACCCGAGCGACGAATATGCGCTGCGCGTGGAGGGCGAATACGGCAAGACCGAGATGTGGTACGTTGTGGACTGCGAGCCGGGTGCTTCGCTGTACTTCGGCGTGAACCGTGCGCTGACGAAAGAGGAATTCAAAAAGCGCATTGAAGACAACACGCTGACGGATGTACTCTACAAGGCCGACGTGAAGAAGGGCGACGTGTTCTTCATTCAGTCCGGTACGATCCACGCAATCGGCGCGGGAATTCTCATTTGCGAAATTCAGCAAAATTCCAACACGACATACCGCGTGTACGACTACGGCCGCCGCGGTGCGGATGGCAAGCTGCGTGAACTGCATATTGATAAGGCCATTGACGTTTCCAAGCTGACCCCGAGCGACACGTCCGACAAGCAGGGTAAGCCGGAGGAGATTCCCGGAGGCACAAAGTGCGCGCTGGCTTCCTGCCCGTACTTTACGACGGAGAAATATGTTGTGGACGGCGAAGTCGAAATTGACGTGACGGGCGATTCGTTTGCGTCGCTTGTTGTGACGGAGGGCAGCGGCAAGGTTGTCGGCAGCGAGAACGAAGTGGAGTTCAAGCCGACGGACAGCCTGTTTGTACCGGCCGGCAGCGGCAAAATTAAGATTAATGGCCACTGCACGGTGGTGAAGACGACGGTTTAAAAGGGGAAACGCTATGAAGATGGAATTTGTAGACGAAGCTGAACTGCAGAAAGCTGTGGACGAGCCGGAGGGCGAGGTGCGCGGGCGCATTGTGCTGGTCGGCGAGCCGATGGGGCTTTTCATCGCGGAGGAGCTCGGCGAGCTGGAGGATGTGACACACTTTTCGGCGGCTGTGTCCGGTGCGGAATATAACGTGGCGGTGGGACTTTCCCGCCTTGACCATGAAGCACTGTACTGCACGCGCCTCGGCGACGACCCGGTGGGCAAACGCATTTTAAAGAGCATGAAAGGCAACCACGTTTCCGACGCGCTTGTGACCGTGACGGACACGGCTTCGACCGGGTTTATGATGAAAGGCAGGACCGAGGCGGGCGACCCGAAGATCGCGTATTTCAGACGGAACAGCGCGGCTTCGCAGATCTCGACGCATGACATCGATAAGCTCGACTTATATGGATGTGATTTCCTGCACGTGACGGGTATTTTTCCGGCGGTGTCGAAGTCGGCATTGGACGCGGTGAAACGATTGATGAGCCGCGCGAAGGCGCTGGATATGTTTATTTCGTTTGACCCGAACCTGCGCCCGCAGCTTTGGAAGGACGAAAAAGAGATGGTGCGCACGTTGAACAGCCTCGCACAGGAAGCAGACCTCGTTTTGCCGGGCCTTAGTGAGGGCAAAATTCTCACAAAGCGTGACACGCCGGAGGGTATTGCGGAGTTTTACCACGAGCGCGGCGTAGACAGCGTGATTGTGAAGCTGGGCGACAAGGGCGCGTACTGGTCCACGGGCGGCGAGCACGGCACGGTGCCGGCATTCCCGGTGAAAAGAATTGTGGACACGGTTGGCGCGGGCGACGGCTTTGCGGCGGGTGTCCTCTCCGCTGTGGCGGAGGGCATGTCCTTGCAGGAGGCTGCGGCGCGCGGCACGGTAATCGGCTCGATACAGATTACACACCGGGGCGACAATGAGGGTCTGCCGACGCGTGCGGAGCTTGAGACCATCAAAAAAGCGGGCATTGTGTAAATTCTAATAATAACGGTGCCGCGCAGGAAATGAGGATTTGTTCTGCGCGGCATTGTGCTATTTGGGGAGTGAGAAAAATGGGCAGAAAAGAAACGGTGGAGCTGACAAACATGTGCATGGTGGAGGACGGCAAGGGCAACGTACTCGTGCAGAACCGTCTTGACCCGAACTGGTCGGGTATCGTTTACCCGGGCGGGCACGTGGAAGCGTGGGAATCCATCACGGCATCGGTCATTCGCGAAATCCGTGAAGAAACCGGGCTGACGATCGAAAATCCGACGCTGTGCGGTGTGAAGCAGTTCTGGCTTGATAACGGCGTGCGGTACATTGTGTTTTTGTTCCGCGCGGATAAATTTACGGGCGAGCTGCACGGCTCTGAAGAAGGCGATGCGTTCTGGCTGCCGCGGGAAGAGCTTTTCGAGCACCAGACGGTGGAAAGCTTTGAGGGCTTAGTGCACGTTTTTGAGACGCCGGAATGCAGTGAAGTTTATTATAAAAACGGCGAAACGCATTTTGCATGATTTGAAATTTGAATTCGGGAGGAAAATTTTATGACACCGCATAACGAAGCAAAAAAGGGCGATATTGCAAAGGTGGTTTTGATGCCGGGCGACCCGCTTAGAGCGAAATTCATTGCGGAGACGTTTTTGGAAAATGCCGTGTGCTTTAATACGGTGCGCGGAATGCTGGGTTATACGGGCTTGTATAACGGCAAGCGTGTTTCCGTAATGGGCAGCGGCATGGGTATGCCTTCTATGGGCATATACAGCTACGAGCTGTATCATTGCTACGATGTGGAAGCGATCATTCGTATCGGTACGGCGGGCGGCATTGCGGACGGCGTGGAGCTGCGCGATTTAGTATTGGCGATGGGCGCGTGCACGGACTCGAACTTTGCGCACCAGTACCGTTTGCCGGGCACATTTGCGCCGACGGCGAGCTTTGAACTGCTTGAAAAAGCGGTGCAGACGGCGCGGGAGAAGAACTTACGTTATCGCGTCGGCAACGTGGTGACGAGCGATATTTTCTACGGCGACTGTGAAAATGAGACCGCCGAATGGAAAAAAATGGGCGTTCTGGCCGTGGAAATGGAGACGGCGGCGCTGTATATGACGGCGGCGCGCGCGGGCAAGCAGGCGCTTTCCATCACGACGGTATCCGACTTGCCGCTGAAGGGGAAATCGACCTCGAGCGAAGAGAGACAGAAGACGTTCACGCAGATGATGGAGGTAGCGCTGACAGTTGCCTCTGAGGCGGTGGACGGACATGACAAATGAGGTCATAAAAAAGCTTTCGGAAGCGGCGCTTGATGTGCGGAAAAAAGCGTACTGCCCGTACTCCGGCTTTGCGGTGGGCGCGGCGCTGCTTGCGAAAAGCGGTGAAATATACACGGGCGTGAACATTGAAAACGCTGCGTTTACGCCGACGAACTGTGCGGAGCGCACGGCGTTTTTCACGGCGATTGCAAAGGGCGAGCGAGATTTCGTCGCTGTTGCAATCGCGGGCGGCAAGGCGGGCGAGGAGCCCGAAGACTTCTGCGCGCCGTGCGGCGTGTGCAGGCAGGTGATGCGGGAGTTTTGCGGGGACGCGTTTGGGATCATTCTTGCAAAGCCCGGTGAAGAAAAGGTTTACACATTAAAGGATTTGCTGCCGCAGAGCTTTTCGCCGAGAGACGTTCTAGGCGAAAAAGCGAAGCGGTAAAAAAGGCGGTGATTTTTGTGCTGCATATTTTGGACATTATCCGCAAAAAGCGGGACGGCGGGACGCTGACAAAGGACGAGATTGAATATTTTGTGCGCGGGTGCACAGACGGGAGTATCCCGGACTATCAGCTTTCGGCGCTTTTGATGGCGATTTATTTAAACGGCATGACGCATGAGGAGACGGCGGAGCTGACTTTGGCGATGGCGCATTCCGGCGACATGGCCGACCTTTCCGCGATACACGGCGTGACGGTGGATAAGCATTCCACGGGCGGCGTGGGTGACAAGACGAGCATGGTTATTGTGCCTGTTTGCGCGGCGTGCGGGGTGAAGATTGCCAAGATGAGCGGTCGCGGGCTTGGACACACGGGCGGCACGGCGGATAAGCTTGAGAGCATTCCCGGTATGCGGATCGATCTTTCTCCGGAGGAATTTACAGCGCAAATCAATAAGATCGGGTGCGCGATGATCGGACAGACGGGCGAGCTGTGCCCGGCGGACAAGAAGCTTTACGCGCTGCGCGACGTGACCGGGACGGTGGAGAGCGTGCCGCTCATCGCTTCGAGCATCATGAGCAAGAAGATCGCTTCCGGCGCAGAGCGGATTTTGCTGGACGTGAAGACGGGCAGCGGCGCATTTATGAAGACAACGGAGGATGCGATTACGCTCGCCGAGGAAATGGTGGAGATTGCGAAGCTTTCCGGCAGGCGCGCAGCGGCGCTCATCACCGATATGGACAGGCCGCTTGGGCACGCCGTGGGCAACACCTTGGAGGTGCTGGAAGTTTTGGAGACGCTGCACGGGCGCGGACCGGAAGACCTTACGGAAGAGTGTTTGGAGCTTGCGGCAAACATGATCTGGCTCGGCGAGCAGGCGGAGAGTCTTGAACACGCGCGGAAGAAAGCGAAAACGGCGCTGGAGACGGGCAAAGCGTTTGAGAAATTCTGCGAAATGGCCGAGGCGCAGGGCGCAGATGTGCGGTACTTGAGAGAACCCGAGCGGTTTGCGCTTTCGCCGATGAAAAAAGACGTGTGCGCGCCGCGCAGCGGGTATGTAGTGCATATCAACGCGGAGCAGGTGGGCATGGCAAGCGTGCGGCTCGGCGCCGGACGCGAGAAGGCCGACGATATGCTCGACTACGGCGCGGGCATCGTGCTGAAAAAGACGGTGGGCGACGCGGTACAAAAAGGCGAGGTGATCGCCGAGCTGTACGGTGCGAGCGCAGAAAAGTGCCGCGACGCGGAAAACGTGCTGCACGGGGCGTTCCGCTACGGCGACGAGAAAACAGAAGAATGTTCACTTGTACTGGCAAGGGTAGAGTAAAATAAAAAACCGCACCTGAAAAGGTACGGTTTCTGTGCGTTCGGTTTTAACGTTTGCGATTAAAATCAGCCGCGCTCGGGGCCGGTGACGGGCTCGTCGTAATCAACGCCGAAGGTCTCGACGGTGACTTTCGTCATGACCTGATCTTCGCGCGGGCGGTCGGACCAATCGCGCGGGGAGGAAACGATGGCCTGTGCGACATCGATGCCCTCGGTGACCTTGCCGAATGCGGCATACTGGCCGTCGAGATGCGGAGCGTCATCGACCATGATGAAGAACTGGCTGCCTGCGCTGTTCGGGCGCTGGCTTCTTGCCATGGAGAGTACGCCGGTGGTGTGCTTCAGATCGTTCTTGAAGCCGTTCATAGCGAACTCACCCTTGATGCCGTAGCCGGGGCCGCCCATGCCGGTGCCTTCCGGGTCGCCGCCCTGGATCATGAAGCCAGGGATGACGCGGTGGAAGATGGTGCCGTCATAAAAGCCCTTCTGAATGAGGGAAATAAAGTTGTTGACCGTGTTCGGCGCAATCTCGGGGTAAAGCTCCGCCTTGATGGTGCCGCGGGTGGTCTCGAAAGTAACAATAGGATTCTGCATACCGAATAACTCCTTTCATAGAGGTCTTTCGGGAAGAAAGACCGTTCGTAGAATTCAGTATACCATATTTAATTTGAAATTGGAAGTGATTTTGCTTTGAAGTTGATTTCTTGGAACGTAAACGGGTTGCGCGCCTGCATGACAAAGGGCTTTAATGACTTTTTAGCGGCGGAAGACCCCGATGTTATCTGCTTGCAGGAAACGAAAATGCAGCGCGAGCAGGCGGATTTTGATTTTGCGGGGTACACGGAATTCTGGAACTCTGCCGAGAAAAAAGGGTATGCCGGCACGGCGATCTTTACAAAAACAGAGCCGCTTAATGTGACGTATGGCATCGGCGACGAACAGTTTGACTGCGAGGGGCGCGTGATCTGCGCGGAATTCCCGGCGTTTTACCTTGTGACCGTGTACACGCCGAACGCTCAAAAAGAGCTTGTGCGCATTGATTTTCGCATGGCGTTTGAGGATAAGTTCCGCGCGTATCTCGAAAGGCTGCACGAAACGAAGCCGGTTATTGTGTGCGGCGACATGAATGTGGCACACAGGCGCATCGACATCAAAAACGCAAAGCCGAACATCGGCAGCGCGGGATTTTCGTACGAAGAAAGAGGGAAGTTTTCCGAACTGCTCGCGGCGGGTTTTGTGGATTCGTTCCGCGAATTGTACCCCGATGCAAAGGACGCGTATTCCTGGTGGTCGTATATGGGCAAGGCAAGAGAAAAGAACGTCGGCTGGCGCATTGACTATTTCCTCATCACGGAGGAGCTGAAAAAGAATTTGGCGGACAGCAAGATCCTCTCCGATGTGATGGGCAGCGACCATTGCCCGGTGGAGCTCATCTTGAATTTTAGCGAGGAAAACGCATGATTTTTAAGGAGAAAAAGACACCGACGCTTTTGATGATGCCTTCGGCGAACGGCTGGCGCGCGGTGCACAAGAAATATAAAAACGAATACGGCAAGGTGATCTGCACCGAAAAGGGTGATACGGTGGAAGTCGTGGCGGACTTCGGTGAATTTTCCACCGAGCGTACGGAAGCGGTGGAAAGCGCTGCGGCGATGATTTTTGAAAACAACGGCGTGAAAGAGATTACGGTGGACGGAGAGAAGCTTACCCGCGAAGCGTGGCAGAAAAAAGAAGATGCGCGCCTAAATGCGCTGCACAGGACGCGGGAGGATTACAAAAATGTGCTCGGAAAGCCCGTGCACTGCGTGACGGACAGGCCGCTTGGGTCTGCGCACCCGCGCTATCCGGAGATGATCTACCCCGTGAACTACGGCTATGTGCCGGGCGTGATGGCGGGGGATAACGCCGAGCAGGACGTGTACATTTTGGGCCCAACGGAGCCGCTTAAAACCTTTGACGGCGTGGTGATCGCGGTGGTGCATCGCTTTAACGACGTGGAAGACAAGTGGGTGGCGGCGGAAAAGACCGGCGTTTACACGGCGGAGAAAATCCTGAAAATTCTCGATTTTCAGGGAAAATACTACGAAAGCGAGCTGATCCTCTAAATGACCGAAGAACTCATGCGCAGGCTACGGGTCATCACGCCGGAGGAACAGCGCATTTTGGACGGCGGTGCGGTGGACAAGGCGGCGTACACGGCGCGGGCGGTGTTTACGGTGGACAGCGAGAAGCTTTTTGGAGCGCGGGCGGCTCATCTCCGTGCGCGCACACACGCGGTTTGCACCGTTCCCCAGACACGCGCACAGCTATATTGAAATCATGTACATGTGCTCCGGCAAGACGGTGCACCGCATCAACGGCGGCGAGCCCATCACCGTACATGCGGGTGAGCTGCTGTTTCTGGGGCGCGGCGCTTCGCATGAGATAGAACGTGCGGAATATGAGGACATTGCGGTGAATTTCATTGTGCTGCCGCAGTTCTTTGATACGGCGTTGGAGCGCATCGGCGCGGACAACGCGCTTGGGCGGTTCATCGCGAACAGCATCAGCCGCGCGGGGGGCTCGGATTTTTTACTGTTTAGAGTTGCGGATGTGCTGCCGGTGCAGAATCTCGTTGAAAACCTCGTTTGGACGCTTGTGAACGACACGAAAACCGCAGACGCATTACGCAGAACACGATGGCGCTGCTGTTTTTGGAGCTTTTTTGAACTGCACGGATAAGCTGGCGGCGAGCGAAAACGAGGGCGATCACAGCGCACTTGTGATGACGGCGCTGCGGGAGATTGAAGAAAATTACCGCACGGCGAGCTTGACGGACATTGCGGAAAAGTACGGTGTGACGATTTCGTACCTCAGCGCGGCGGTACACAGTACGACGGGGTTCACGTTTAAATCGCTTTTGCGGCGCAAGCGAATGGAGAAAGCGGCGGCGTTGCTTTCCGGCACGAAGCTTTCCGTGAGCGATATTATCATGGCGGTGGGGTATGAGAACACGAGCTATTTTTACAGGGCGTTTTCGGAAATGTACGGCGTGACACCAAGGGAGTATCGGTTGAGGCAGAGAGGTTAGTACGCATAAAATGACGCCGCACGCTCGATGAGGAAAACGAGGGTGCGGCGTCATTTTATTTCTAAGAATTTGCCGCCTTTGAAAAGGCGGGCGAAACTTTTAACTACGCTTTTCGGAAGCTCGGTTTACTTCACGAATCTCAAAACATTCCACGAGGTTTTCGTGAGGTTCGCTTTATAGAAATTGCCGTCTTTTTCGGTTCTGTCCGTATGGAGCTTCGGGGTGACGGCGCTGTGCTCGGCGGTGTTGACGGCCTTCATATCCGGGTTTTCAAGGACGATGTGCTCTGCGAGGCGGTAATCGCCGAAGGAGCGCAGGTCGAGGTCGAGGACGATGTCATCCGTCAGGCTGCGGTTGACGGCGAAGACGGTAACTTCGTCCTTTTCGTCGTTCCACACGGCGATGGACTCGACGTCGGTGACATCGGTGAAATCGATGGTATCGTGCTTTGTGGAGGTGAGCACCGGCTGGAGCGCAATGCCGCGGCCGTATTTGGAGGCGTGGAGCAGCGGATAATAAATCGTCTGGCACCATGCGGGGCCGTTTTCTTCGGTCATAATGGGTGCGATGACGTTGACGAGCTGTGCCATGCACGCCATTTTTACGCGGTCGGAGTGCTTCATCAGCGTGATGAGCATGAGGCCGACGAGCAGGGCGTCTTCAAAATCGTAGTGGTCTTCGAGCAGGTGCGGCGCGATCTGCCACGGGCGGTTCTTCATGGTGTCGGCATCGGTGGCATCGGCGTGGAACCAGACGTTCCATTCGTCGAAGCTGAGGTTGATGTTTTTCTTTGCGCGCTTCTTCGCTTTGACGAAATCGCACGTGGCGATGACGGTACGGATGAAGTGATCCATGTCGTCGCTCTGGGCGAGGAAGTTTGCGGTATCGTTGAAGCGGTTGCCGTAGTACTGGTGCAGGGAGATGTAATCGACGCTGTCATACGCCCAGGAGAGCGCGGTGTTTTCCCACTCCGGGAATGTGGGCATGCCCGTGCTGGAGCTGCCGCAGAGCACGAGCTCGATGGACGGGTCAATCTGCTTCATGGCTTTGGCGGTCTCATCGGCAAGGTGGCCGTATTCGTCGGCGGTCTTGTGGCCGGTTTGCCACGGGCCGTCCATTTCGTTGCCGAGGCACCAGACCTTGATGTTGTGCGGGTCTTTGACGCCGTGCTTGACGCGCAGGTCGCTGTATTTGGTGCCGGACGGGTGGTTGCAGTATTCGAGCAGGTTGCACGCGGCTTCAATGCCGCGTGTGCCGAGGTTGACAGCCTGCATGATCTGCGTGTCGGCTTTTTTCGCCCACTTTGCAAACTCGTTGATGCCGATATAGTTCGGCTCTGTGCTGCGCCATGCAAGCTCAAGACGCTTCGGGCGGTCTTCTACGGGACCCACGCTGTCTTCCCAGTAGAAATTGGAGACGAAGTTGCCGCCGGGGTAACGGACGATCGGCACTTGCAGCTCGCGCACGAGGTCGAGTACGTCGCGGCGGAAACCGTCTTCATCGGCAGTGGGGTGGCCCGGCTGCCAGATGCCGCCGTATACTGCACGGCCGAGGTGCTCGATGAACGAGCCGTAGATGCGCTTATCGATTTTAGAAATTTGGAAATCCTTTTCAATGGTGAGTTTTGCCTGTTTTGCCATAGACCTGATCTCTCCTCAGAAGTTGTATGTACAATTTATGTGTTCATTTTAGCTTGAAAGCCTTGGATTGTCAACCTATTTCGGCGGAATTCTTTTGCTGTGTGCCGAAAAGTGAAGCGCGGATTTGTGCAGTTTGGCGGGAGAAAATTCTGTGCGGCAGAAGAAAAGTTAAAATAAAGATAGTTTTAAGTGAAAACAACGTCCTTATTTTTAAACACGATTCCTGCTATACTATTGCTGTAAACGAAAAACGGAGGGCTTATATGAAAACGTATTTGGCGGTGGACATTGGGGCTTCAAGCGGGCGGCACATTTTGGGGTGGCTCGAGGACGGAAAACTGAAGCTGAAAGAAATCTACCGTTTTAAAAACGGGGCGGAAGACCAAAACGGTCATTTGTACTGGGACATTGACCGCCTTGAAAGCGAAGTGATAGACGGCATTGCGGCGTGTGAGACTGCGCCCGAGAGTGTGGCGGTGGACACGTGGGCAGTGGATTATGTTTTGCTCGGTAAAAACGGAGAACGCATCTGCCCGGCGGTGGCGTACCGCGACAGCCGCACGGAGACGGTGCCGGACGAGCTGGAAAAAACGGTGCCGTTTGCGTGGCTGTACGGAAGAACGGGCATTCAGATGCAGAAGTTCAACACGGTGTATCAGCTGGCGGCGCAGAAAAAAGAAATGCCGGATGTATTTGAAAAGGCCGAAAAGCTTTTGATGATCCCGGACTATCTGGCATACAGGCTTTCGGGCGTGGCCGTGAACGAATACACGAACGCAAGCACGACGGCAATGGTCTCGGCAGAACATAAAACATGGGACAAGGAGATCATAGCGCGGATGGGTTTGCCGGAGAAAATCTTCGGCGAGCTGCACAAGCCGGGTGAAGCGCTCGGCGGGCTGACGGAGCGCGTGAAGGAGAAGGTCGGTTTTGATTTGACGGTGCGGCTTGCGGCTTCGCACGACACGGCTTCCGCGTTTTTGGCGGTGCCGGCGAAGGATGAGAACGCGGTGTTCCTTTCGAGCGGCACGTGGAGCCTCATTGGCGTGGAGCTGAAAGCGCCGGTGACGAACGACGAGAGCCGTGCGCAGAATTTTACGAACGAGGGCGGGTATGAGTACCGCTATCGGTATTTGAAAAACATCATGGGCCTTTGGATGCTGCAGAATATGCGGCATGAGCTTGGCGACGAGAACAGCTTTGATAAGTTGACGGAGCTTGCGCAGAGCGCGGCGGATTATAAGGGTCGTGTGGACGTGAACGCAGAGTGCTTTTTGGCGCCGAAAAACATGTGTGCGGCGGTGAAAAACGAGCTTACGAAGCAGGGCTTCAAAGAACCGACGGTGCCGGAGATGCTCTCCTGTGTATACCACAGTCTGGCGGAAAGCTACGCCGAGACGATAAAGGCACTTGAAAAGCTGACGGGCAAAGTATATACGAGTTTAAATATCGTCGGCGGCGGCAGTCGGGACGAATATTTGAATAAACTCACGGCGAAAGCTTGCAAATTACCTGTATATGCGGGCCCGACGGAGGGCACGGCCATCGGCAATCTCATCGTGCAGATGATCGCGGACGGCGAGCTTGCGAGCGTACAACAGGCGCGCGACGTGATACGGGACAGCTTTGAAATTAAAATTTACGAACCCTGAAAAGTGTATTATAATAGAGTAAAAACAAAACGGAAAGGACGATAAAATGCTGAAAGGTAAAACGGTTTTACTGGGCGTGACGGGCAGCATTGCGGCGTACAAAATTGCGGGGCTTGCGAGTATGCTGAAAAAGCAGCACGCGGATATTACGGTGCTGATGACGCAGAACGCCACGAATTTTATCAACCCCATTACATTTGAGACTTTGACGGGCAACAAGTGCCTCATCGATACGTTCGACCGCAATTTCCAGTACAGCGTGGAGCACGTTGCGCTGGCAAAGCGCGCGGACATTGTGCTCATCGCCCCCGCGAGCGCAAATGTCATCGGCAAAATTGCGAACGGCATTGCGGACGACATGCTGACGACGACCGTGATGGCGTGCCGCTGCCCGATTTTGATTTCGCCTGCGATGAACACGAATATGTTCTTGAACCCCATTGTGCAGGATAATCTTGCAAAACTGAGACGCTTCGGGTACACGGTGATCGAGCCGGACAGCGGGTATTTGGCTTGCGGTGATATAGGCGCGGGGAAAATGCCCTCCGAAAAGACGCTGTTTGACTGGATCATGCAGACGATCGGTGCGGAGAAAGATCTTGCGGGGCAGAAAATCCTCGTGACGGCGGGCGCAACGGCGGAGAAGATCGACCCTGTGCGGTTCATCACGAACCATTCGACGGGTAAAATGGGCTGCGCGCTTGCACGCCGTGCGGCGATGCGCGGTGCGGACGTGACGCTCGTCTGCGCGAACATGACCGTGGAACCGCCCCCGTTTGTGACGGTGATGAAAGCGGAATCTGCGGAAGACATGTTCAACGCGGTGACGAGCCGTGCGCCGAAGATGGACGTCATCATCAAAGCGGCTGCGGTGGCGGATTACCGTCCGAAGACGGTCGCCGAGGAGAAAATCAAAAAGCACGACGGCGGCATGAGCATTGAGCTTGAGCGCACGCAGGACATTCTGGCGTACCTCGGCGCGCACAAGCCCGCGGGGCAGTTCCTCTGCGGTTTTGCGATGGAGACCGAGAATCTCATTGAAAACGCGCGTGGAAAGCTCGAGTGCAAGAACCTCGATATGATCGCGGCGAACAGCCTGCGTACGAAGGGTGCGGGCTTTGCGGGCGATACGAACGTGGTGACGCTGCTGACAAAAGACGAAACAGAGGAGTTGCCGATGCTCTCAAAAGACGAGACGGCAGACCGCATTTTAACAAAAATCAACACGCTTAGGAAAGGATGAACGATATGACACAGTATGAGGCGGCAAAAAAGCGCTATGCCGAGCGCGGTGTGGACGCCGACGCTGCCATCAACACGCTGAAAAGCGTGCCGGTCTCTCTGCACTGCTGGCAGGGCGACGACGTGCGCGGCTTTGACGGCGACCCGAATGCCCCGCTGACGGGCGGCATTCAGACGACGGGCAACTACCCCGGCCGTGCGCGCACGCCGGAGGAGCTGATGGCGGACATCGACGAGGTGCTGCGCCTTTGCCCCGGCACGAAGAAACTGAATTTACACGCGAGCTACGCGATCTTCACCGAAGAAAACGGCGGCTGGGTGGACAGAGATCAGCTGGAGCCGAAGCACTTTGCGCCGTGGGTGAAGTTCTGCAAGGAGCGCGGGCTGGGATGTGACTTTAACCCGACGTATTTTTCGCACCCGAAGTGCGACCCGCTGACGCTCTCGAGCCCGAACCCGGAGACGCGCAAATTCTGGGTGGAGCACGGCAAGGCGTGTATCCGCATTTCGCAGTATCTGGCGGAGGAGCTCGGTCAGCCGTGCATCATGAACATCTGGACGGGCGACGGACTGAAAGATATTCCCGCCGACCGCATGACGCCGCGCATGCTGTATAAAGAGTCTCTCGATGAGATTCTTTCTGAGCTGTACGATTTTAACCTTGTAAAGCCGTGTGTGGAATCGAAGGTGTTCGGTATCGGGGTGGAGGCGTACACGGTGGGCAGTGCGGAATTTGCGTTGAGCTATGCGGCGATGAATAAAGATAAGTGCATTCCGCTGCTCGATAACGGCCACTACCACCCGACGGAGGTCGTATCCGATAAAATTCCGGCGATGCTGACGTTCTTCCCGGAGATTGCGCTGCACATCACGCGCGGCGTGCGCTGGGACAGCGACCACGTGGTGCTGTTTGACGACGAGACAAAGGAGATTGCGAAAGAGATCGTGCGCTGCGGCGGGCTTTCGGGTCGTGTTAAGATTGCGCTCGATTACTTTGACGCGTCCATTAACCGTATCGGCGCGTGGGTGACGGGCTTCCGCAATGTACAGAAGGCGCTGTTGTTCGCGCTGTTGCAGCCGACGGAGGAGCTGACGAAGCTGCAGAACGAGCAGGACTTCACGTCTTTGATGATCCGCGCGGAGGAACTGAAAACGATGCCGTTCGGCGACGTTTGGGCGGAATACTGCAAGGAGCAGAATGTCCCCGCAGACGACATGGCGTGGCTTTCTGAAATTAAAAAATACGAAAACGAAGTGCTTTTAAAGCGCTGAGGAGGTATATAAAAATGATGACGGAAATTCCCGCAGTACGCGGTTTTATCCGCATGTGCACGGATGGCTGGGAGCAGGGCTGGCACGAGCGAAACGGCGGCAACCTGACCTACCGCATGAAGCCGGAGGAAGTGGAGCAGTGCCGCCCGTTTTTCACCGCGCCGCGCGAGTGGAACAGCATGGGCGTGCAGGCGGATAACTTAAAGGGCGAATATTTCATCACGACGGGCAGCGGCAAGTTTTTGCGCAATGTGCAGGATGATCCGGAGCACAACATCGGTATTGTAGAGATCAACGATGCGGGCGACAGCTGGCGCATTGTGTGGGGCCTTGAGAACGGCGCGCGCCCGACGAGCGAATTCCCGAGCCACTTTATGAACCACAGTGTGCGCAAGGCGGCGACGAACGGCGCTTACCGTGTCATTTACCACGCGCACACGCCGAATCTCATCGCGATGACGTACATCATGCCGCTGACGGCGCGCGACTTTACGCGTGCTTTGTGGCAGAGCGCCACAGAATGCCCGGTGGTTTTCCCCGGCGGCGTGGGCGTGGTGCCGTGGATGGTGCCGGGCGGCGCGGACATTGCGATGGCGACGAGCGAGCTGATGAAAAAATATGACGCGGCCGTTTGGGCGCACCACGGCTTGTTCGTTTCCGGACCGGATTACGACATTACGTTTGGTCTCATGCACACGATCGAGAAGGCGGCGCAAATTTATATGCTTGCTATTACGGCGGGCGGCGGTAAAATTCGCCAGACCATTACAGACGACAATTTGAGAGCCATTGCGAAGGAATTCGGCGTGGAACTGAACGAAGAATTTTTGAACTGATATTTACAGTTTTGTTACAAACAATCTGTGCGGACAGGTGTATAATTAACTTAGTTAAAAATTTCCCGTATTGGGGATTAGGAGATGTTTTTTATGGTCAGCAGAATCGTATTGAACACAATTTCTTATCACGGCAAGGGCGCGATTGAAAAGATTCCGGAGGAGCTTCAGGCGCGCGGCTACAAAAAAGCTTTTGTTTGCTCGGACCCGGACCTTTTGAAGTTCGGCGTTACGCAGAAGGTAACGGATCTTCTGGACAAGGCCGGCTTCCCGTATTCCGTTTACAGCGAGATCAAGCCGAACCCGACGATTGAGAACGTACAGCACGGCGTTGAGGCCTTCAAGGTTTCCGGCGCAGACTGCATCGTGACCATTGGCGGCGGCTCCTCCATGGATACCGCAAAGGCCATCGGCATCATCATTGAGAACCCGGAGTTCGCAGACGTTCGCTCTCTGGAGGGCGTTGCGCCGACGAAGAAGCACGCGGTGTTCACCATAGCTGTGCCGACCACTGCCGGTACCGCTGCGGAAGTGACAATCAACTACGTTATCACCGACGTGGAAAAGAAGAGGAAGTTCGTTTGCGTAGATACGAACGACATCCCGGAGATCGCGGTTGTTGACCCGGATATGATGTCCTCCATGCCGAAGGGGCTGACCGCTGCGACCGGTATGGACGCTTTGACCCACGCCATTGAGGGCTACATCACGAAGGGCGCCTGCACCATTTCCGATATGTTCCACCTTGAAGCCATTCGCCTGATTTCCGAGAACCTGCGCGGCGCGGTGCAGAACACCGAAGCCGGCAGAGAGGGCATGGCACTCGGTCAGTACATTGCCGGCATGGGCTTCTCCAATGTCGGCCTCGGCATCGTCCACAGCATGGCGCACGGCCTGTCCGCGCTGTATGACACCCCGCACGGCGTCGCCTGCGCCATCATCCTGCCGACCGGCCTTGAGTACAACAAGTCCGTTGCAGGCGAGCGTTACCGCGCAGTAGGCAAGGCCATGGGCGTTGAGGGCATTGACGCGATGACCGCCGAAGAGGCTGCCGATGCAACGATTGCGGCTGTGAAGAAGCTGAGTGAAGATGTGGGTATTCCGACAAACCTGAAGGGCATCCTGAAGGAAGAGGACGTACAGTTCCTCGCAGAGAGCGCATTTGCAGATGCTTGCTGCCCGGGCAACCCGCGCGACACCTCCGTTGAGGAGATTGCCGAGCTGTACAGAAGCTTGATGTAATCGTTTTTTTGCCTAAGGTAACCGAATAAACATAGAGACCCCCGCTTTCGGAGTTTTCCGGGAGCGGGGGTCTTGTGCGTTATGGGGTTATACGGATTTTTTTGCGGGAAGACGCGCAGAGAGCTTTTCGGTGATGCGGCAGAACAGGCGGCGGATATTTTCGATGCCGACGGCTGCAAGCACGCAGAAAAGCGGAACGTTGGTGTACAAATAACGGGCGCGTACTTCAAACAGGAGCTCAAAGACGGTGAGGCCGATCCAAGTGAGCCACAGGATATTTAAGATTTTTTGCGTGCTTATGACTGAAGCTGCTGAACAGACCGGCGGCGCCAAGCAGCAAGATCATGAGCCAAATGAATTGCTCGAAGGTTGTGAAATACAAATAGCGGCTGCCGTCGGGGTAGTAGATGCTGCGGAGGAAGGGCGCGGCTTTTGTATTGGGCGGATCAAAAACGGTTTGAAGGAAATTTCCCTCTTTTTCCCCATGCGAATGTGCCGTCATTATAGAGCGTGAGCATTTTTTGCGCGAGCTGTTTGAGCGTACCGAAAAAGCCCATTTCCTGTAAACGCTGTTTGCCGACGGCGATATTTGCCTGCGTGCGCTCGGAAGCGGTGACAAAAGAACGGGAATAGCGAACGTCTTCGGCGGAATAGACACCTTTTTTTTCCGGGTTAAGACCCATCATCCAGAAATGTGCAATGCCGAAGCTTTGCTCGTTATCAAGCTGAATGTGATAGTGGGAACACAGAAAACCTGTACCGGCTTTAACGGCGAAAAAGGTGATGGCGACTGTCAAAAGTGAGAGCAGAAGCGGTTTTAACAGATGCTTTTCGGACAATGCGTAAATACCTTCAATCAAAAAAACGGCGATAAGCAAAATAAAACACTGCGGCTTGATAAAATACCCGAGTGTGCCGATGATGGCGGAAAGCACATAGGAGAGCCATTTGTGTTTTGCCGGACGGATGAATACATAGAGTGTAAGGATAGGGAAAATCAGCCCTAAAGCGTCTGTGTAGCAGATGACGTTCCACGGGGAAAGCCCAAAGCTGAGTACCGCGAGAAAAAAGCCGAAAAAAGCGTATAGCTTTCGTGTGAGCCGCGCGGCGGTTTTATAAACGAGCAGACAGGAAAGCGTATTGAGTGCGCAGTTAACGGTGATGACGCACAAAGCCTGCTGTGTATCGGAGAAAATGCTGAAATATTTATTCAGCTTGAAGACGAACAGCTCGAAGAAAAAGTACAGCAGATTATTGGGATAGTTGGAAAAATAGCGGATATCGACCGAATGCTTGTGCATCAGATTGCGGGCGTTTTCTGTAAGGAGGCCCGCGTCCCAACCGGTTTCGAAATAAATGTTATAGGAAATATAGAGCTGTGCGGAAAATAAAAGCAGACACAGACCGTATATGAGCACATCGGACGATACGGTCGGCCGATGCTGCGAAAGCTTGACCTGTTGCAGGCGGTTAAGGGACAGAAACAGCACAAAAAGGGCGATGCCGAACAGAAGCAGAGCGATATTTGAGAGCAGAAATGTCTGCTTTTTGGCGTATGTACATTGCGTAAAAAACAGGAGCAATACAAAAACGCAGCCGAAAACGGAGCCGAGGAAAAATTTGGAAGCTCCGAAAGCGAATTTTTTCATAAAATGTACCTCTTAAACTCAACATGCCGTGAGCAGCGGGAAAAGAAATCCCGAACTGCTGAGACAATTCGGGATCCGGTTTGGTTAGCGTATCAGTGTTCGTCCAAGACTTTTTCTTCCGGTTCGGCTTTGAGATGGGTTTCGATGAGGAAACGGGGGCGCTGCTTGACTTCGCTGTAAATTTTGCCGATGTAGCCGCCGACGACGCCGAGGCAGAGCATTTGCAGGCCGCCGAGCAGCCAGATGGACGCAACGATGGCTGTCCAGCCCGCGACGGTGACGCCGCACAGGTGCGAGATGAGCGCGTACAGGAGGCCGAAGATGCTGAGGACGGAGATGAGAATGCCGAGGTTGGAGATGAGCTTTAAGGGCTTTACGCTGAACGACGTGATGCCGTCGAGCGCGAAGGAGATCATCTTTTTTAAGGGGTATTTGGATTCGCCCGCGAAACGCTCGGCGCGGTCGTAATAGACATAGTCGCTTTTAAAGCCGATGAGCGGCACGATGCCGCGCAGAAACAGGTTGACTTCCTTATACTCAGGAAAGGCCCTCGAGCGCGCGACGGCTCATCAGGCGGTAATCGGCGTGATTGAAGACGACGTCTACGCCGAGAATCTTCATGAATTTATAAAAGCCCTCTGCGGTGGTGCGCTTGAAGAACGTATCGGTCTCGCGCTTGTTGCGCACGCCGTAGACGACGTCGCAGCCTTCCATATATTTTTCGACGAAGCGGTCGATGACGTTAATGTCATCCTGCAGGTCGGCATCCATGCTGATGGCGCAGTCGCACAGCGGCATGGCGGTCATGAGGCCGGCGAGCAGGGCGTTTTGGTGGCCGCGGTTGTGCGCGAGCTTTACGCCGTCCACATAGGGAATCGCTTCAGCATATCCGGAGATGATCGCCCAGGTTTTATCCTTGCTGCCGTCATCGACATAGAGAATGCGGCTTTCGGGATCGACCTGCTCGGTGCGGATCATGGTGTGCATTTTTTCGGTCAGACGCTTGGTGGTCTCCGGCAGCACGGCTTCCTCGTTGTAGCAAGGAATGACGAGGTACAAGACCGGAATATTACGTTCAGTCGTCATTATCAAAACCTTCTTTCTTTTCCAAAGCGCGGTCGGTTTGACTGCGCGGTTTTATGTGAATAATCCCGCTGTTTTCAAAATGCGCGCCATGCTTTTTTGCATAGTGGGAGAGCGGGCGCAGCACCATATTGTGGCGGGTGAGCGGCACGGGGACTTCTTTGAAGATCGTGCGCATGAGTACCATATAAAGTGCGAACAGAAGCACGCACACGACGGTGATTGCCATGCCGAGGAACAGGCCGGGCGTGCGGTATTTGAACTCGATCTTGACATTGGTGCCGGCGTTGACGCGGATGGCCATGAAGCCGACGTTCACCTTTTCGATATCGACCTTTTCGCCGTTGACGTAGGCCGACCAGCCGTTTTCATACGGGATGCTGAAGAACACGGGCACGTCGCGGCTTGCTGTGATGGTGGCGTTAAAGCCGGTATTTGTGTATTCAAAGGTATCGCAGGTGAGCTTTGCACGGTTTTCGCAATCTGTTTTGTAGGTTTCCTTGGTGTAGGAGAGTTCGCTTGTATCGAGCGGAGAAAGCATATCGCCCCATTTTGAAACCTGCTTATCGGTGAGGACGATGCCCTTGAGCATCAAAAGCTCGCGGTAGCTTTCGCTTGTGTTTTCGTAGTCCTTTTCGGTGACGTAGCTGTCGTAGGTGAAGCCCATGGGAATGTAATGGTCGTTTTCCCAAATGTCAAAGCCGTTTGTGTTGCCGTAGTACATCCAGCCCGGCATGGCGGGGTCGGCGTAGTCTTCGCCGGCGAAATACTCGGTATCGTGATCATCGTCAAAAAGATACTTGACGCTTGTCAGTCCGCGCAGGCCGTAGTGAGTGGTATCCGGGCGGGAAGCGACATCGCGCTGCACGCCGATGGAATCGTAGAACTCCATGAGCGAGCCGGGGACAATGCTGTGGAACGCCTGGATGGACTGTACCTCCCAGAACATGGCGGAGTTATCGAGGCTTTCGTAGAAATCCGTACGGACGTTGTCGTCGCGCAGGTCGTCTATGGCGACATCCGCGCCGCCGTTTAAGGCGTAGGGGATGATGTGGTCATAGGTGTAATCCGACTGTGTTTTGCCGAGCGCGATGAAGAAAACAGAATACAGCACGATGGTGATGCTGAGGCAGACGGACGCGGCGCGGTAGAACGGGCGGGAGCCGCGGTTATAAAATGCAAGAACAAAGCCGACGAGTGCAAGTGAGAGGAGCGCAATGGCGGCGTATGTCCAGAAGCGCGTGGGGTATTTTTCGAGGCCGAATGTGACATCGGTAATCTCGCCGTCCGTTTTGGTGAGCGTGGGCATGAGGCCGATGACGAGCGTCATGGCGAGCGTGATGAGCGTTGTCCACTTTAAGGAGCGGCGCCAATCAACACGCGGGTTTTCGAGCGCCATCATGGTGGCGGCGGCCATCATGAGCGTGAGCATATAGAACCAGCGTGCGTAATACGACGCGTTCATGAGCTGGAACAAAGCGTTGAGGCCGGGAATAAACGCCATGAAGAGCAGAACGCAGAGCATCTTTTTCAGCCAGTGGCGGCGCTTCAGCTGCATCCAGCCGATGACGCCGGTCATGCTGAACATGGGCAGCCATGCGCCGAGGGACGCCCATTTGGATTCGGAATCCGGGGTGAAGTTCGGGCGTGCGGGAAGATCCGGCGGGAAGAAGAGACACTGCAAAATGTGAATGTAGCGCTGGTTGCGGTCATAAAGCAGGGCGCTCCAGCCGCTGATGGGATTGGAAACGCGATAGTTTTGAATGATGCACAGAACGCTTGGCACAAGCAGAATGCACGCGATGCCGAGGCCGAGCACGGCTTCGAGCGCGAGCAGGAGGAAATCTTTGACCGTGATGTGCCAGCTGCCGGAGAGCAGACGCACAAAGAAGTAGATGACCGTGAATGTCACCATGCCGACGAAGAAATAATAATTCACGATGCACGCGGCGGCGACCATGAGCGTAAAAATGCCGCGACGCTTTGTGTACATGTATTCATCGAGCGCGGCTAAGAGCAAAGGGAACACGATGATGGCTTCGTGGAAATGATTGAAAAAGATGTTGTAGATCGAGTAGCCCGAGAACGCGTATAAGAGAGACGCTAAGAGCGCCGTGTTGGGGTTCTTTGCATAGCGGTGCAAATAGATATAGCCGGAGAGGGAGGCGCAGCCGAACTTTAGGATGAACAGCGGGCCCATGAGGTATTGCAGCCATTCGCCCGGGAACGGAATGGTGAGCCAGAAGAACGGGCTGCCGAGCAGGTAGAACGAATAGGAACCGATGAAATTGACGCCGAGGTCTGTTAAATGATTCCAGCCGATGTTGCCGGAACGAATGGCATCGTGCGCGATGCGGTAGAACGGCACCTGCTGCACATTGAAATCGCCGTAGAACAGAAAGCGGCCGCCGTCTACGATCATGAACGGCACAAAGATGACAAAGGCCAGAGCGAGGCCGAAAAGGAAGGAGAAGAGGAAATAATTGCCGCGCGGCTTTTGCTGGATGCGACCATCGCGCACATAAGATTTTGAGGTATCCAAGTGAATGTCCTCCTGTATGTGAATTTAGAATGAGGTTTCTTGTAAGCGTGGTTAAAAGTTTTTGATCGACCTTTTTTCAAATGAAGGTCAAACCGAACCTGCGGTTCGGTCGTGGGGTCTCGGGGTGAAGCCCAGAGTCGTCGTCCGCAGACGACGAAAACTTTTTGCCTCCCAAAAATCAGGACTGGGAGAAACCAATGCTTCGCATTGCTATCAAACAGTCCGGTGGACTGTTTTTGCGCGGGAGACCCAATTAGGGGGTCTCCCGAAAGGCGTGTAACGCCTTTTTAAAAGAGAGATTCCCCGCATCTATATTTAAGCCCAGTATAACACAAATAAAGGGTAGATTAAAGGCAAATTCTAATTTTTAAGGAATTTTTATTGAAATGTGCGGGGCAGTTCGGTATTATAATATAAGTAAAATTAAAAATACAGAAAAATCAGAAGGATATAAAAATGAAAATCGGAAATCTGACTTTGAACGGTGTGGCGGCGCTGGCTCCGATGGCGGGCGCGACCGATCGGCCGTTCCGCGAGCTTTGCTGCTCGTTTGGCGCAGCGTACTGCGTGACGGAAATGGTCTCGACGAGAGCGCTGCAGTATAACTATAAAAAAACGCAGGAGCTTATCACGCTCGGCGAAAAGGAACACCCCGTCGCGATCCAGATGTTCGGCGACGACCCGCTCATCTTTGCATCTGCCGCAAAGCGCGCCGCAGCGGCCGGGCCGGATGTTATTGATATCAATATGGGTTGCCCTGTGCCGAAAATTGCGGGCAATAACTGCGGCAGCGCCCTCATGAAAAAGCCGCCGCTGTGCGGGGACATTGTCCGTGCCGTGAAAAATGCGGTCGACCTGCCCGTGACGGTGAAAATTCGTAAGGGCTGGGACGAAAACAGCGTGAACGCAGTGGAGGTCGCAAAATATTGCGAAGATGCGGGCGTGGACGCCATTTGCGTGCACGGCAGAACGCGCACACAGATGTATGAGCCGCCGGCGGACTGGGATATTATCCGTCAGGTGAAGGAAGCCGTGAAGGTGCCCGTCATCGGCAACGGCGACGTAAAATGCGTGCAGGACGCCGTGCGCATGATGAACGAGACCGGGTGCGACATGGTGATGATCGGGCGCGGGGCGCTCGGCAATCCATGGATCTTCAGGGAGATCAACGGCTATTTCAGCAGCGGTCTGCGCATTATGCCGCCGCCGACGCTTGCGGAGCGCATTGTGGTCATTAAAAAGCATATGGATGCGCTGTGCGCCGCAAAGGGAGAGGGGCGCGGCATGCGCGAAGCGAGAAAGCATGTGGCGTGGTACATGCACGGTCTGCGCGGTGCGGCGGAATTCCGGCGCATGGCGGGCGAGCTGGAAACGCTCAGCGACCTCGATAAATTGCTCGAGAAAGTGTATATAGAAAACAAAGACGTGTCTTTTGACCCGTAACGGAAAGGAAGATCAGCGTGAAGCTTTTGGTACTGGACGGCAACAGCATTTTAAACCGCGCGTTTTACGGCATTAAGCTGCTGACAACGAAAAGCGGCGAGTTTACAAACGGTATTGTCGGATTTTTGAATATTCTGGAAAAAGTGAAGGACGAAACGGAGCCGGACGCGGTGGCCATCGCGTTCGATATGAAAGCGCCGACGTTCCGCCACAAGGCCTATGCGGGTTATAAGGCGCAGCGCAAGGGCATGCCGCCGGAGCTTGCGGCGCAGATGCCGGTCTTAAAGGAACTGCTCGGCGACCTCGGCTATAAAATCGTGACGTGCGAGGGCTGGGAAGCAGACGATATTCTCGGCACGTTTGCGGAAACGTGCGAAAACACGGACAATACGTGCATGATTGCGACCGGCGACCGGGACAGCCTGCAGCTTGTCTCGCCGAAAACGACGGTGCGCCTTGCAACGACGAAATTCGGTCAGTCTGCCGTGACGCTGTGTGATGAGGCGTATATCAAAGAGACGTACGGCGTGGAACCGAAGCAGCTCATCGACATCAAGGCCATTCAGGGCGATACCTCGGATAATATTCCGGGCGTTGCGGGCATCGGCGAAAAGGGTGCGGGCGAGCTGATCCGCAAGTTCGGCTCTTTGCAGTATATTTACGACAATTTAGATGAGCTGGACATCAAGCCCGGCATGAGAACGAAGCTGATCAATTCCAAAGACAACGCGTTTTTGAGCTACGACCTCGGCACCATCCGCCGCAATGCGCCGATCGATACGGAGCTTGCGCATTATATTCCCGGCGAGGGTGACCCTGCAGCCGCGGCGCAGATCATGACGCGTTTAGAGCTATTTAAGCTGATGGAACGCCTGCACCTGACTCCCGGCGCGGCGCCGACGGCGAACAGCGCACAGGCCGAAGAAGCGGCTTTGCTGCCTGTGAAGAATTATAAAGACGGCGCAGCGGTGCTCGGCCAGTGTGAGGACGAGGGGGCGGCGTACTTTGTGCCGGTGTTTGAAAACGACGAATTAAAGCAGCTTGTGTTTAACGGTAAGTTCGACGCGGGTAAGCCGGCGATTGCGGTCGTGGATGCGGACGACGCATTTTTGAAGGCGTTCCTCGGCAGCAAGGTGACAAAAAAGTACACGTTTGCGCTGAAAAAGCTGCACCGCACGGCGCTGCATTTGAGGACTTCCCTTGAAAACGCCGTGATGGACACGGAGCTTGCGGCGTATCTTTTGAACCCCTCGGGCTCCGATTACGGTGTGCTGCGTTTGGCGGCGGAATGCGGCATTGCCGTGCCCGCATATGAGGACGCGAACGTGCAGGCGGCGGCTGTGCTGCCCGCTGTTTGTGCGGCGCTGCAAAAGGGCATCGACGAAAACGGCCAGCACGAATTATTGGAGAACATTGAAATTCCGCTTGCTTTGGTTTTGGGCGAGATGGAGGAAAGCGGCTTCCTTGTTGACCGCGAGGCCATAAAAACCTACGGCGAGGTGCTTTCTGAGCAGGTGGACGCACTGCAGAAAGAAATTTATGAAGACGTGGGGTATGAATTCAACATCAACTCCCCGGTGCAGCTGGGCGAAGCGCTGTTCGTAAAGCTCGGACTGCCGCACGGCAAAAAGACGAAAAAGGGATACTCCACAAATGCAGATGTGCTGGAGGGTCTGCGCGGCGTACATCCGGCAGTTGATAAGGTTTTGCGCTACCGCACGCTGACGAAGCTGCGTTCCACGTACTGCGAGGGCTTGCTGAAAGCCATCACGGCGGACGGGCGCATTCACTCGAGCTTCAACCAGACCGAAACGCGCACGGGGCGTATTTCCTCGACTGAGCCGAATTTGCAGAACATCCCGGTGCGCACGCCGCTTGGGCGTGAATTCCGCCGGTTCTTCATCGCAAAAGAGGGAAATGTGCTTGTGGACGCCGACTATTCGCAGATTGAACTGCGCGTATTGGCGCACGTGGCAAACGACACGCAGATGCAGGAGGACTTCCGACTTGGGCGCGACATCCACACACCATGACGGCGGCGTGTGTTCGATATGCCGAAGACCTTGTGACCCCGCAGATGCGCAGCCGTGCGAAAGCGGTCAACTTCGGCATTGTGTACGGCATCGGCGCGTTCTCGCTTTCAAAGGACATCGGTGTTTCCCGCCGCGAGGCCGAGGACTACATTCACGATTACCTGCGCAATTATAAGGGCGTTGCAGACTATATGGAGCGCGTGGTGGAGGAAGCGAAGAAAAAAACGGCTATGTGGAGACGCTGTTCGGCCGCAGACGCTATCTGCCGGAGCTTGCAAGCTCCAATTTCAACATGCGTGCGTTCGGTGAACGTGTGGCGCGCAACATGCCGATTCAGGGCACGGCTGCGGATATCATCAAGATTGCGATGGTGCACGTGCGTAACCGTTTGAAAGCCGAAAGCTCGATGCAAAGCTGATTTTGCAGGTGCATGACGAACTCATTGTGGAGTGTCCGGAAGCGGAAAGCGACACGGTGAAGAAAATTCTGGAAGAAGAAATGGCAAACGCGGTGCAGCTGAGCGTGCCGATGCTGGCAGAGGCCGGAAGCGGTAAGAGCTGGTATCAGGCGAAGGGCTAAGGGTTTATGATGATATTTTGCTGTCCGGCATGCGGCGGCGTTGAAAAGAAGACCGCGCGCTGCGCTGCGCAAACGGACATTCTTATGATATTGCGCGCCAGGGTATGTGCATCTTCTGCCCGTAAAGCAGATGCACGCGAAGATTCCCCGGCGACAAAAAGCAGATGGTGGACGCGCGCCGCGTGTTTTTGAGCGGCGGCTACTACGATGCGTTCCGTGACAAACTGGCGGAGCTGACGGACAAATATTCGCCTGAGAACGGCGTTGTTTTGGACGCAGGCTGCGGCTTTTTACACTTCGGCTTTATATGAAAAAAGCCAAAGCGAAAAACGGTTCGGTTTCCGGCGTGGACATCTCGAAATTCGCGGTGAAAGCGGCTGCGGGCAAAATATAAGGGCATCGATTTCGCGGTGGCGAGTTTATTTCACCTGCCGTGTGCGGAAAACAGTGCAGATGCTGACGGACGTTTTGCGCCTATTGTGCCGGAGGAGTTTTTAGGGTGCTAAAGCCGGGCGGCGTGATGATCTTTGCGGTGCCGGGTGCGCGGCATCTGTACGGCATGAAAGAGGTTTTATACAAAGAGCCGTATGAGAACGAAGAGCACGACACGGCCTACGACGGGTTTGAATACCTTGGCCGTGCGTGTGTGTAAAGTTTATCACGGTGAACGGGCAGGAGAACATTGAAGCGCTGTTCTCCATGACGCCGTACTACTGGAAGACGGACGTAGAGGGCGGAGAGCGTCTGCGCGCTCGATGTGCTCGAGACCGAGATTAAATTTGACTTTCTGGTTTACAGGAAGAAGTAGGCGAGTGCGCCTTTCAGCAGCTTTGTGCGGCACAATGTTGTTTATTGTTGTTGTTTTGTTGTCATTCATTGAAAATTAAAGAATACTTAGTAGAATTCTCTCCCGAACTGTGCTATGATAGGTAGCGGTCGTTCGGGAGCGTTTTCATTTTGGAAGACGAAATACGACCGATTATAGAAGTATTCGAGGTTTATAATCAAAGATGAAAATTTTGTTTGTCTGCACCGGCAACACGTGCAGAAGCCCAATGGCGGAGGGCATTTTCCGCCGCGAAAATGGGAGCAGCGCGGCTTTGAGAACATCATGTGCCAAAGCGCCGGTCTTTCCGCGCTCGATGGGCAACACCCAGCGAAAATGCGGTGCTGGCCTGCAAGGAGATCGGCGTGGACATCAGCGGTCACATTGCGCGCCGCTTACGCCGGAAGAAATCGATGTGTGGGACGTTTGTTTCACGATGTCGAAAACCCACGCGTACATTTGATGCAGGCGGGTGTGCCGGCGGAGAAAATTTACGTGCCGCACATTGACGATCCCACGGCGGGGACCTAAATACCACGCAGTGCCGCGACAAGATCTGCGCGGGAATTGCAGACGTTTGAAACATCATCTCGGTTTTTGCGTTTTGCAGATTGTTTCGATGACGGCGGAGCACGTTTCATGCCGCGGAACTTGAAAGCTTTTGCTTTTCGGAACCGTGGAGCGAAAAAACGACGGAGGAGATTGATAATCCTACCGCGTGCTTTTTGGTGGCGATGCAGCAAGATGAGGTGCTCGGCTACGCGGCATGCACACGGTGCTCGGCGAAAGCTATGTGGGACAACATTGCGGTGTTCCCGGAGTTTCGCGGCCATGGGTGGGCAGAACGCTCATGGCGACGCTGATCGAAAAAGCGCGGGAAAACGGCGGCGTTTTCATCACGCTGGAGGTGCGGACATCAAACCTGCCGGCCATTGCGATGTACCGTTCGCTCGGCTTGCGGGAGGCGTGCGCCGCAATTATCACAGAACCAAGAGAGGATGCGCTGGATTTTTACGCTCTCTTTCTGAATTTTTAGCTATACGGGGGTAAAAAAAGTATGCTTTTCAGGAAAAATCAAGGCGCTTGTCGAATACGGCGTGCGCACAGGGGCTCATCGAAGCGGAAGACGATTTACACGCGCAACCGTTTATTGGGAGGCGTTTTGTGAAGGATTACGCAGGATGAGGAAGCGAACAGAGCGAAACCTAGCACACTTTGCTGGACGGCCTTTGCGACGAAGCCAAGCGCAGCATCATCGAGGACGGTGCGACGTCCGCGATTTATTTGAGCTGAAACTGATGGGCCTTTTGACTTCCGCGCGCCCGTCCGATGTGAACCGCACATTCAGCGCACTTTACAAGGAATCCCGGAAAAGGCGACGGACTGGTTCTATAAGCTTTGCGGCGACTGCAATTATATCCGCCGCGACGGTAGTGGCGCGCGATTTAAAGTGGTGTATAACATTGCGACGGTGCGATTGATACCATCAACCTTTCAAAGCCGGAAGATCCGAAGGCCATTGCTGCAGCAAAAGAAAATGAAGGCTTCCGGTTATCACTGCCTGTATGCTGTGCAAGGAGAATATCGGTTATGGGCCGCATGAACCACCCAACAGAATCACCGCGCAGTCGATCACGGTGAACCATGCGGATTGGTTTTTACAGTATTCTCCATTAATGTGTACTACAATGAGCACTGCATTGTGTTCTGCGGCAACATGCCGATGCAGATTGACAACAAAGAGCGTTCCGCAAAGCTGTTTGATTTTGACAGTTTCCGCACTATTTCCTCGGCTCTAATGCCGGTTGCCCATCGTTGGCGGTTCCATTTTGACACGACCACTACCAGGGCGGCCACTATACGTTCGCGATGGCGCGCGCGAACATGGAGGAGCACTGCACGCTGCACGGCTTTGAAGATGTGGAAGCGGGCATATTTGGCCGGTATCTGTTTTTGCGTTTTGCGCCATAAAAACCCGGATCGCCTGATTGACGCGGCCGACCATGTATTGAAAGCGTGGAGAAGCTACACGGACGAGGACGCGTTCATTTTGCGGAGACGGACGGCGAGCCGCACAACACCATCACGCCGATTGCGCGCTGTGGACGGCGTATACGAGCTCGACCTTTGCGCTGCGCAACAATATTACGACGGAAAAGTATCCGCTCGGCGTATACCACCCGCACGACGAATATCATCACATCAAGAAAGAGAACATCGGCCTCATTGAGTTATGGGCCTCGCGGTTTTGCCGCCCAGACTGAAAGACGAGCTGAAGACCCTGAAAGATGTGATGCTGAAAAACGGCAACGTTTCAAGCGTGGAGAGCATCGCAAAAGCACGCGGAGGGCAGCGCAGGTGAAGCGCGACCACCCGGAAATGAACGAAGCGAATGCCGAGCATCTTGCAGCAGGAAGTGGGAAAGGTGTTTGTAAAGGTGCTGGAGAACGCAGGCGTCTACAAATGCACGGCAGAGGGCAGAAAAGCGTTCAGAACGTTTGTAGAAAGCGTACGCTGAATCAAAAATAATACGATAAAATAAGGAATCCACCGTATGTGAAAAGCGATACGGTGGATTCCTTTTCATGTGATGAAACAGCTTCAAATTTCTTTGCCGCAGTATGGACGGATTGCGTTTACGTGTTCTTTACCGTGTCTTTCAGCGGTTCGCTTTTTCGTGCCGTCTTCGTTGACCTTCTGCATGTTTGGGTAGACGAGCGCGAGGGTAGTTGTCATCCGGCGCTTATCGAGGAACATTTGGAACGAGCTTGTGGCGGGATGCCCTCGGCGCGCTCGTTGGCGCGGGTCAGCGCGGCGCAGGAAATGAACCGTCAAACAGCATGAACGCAACGAGCAAAATGGTGAGGATAGCGCCCGGGCGCTTCGGATTTTTTCTCGATCGCGCGACATGGCAAAAATTTCTTTGATCCAGATAAGGCCGAGCGTGCCCCAGATGAGAGAGCGCGCGAACATCGCTTGTGCGGCTGTCATCGTTGAACGGCGCGCTGCCAGTAATCCCACGAAACGGTGCCGAATAGCATCTCCGTCCCCTACTCCGCACAGATACTCG
>VOFB01000014.1_pt1 | contig 60000 bp, 44 predicted proteins | sample 5384141 | NCBI WGS metagenome assembly VOFB01 (sample SAMN12384721, study PRJNA508395) | human gut metagenome | isolation source: healthy gut A | host: Homo sapiens
ACCGGCATAGAAAAACTGCGCCGATAGTATTCGTTCCGGGACATCGAAGAGGAAGTCTCGCCGCAGGTTCATTCTCGACATGGCGATGGCGCAAACGAAAATTTTCCCGTGGTTCTTTCGACCTGACAACGGCAGAATGGTCATCGACGCCTCGCTGGTCTCGACCACGTCGGCATCCCGCGCGGCGACTGTCTCGATGAGTCCCGTGATCTTTTCGACATGCTCCATCCCGACGACCGGGAAAACCTTTCCGCAGCATTCGCAAAGCAGCATCCGATACTTCAATTCCCTCGAGGCATACGCTCACTTCGTCCGCCGCCGCATGGAATGGTCTTCTGCGGGACAATCCGTATACCTGGCAGGCACACGACGGCTCGCCCTATCGCGTGGTGGGTATCTGCCAGGAGCATCCAGGCCCACAAGGAGGTTGACGCTTGCGCGGCTCGCCACAAGCGTCTGCGCAGAGAACGACCGGCTGAACGGCGTTCCCAGCCAACATGAGCCATGAAATCCGGACGCCGCCTTCAACGCCATCGGCTCTGCCAACCCCGTGATGGCGACGACGTCCCTTCAGCGAACGGAAAGGTGTGAGTACAGCCGCCTGATCCGGCCAACGGCGACCAGTTGCTGCGCCTGATCTCTTGAAGCATCCTCGACCTTCGAAGATCGTGAGCTTCACCACCATGGAAAGTTCTGTCGGCGACCAGTCGCCGCATGCTGCTGTCGGATATCTACTCAGCCGTCCCAACTGCTCACCATGCCCCCTCACAGGTCGAACTGAGGCTCGAACTCCCGCAGGCCGACACGACGATCCGCACTCGATGCCTCGCGGCTCACAGGTCATCAAACAACCTGATAAACAAATCGCGCGAAGTTTACCGACAGCAGCATTACATTCGGGCACCGCACGGACGAGGGCGCGGGAGAGGTCGAAACTGTTCGTCGGATACAGGGGGAAAGGCATTTCGCAGGAGCACGTGGGCCGGATATTCTGAGTTGCGTCCACCGTACGGAAACGGCGGCGGAAACCGCGGGAACGCCTGTTAGTACGATTCTTGCCCCGCACGGCGTTCAACATAAATTCTTGTGACTTATGATCAGAAAAAGTAACGCTGCAACTCTCCGGGATGCGGACTTCACGTCCGAAGGCGGCCCCCGCTGCGAGGAGATGAACCCCAAGACCCTGCTGCTCTATGCCGCAGCCAAATGCTTCGGGAAGACGGCCCTGATGATTATGGAGAAGGAGCGCCTGCGTCCCAAGCGCTTCGAGATCGGCACATTTCGGGCGAGCTCTCGGACGAAAACGCCTCAATCGAAAGTACCTTCCGTCGTTCCGGCGGTCTACTACAACATCGAATGCGACACCGAAGACGATCAGGCCAAGGTGAGCCGCGCGGCGACGCTGACGCACGAAAAATACTGCGGCATGGTAGATGCTGCGCATGGTCGCCCCGTATACACGAAAATCGCGGTGGTCAGCACCGAACCGGCGAAAGCCTGACACCGCAAACCGAAATCGGAGGGTCCGACGGACCCGGGGATTATCGAAAAATGCGCCGTATCCGCCGAAAATTTCACCGCCACGGAAACCGGCGCCTTGATGTCGTTGGAAGAGGCGGCTCAGCTGGCCTGCAGCACGTCGAGAATCGTCGCCAGCCCCTCGCCGCGACGGTGCTGATGGCAGGGCCGGCCTGCCGCCGCTCACTGCGCCATGGTGATGCGCAGGTAGTCCGATACCGTCCAGCCGGCATAGTTGTAATGAGCACGATTGTATTGGTTGTAGGGCTGTATTCAGTTTGCCGCTGCAATGGCACGGGCGACGTAGAGAGCGCGGCGGCGTTCGCCCCAGGAATATCGGCAGCGAGAGTTTCACGAACGCCGGCGATGTCGTAGCGCTCTGCCTGTGGTATCGATCCCTCGATGCCGACGGTTGATTGAGCCGCACGGGCCGTCGCGGAGCCGTTCGGCCTCATCTCGTGCGCGCGCACGATTTGAATGCCGCTTTCGGCGGCGGGCAGCACGGGCGCGGCGAATCGCGTAGCCAGCGTTACTGCCGCTGGATCGGCGCCCGTGCAGGACCCGTGGCGCGGCGGCGTCCTCGGCAAACCGGCGGTCCACCACCTCCTTGAGCGAACGGATGATGCCGACATACTGGCGCATCGAAGCGGCATAGAGCGCCATGGCCGAAAGGTTCCAGTAGGTGTACTCGGCCGTATAGCGGACGTCGAGCCGGGTGAACTCCTCGTCGCAGAGGGCGATGTCGTATCCCAATTCGGCCTGCCGGTAAGCCGCACGCACGGCTCCGCCGCCGTAGACGACCTGCACCAGCTGGGGCAGAACGCTGAAGTTCCAACGTTCGACGCCGTCGTAATGATGGACGGTGGCCGTGAAGTTCCCATCGAGCGACAGCCGCGGCAGGTAGCCCGTCCGCGCCTGCCCCACGGCTTCGGCGGCAGCATCGCTTCCGGCGGCGGCGACTTTCAGCCGGCGGCTGTACTCGGTCACGTCGCGGCGGTAATCGTCGAGCGTGGTCTGCATGCGTCGACGGCAGGCAAAAACAACAGGATAACTGACAGCAGAAACGGTTTCATGATTCACGGATATTATAGAAAATGGCGTAGACGACCGGCAGGACGCAGACGGTCAGCAGCGTGGCGACCAGCAGTCCCCCCATGATCGTCGCGGCCATCGCCCCGAACATCGAGTCGAACAGCAGGGGCAGCATGCCGAGGATCGTGGTTCCCGAAGCCATCGCAACGGGCACGATACGGCTGCGCGTGGCGGAGACCAGCGCATCGTAAGGCCCTTTGCCCTCGGCCCGCAGGACGCCGATCTGCTCGACAAGCACCACGGCGTTCTTGATATTCATTCCCACAAGCCCCAGCAGTCCCAGCAGCGAAAAGAAGTTGAACACCTTGCCCGTAACGGCCAGCCCCAGCACCACGCCGATAAAGATCAGGGGATCATCAGCAGGATGATGACCGGTTCGCGGTAGTTGCGGAAGAGCAGGAGCAGGACGATGAAGATCAGGACCATCGTCAGGGGCATGTACTCGGCCAGCGCCGAATTGGACTCCTGCTGGCTCTCCTGCTCGCCGAAGACCTTCATCGAATAGCCTTCGGGCAGCGGCACGGCACGGGTCACCGAATCGCGCAGGGCGGCGAACAGCTCCATCGTATTGACCCCGCGCGCCGGATCGCACTGCGCCTTCATCACCCGCTGGCGGTTGTAACGCTTCACCACCCCACCGCGGTATTCGAAGCGGAAACCGTCGGTCGCCTGCTCGATGGAGTAGACTTTGCCCGCAGGCGTGAAGATCGGCAGCGCCTGCAGGTTGGTCAGGTTGTAGGCGTCGATATTCTCGTCCTTGAGCAGGATCGGCATGAACTGGTCGCCCTCGCGGTACTCGCCGAGCCGGTAGCCCTGCGTGGCGATGGTAATGCCCTGCGCCATCTGACTGCGGGTGACGCCGATGCGCTGGCCCTTCATCTGCGAGTAGAGCGGCAGCCACGTCGGAACGCGGTTGCCCCAGCTGTTGCGGATATTCGCCGTGCCGGGCGTACGCCACATGATATCCTCGGCCGCCTGCGTCAGCCGGCGGAGCGTGTCGATATCGTCGCCGATGAACCCGAATTCGATCGCGGCGTCGGGCACGGGCGAGAGCTTGAAAAGCGACGAGCGCAGCCACACGTCGGGACAGTTCGCCACGACGTAGGCGTTGAAACGGTTTTCGACCTCCTCGGTCTGTTTCCGGTCGTGCAGTTCGATCAGGATATTGCCGAAATTGGGGCCGCAGCGAAATGCTGCTGCTGGCCAGATAATAACGCGGCGGCGTGGAGCCCATCGTCACCGATACGGTCTTCACTTCGGGCTGCGCATGGAGCCACTCCTCCATCAGACGCAGGTTGCGCTCCGTATCGCGGATGTTATACCCTTCGGGCAGCAGTACGTCGGCCCGGAAATAGGGCTTGTCCAGCGACGGGAAGAAATTCTGCGGCATGAGACCCATTACCGCCAGCGAAAGGGCGAAGAGCGCGACGACGCCCGCAACGACGCCCCACCGCCAGCGCAGCAGCCCGGCCAGCAGCTGGTCGAATTTCCGGTAGAACTTCGTATCGTAGGGATCGTGCGCCGCAGGTTTGACGCGGAGCATGAAATCGCCGAAAAGCGGCGTCTGCGTAAGGGCCAGCCCCCAGCTCAGCAGCAGCGAAAGCCCCAGCACGACGAACAGCGGCTTGACGATCTCGGCAACGGACGAAGGGGCCAGATAAAGCGGCAGGAACGAGAAAATGGCGATCAGCGTCGCTCCCAGCAGGCTCCAGCGCGGAGCATTGGCTCCGTCGATGACGGCCTGCCGCCGCGCGACGCCCCGCAGCATGGCCTGCTGCGCATTGTCGGTCACCACGATGGCATTGTCCACCAGCATGCCCATCGCGATGATGAACCCCGCCAGCGAGGTGCGGTTGAGACCTTCGCCCAGAAACTGCATCAGCAGAAGCGTACCGCCGATGGAGAACAGCAGCGAACTGCCGATCAGCACGGCGCGGAAACCCATGACGAGCATGATGATAAGGATGACGATCGCCACCGATTCGGCGAGGTTCAGGACGAAGGTCGCATTGGCCTGCTGCGCGATGCGGTTCTCGGGATAAAGCACCGTAAGATCCATGCCGACGGGCATCTGGCGCGTAAGGCCGTCGAGCACGCGGATGATCTTCTCCCCGGTTTTCACCACGTCGACCTGCGCCTCGGTCGAAATGCCGATGCCCACGGCACGGCGGCCGTCGACGCGCATGAGCGTCTGCGGCGGGTCGGCATAGCCCCGTTCGACGCGGGCGATGTCGCCCAGGCGGTATTGTTTGCCCGAGGCAGCGGTCAGCATCTGGTTTGAGATATCGTCGAGGCCCTTGTAGGTTCCGGCCTCGAGAATCTGTATCTGGAGCGCCCCGGCCTGTTTCTCGCCGCTGTTGACGATGGTGTTCTGCTGGCCGATGGTCGCCACGATCGTCTCGGGGCGGATAGCGAAGTTGGCAAGCGCTGCAAGGTTGACATAGACGTTCACGACGGGCGTCTGCTCGCCGAAAAGGCTCACCTTCTGCACGCCGTCGACCGTCACGAGCGCCGTCTTGATCCGCTGTGCCCAGTCGCGCAACTCCGCCCAGGTGAAACCCCCGTCGACCGACAGGCCGTAATAGATACCGTAGACGTCGCCGAAATCGTCGGCCACGGTCACGGGCGAAGCCCCGGCAGGCAGCCGGGGCTGGATGTTGAGTACCTTGCGCCGCAGTTCATCCCACAACTGGGGTATCTCGGAAGCACGGGTCGCAGGGTCTAATTCGACCAGGATCTTCGACAGTCCGTAATAGGATTCGGACGTGATTTTATGCACCAGCCGCATCGACTGCACCTCGCGCTCGATCGGTTCGGTCACAAGCTGTTCGACTTCGAGCGGCGTGGCGCCCGGGTAGGAGCAGACCAGCGACGCACTCTTGATGACGAATACCGAGTCCTCCTTTTTTCCCAGCGTAACGAAGCCCAAGGCTCCGCCCGCCAGCAGGATGAAAAGGAAAAACCAAACGACTTTTCTGTTCTTCAATGAATATTCGGGCAGGCTCATCGTCGCATCAGTTTAAGATTCTCACCCGTTCGCCCTGCCGCAACTGGTAAACCCCGGCCGTGACGACCCGCTCACCCGGTTCCACCCCGCTGTCGACCACGACCCGGTCACGGCCGTACAACTCGCCCAGGGTCACGGCCCGGCGCTCGACACGGTCGCCGCCGATCACCACCCAGACGTAAGTGCCGCCTTCGGCCGGGGCATAAACGGCCGAGACGGGCAGGGATACCGCATCCGTGACGGGATCGGCGCTCTGCATCGTGACCATGCACGACATGCCGGGCGAAATCGAATAACGCCCGGTGTCGACATCCGTAAGGCGCAGCGACACGGGGAACCCCGAAGCATCGGACGAAGTCTTGGCGTAATCTTTCAGCACGGCCGGGAACTTCACGCCCCGGTAGTTGTCGAACTCGACTTCGAAGCGGGTCGAAGGCAACGACAGGAGCGACAGGCCGCTTTCGGGCATGGTGAACTGCACCTTGGTCGTCACCGGGTTCACGACGCGGACGATGGACTGCCCGGCCTGCACGCGTTCGTAATTGTCGACGAACTTGCGTTCCACGACGCTGGCGAAAGGCGCACGGAGCTTGGTCTCCTTGAGCAGGCCGAGGGAGTTCTCATAGGCGGACTTGACTTGTGCGTAACGGGTCTGGGCGCTTTCGAACTCCTGGCGGGATACGGCTTCGTGCTCCAACAACCGCTGCATACGCTGCATCTGCGAACGGGCCTCCTCGAAAGCCGACCGGTCGGCCGAAACCTGTAATTCGATATCCCGGGGATCGAGTTCGGCCAGCAGCGCCCCCTTTTTGACGCTTTCGCCCTGCGCGACGGGGACATCGAGCACCTGCCCCGGAAGCTTGAAGGCGAGGTTCACGGCGTCATCGGGCGTCGCCAGCCCTGCGAAGTCCTTGTCGATGACCGCCGCACCGGCTGCCGTGGTGACTTTGACGGGACGCACGGTCTCGGGCACAGGCTGGCGCCGGGCGCAAGCGCCCAGGAGAAAGACTACGATTAAAACATGGAAAGTTCGCATAATAAGAAAGTTGACTCCGTTCCCGGGGTCAACTTTCATACCACATGCCGCAAAATGTCCCTACGGACGAATATCGCGACAATTCTTTTTAGCACGGATCACGCCGTCCTCCAGCACCACCATGCCGTTGTTGGCGCGAAGCATGGTCTTCATGGTCGAAGCGTCTATGTTATAGCAGCGTACCTCGCCCGATCCGAAATCGTGATAGGCGACGCCGTACAACGGCTGGGGCGTGAGACAGACGACGCGGGCACCCTCCTCCGCGGCCCGCCGCACGACCTTGGCGAACCGTTTGGCGCAGGCGCGCGGCAGGCGGTCGAACGAGGTGACGCAAAGCATATACACGCGTCCAGGAGCAGTCACGATCTCCTCGGTCGCATCCCCTTCGGCATCGCGCAGGGCGAATTCGCTCATAAGCGGGCGTATGGCGGGCATCTCCTCGGTAGTCCGGGTATCGACCCACTCCCACTTCCCGGCGTCCTGCCATGCGGTGTCTTCGAGCGAAAACTCGTGCAGTTTGCCCGTTTCGAGATTGCGGTAAACGAGCACGGTCTCCGTCTCGCCGGGTTCGACGGCCGGGGCGTGCATCCCCTCCCAGATATTGACCCCGACCTTATAGGGCAGGAAGTCGATCAGCGGCAGGTGGCGGTAGCAATAGTATCCCAGATACATCGTGAGGAAGAAAAAGGTGACGGTAAGCACGATTTCCAGGGGGTTGAAGGCGAAGATCTTGTCGGGGCGGTAACGCCACCAGACCACCAGAGCCATCGGCAGCAGCGCCAGGTTCTTGTAGAAAGTCTCCCACGGCGTCAGCTTCAGCGCCTCGCCGAAACAACCGCAGTCCTCGACGGGGATCACCGTAGCGCTGAGCAGGGTGAGGGCGGTGAAAAAGAGCATGGAAAGCACGGCGAAGATCGAGATCAGGCGGATACGTACCTTGAAGAGGAGCATACAGCCCATCATCATCTCGGCACCGCACAACCAGATCGAAAAGGCCATGCTCGCCCCCTGGAGGGATTCCATCCCGTAGATGGAAAGATACTCGTTGACCTTCATGGCGGTGCCCCACGGATCGATGACCTTCGTGAAGCCCGACACGATGAACGTGCAGGCAAGGATCAGCCGGCAGACATTGGCCAGCAGTTTAAAGGCCCTGGACTTCCGCATCGGCTTCGAGTATTGGTGCCAGCTGGGCACATATTTTAGCAAAAATACCCTCCGGGGAATCCATCGCCCCCGCAGGATCGCTGCAATCGACGACCCGCAGCGCGGGTCTTTGGCCGCGGCTTCGAGGTATACGCTGCGCACGGCCTGTTGCAAGGCGAGCGACGCCTCGTGGATGTCGTCCGCCCCTTGCAGGTACTCGCGGTCGTCGCCCTCGCGCAGTTCGGAGAGTTTGCGCTCGGTAAAGGTGAACGGCACGTCGAGGAACAAGGACACGTCGGGACGCGGCAGGCCGTTATGACAGAATTCGAGGTATAGGATCCAGTCGGCCAATCGGTTGCGTTCTTCTCCGGCGGGCAGCTTGGCGCACTGGAAACCCACGTTCGAATAGACATAGCGGTCGAGAATGACCGCCTTGCCCTGCGCGAGCCACTCCCTGATCCGGGAGGCGGCATCGGCACGGTCGCCCGCGAAGAGCAGCGCCACGAGGTAGGGGTCGACCTCACCCACACCGCCGAACTCGCCGCGCAGGAAACGGGCTATCAGCTCGCCGTAGACGGGCGAATCGAAACGCGGGAAGTGCACATACTCGCTCTCGACGCCCCTGTCGGCAAAAAACCGGCGCAACATGCGGATTTGGGTCGATTTACCGGCCCCGTCCAATCCTTCGAGTACAATGAACATAGGTTAATTCCGAATTATTTAAGTTTTTATCCTTCAATAAGTTGCCACGGCCCGCTATCCGCGCAGCATCCGCACCGCGCGTTCCACGCCGCCGGCCAGCGCATCGGCCTCGGCCAGCGTATTGTAAAGCGCGAACGAAGCGCGGCACATCCCCGTCGTGGAGAAATGCGTCATGGTGGGTTCGGCACAGTGCTGCCCGGTACGGACGGCGATGCCCAGCTTGTCGAGGATCATGCCCATGTCGTAGGGATGCACACCCTCGACGTTGAACGACACGATGGCACACTTTCCGGGCTTCGTACCGTAAATCCGCAGCCCGTCAACGGCCGTAAGCCGTTCGGTCGCACGGTGCAGCAGTGCCGCCTCGTGCGCTTCGACCTCGGCCGGGTCGAAACGCCCGACGAATTTCACGGCTTCGCCCAGGGCGATGGCCCCGGTGAAATTGGCCGTACCGGCTTCGAACTTGAGCGGCACGGGGGCATAGGTGGTCTTGGCGAAGGTCACGGTATCGACCATATCGCCCCCGCCGAGAAACGGCGGCATGGCTTCGAGCAGCGCACGTTTGCCATACAGCACGCCGATGCCCGTCGGGCCGAAGAGCTTATGCCCCGAGAAGGCATAGAAGTCGCAATCCAAAGCCTGCACGTCGACACCGCCGTGCACGACACCCTGGCATCCGTCCACCACGGCGATCGCCCCCACGGCATGTGCAGCGTCGATGACGGGCCGCAGGTCGGGACGCGTTCCGAGCGTATTCGAAGCCTGCGTAACGGCGACGATGCGGGTCTTGTCATCCAGCAGCGACGGCAGCAGTTCGGTGCACAGGCGCCCCTCGTCATCGAAGGGCAGGACGCGGATTTCCGCCCCCTTGCGTTCGGCGAGCATCTGCCAGGGCACGATATTGGAGTGGTGCTCCATCTCGCTGACAAGGATATTGTCGCCCGCACGGACGAACTTTTCACCCCAGGCATAGGCCACCGTATTGAGCGAAGCCGTAGCGCCGGCCGTAAAGACGACCTCTTCCTTTTCGGCCGCGCCGATAAAAGCGCCGATACGCTCGCGTGCCGCCTCGTAAAGCGTCGTGGCCTCCTCCGAAAGGTAGTGCACCCCGCGATGTATATTGGCGTTGAGTCCGCGCTGCAGGTAATCGACCATCTCGATCACGGCCAGCGGTTTCTGCGACGTGGCGCCGCTGTCGAGGTAAACCAGCGGCTTGCCGTAGACCTCGCGCCCCAGGATCGGGAACTCCCCGCGTATTTTTTCAACGTCGAACATCGTTATGATTTTTCCAGTTTGGCAACCACCGCCTCCATCGCCGCCTCGCACAGCGGTTCGATGCCGCAGCGGCGTACGACATCGCCCACGAAGCCCTCGATCTGCACCCTCCGCGCCTGGGCTTCGCTCAGGCCGCGCTGCCGCATATAGAGGATCGCCTCGGAATCCATTTGTCCCACCGTCGCGCCGTGCGAGCATTTCACGTCATCGGCATAGATCTCCAGCTGGGGCTGGGTCGTGATACGCGCCGTCTCGCTCAGCAGGATGTTGCGGTTCTGCTGCTGCGCATCGGTGCGCTGGGCGTCGGGCGCCACATAGACCAGCCCGCAGAACTCCCCTACGGCCGTACCGCCCGCGACACCTTTTATATAAGAGTTGCTGCGGCAGTCGGGCACGTTGTGGTTCGTCCGCAGCCTGACGACGCAATGCTCCTGCCCGGCGGCGAGGAACGCTCCGCCCAACAGGCTTTCGGCACCCGGCCCGTCGAGATCGACCGTATAGGAGGCATTGGCGCTCGAAAGCTGCACCGCCGTGATATGGCAAAGACTGCGGGCAGCCTGTTTCACGGTCACCTCCGCAAAGGCTTCGGAAACGAATAACTCGGTCAATACGAAGCGTGCGCCCTTCTCCAGCACGATCTCCAGGGCCGACACCTCGGGCGAAGTATGGAGCACGGCCAGCCGCAGCGAAGCCCCCGCCGCAACCTCGACACGCATACGCCGGGGATCGACCGCAGCGAAAGGCTCGCTTTCCGTCCCGGCAACCCGAAACACTTCGCCCTCGGCCGTGCGGAACCCGCGGATAATATCGTAAAGCGCCGTCATTCCCTGTAATCGTTAATCAGCCAGTCGTAGCCCTCCTTTTCGAGCTTGAGGGCCAGCGTCTTGTCGCCCGTATGGATAATGCGCCCCTTGTAGAGCACATGCACCACGTCGGGCACGATGTAGTCCAGCAGGCGTTGGTAGTGCGTGATGACCACCGTGGCATTCTGGGGCGTATGGAGTTTCGTAACGCCCGTGGCGACGATGCGAAGGGCGTCGATGTCGAGTCCCGAGTCGGTCTCGTCGAGGATCGCCAGTTTCGGGTCGAGCATCGCCATCTGGAAAATCTCGTTCTTCTTCTTCTCACCGCCCGAGAAGCCTTCGTTCACGGCACGCGAAGTGAGCTTCGCATCGAGCTCCACGACAGCGCTCTTCTCGCGCATCAGGCGCAGGAACTCGGCGGCCGTCAGCGGCTCCTCGCCGCGGAACTTGCGCTGTTCGTTCACGGCCAGCTTCATGAAATTGGCCATCGTGACGCCCGGTATCTCGACCGGGTACTGGAAGCCGAGGAACAGGCCGAGGCGCGCCCGGTCTTCGATCGGCATGTCCAGCAGATCCTGCCCCAGGAACGTCGCCGAACCTTCGGTGACGGTGAACTTTTCATTGCCCGCGAGCACCGCCGCGAGCGTCGACTTGCCCGAACCGTTGGGGCCCATGATGGCATGCACCTCGCCGGCTCCGACCTCGAGGTCGATGCCCCGCAGGATCTCCTTGCCGTCGACGGACGCATGCAGATTTTTTACGCTTAACATATCTTTCCTTTTTTATTTATATCCGGTTATCCGACCGAACCCTCGAGGCTTATCGAAAGCAGCTTCTGCGCCTCGACGGCAAATTCCATCGGCAGTTTGGCCAGCACCTCGCGGGCGTAGCCGTTGACGATCAGTCCCACGGCATCCTCGGTCGAAAGCCCGCGCTGATTGCAGTAGAAAAGCTGGTCGTCGGAAATTTTCGACGTGGTGGCTTCGTGTTCGACCACGGCCGTGCGGTTGCGGCTGTCGATCACCGGGAAGGTGTGCGCGCCGCACTTGTCGCCGATCAGCAGCGAGTCGCACTGCGAATAGTTGCGGGCGTTCTCCGCCCCCTTAGCCATGCGCACCAGCCCGCGGTAGGAGTTCTCGCTCCGGCCGGCCGAAATACCTTTCGAGACGATGCGGCTGCGGGTGTTGCGGCCGATGTGGATCATCTTCGTACCCGTATCGGCCTGCTGGAAGTTGTTGGTCATGGCCACCGAGTAAAACTCGCCGACCGAATTGTCGCCCGCGAGGATGCAGCTCGGGTATTTCCAGGTGATGGCCGAGCCGGTCTCCACCTGCGTCCACGACAGGCGGGCGTTTTCGCGGCAGATGCCGCGCTTGGTCACGAAATTATAGATGCCGCCCCGCCCCTGCTTGTCGCCGGGATACCAGTTCTGCACCGTGGAGTATTTGACCTCGGCGTCCTTCTCGACGATGATCTCGACCACGGCGGCATGCAGCTGGTTCTCGTCGCGGCGCGGGGCCGTACAGCCTTCGAGGTAGCTCACGTAAGCCCCTTCGTCGGCCACGATCAGCGTACGTTCGAACTGTCCCGTCCCAGCCGCATTGATACGGAAATAGGTCGACAGTTCCATCGGACAGCGGACACCCCTGGGGATGTAGCAGAACGAACCGTCGGAGAAGACCGCGGCATTGAGCGCCGCATAGAAATTGTCGGTATAGGGGACGACGCTGCCCAGGTATTTCTTCACCAGGTCGGGGAAGTCGCGCAGCGCCTCGGAGATCGAACAGAAGACGATGCCCTTTTCGGCCAGCGCCTCCTTGAAAGTCGTCTTGACCGACACCGAGTCCATCACGGCGTCGACCGCCACGCCCGCCAGCTCCATCTGCTCTTCGAGGGGGGATGCCCAGTTTGTCGAACGTGCGTTTGAGCTCAGGGTCGACCTCGTCCATCGAATTGAGTTTTTTCTGCGGCTTGGGGGCGGCGTAATAGATGATGTCCTGAAAATCTATTTCGGGAATCGTCAGGTGCGCCCACGTCGGGGGTTCCAACGTCAGCCAGTGGCGGTAAGCCGCCACGCGCCGCTCGGTCATCCACGCGGGCTCGCCTTTCTTGGCGGAGATCAGACGTACCACCTCCTCGTTCAGACCCTTACCGATGGTTTCGGTCTCGATGTCCGTGGTGAAGCCGTACTTGTATTCCTGCTCTCCTATATTCTCCAGTATGTCTTTATCTTTCTCTGCCATTATGAGCGAAATATCACACAAAGGTACAAAATCTAAATGCAATTTCATAATACGGCAAAGCAAATCCGACACCAGAGCAGGCAAAACGGCAAAAAAGAGATGTGAATTTTCGACGCCCGTGCAACGGATGCCGCCGCCGACAGGCCGTATCGGCGGGACGCAGCCTTCGGCCACGGGGGCTCCATGCCGCGGGGCCTCCCCCGGCAGAATGCAGGGCGAAAACTTTTCTCCGGTTTTTATTTGGTAATTCCCCTTTTTTGATTTACTTTTGTCCCGCTTAACGATAGCAATATTTAGTTTTAGCTGCCCGGAGAGTTGGGTGAGTGGCTGAAACCACCAGTTTGCTAAACTGACGTACGGGATTACTGTACCGGGGGTTCGAATCCCCCACTCTCCGCAATAAACGCTGAAAATCAGCAGATTGTAAAACAAGCACCCAATTTTACACCCAAGAGTGTAAAATTGGGTGCTTTTGTATTATATTTAAGATTTATACTTGAAAATAGGGACACAACCAATGTTATTGGGTAAAAATAGAGCATTATTATTGATTAAGTTTATTCAATCGCATAACAATTGACGTTTGACTTCTGCCCATTTTGTTTGCAATATATTTGACGCTCTTACCCTCATTATGCAGTTTCAATAGAAATTGGTCTGCACTTCTTGTCCATCTTTTATTGGCATTGGGGTGCTTCACATAACTCTCTTCTGAAACCTTTTCAGGATGCAAAAATTCATCCACAAATACAGAGGGGAAACGCTTGTCATATAGCACAAGAGTTTTCATCTTTGCCCTTGTTATTGCTACATAAAACAATCTACGTTCTTCTCCATATGGGAATTGGTCGCTTTTAGTTAGTACATAGTTAAGCACAGGGTCGTCACTCACAAGAGATGGGAAGCCATAAGTGTCTTTATTGCATTGCAAGAGTATTACGTAATCTGCTTCAAGACCTTTCGATTTATGTACAGTCAAAAACTCGATTTTTCGTCCTCCTATCACATAAAAGAACCTATTGCCCTCTTTGATGGATTGGTACATAAAAGAGAGATAATAATCATCAAAGGAATAACGTCCCAACAAAAATATTGATTTGTCTGATGGAATAGAAGCTATAAGTTCTCCTATTGTTTTGCAGTAATCACGTCTGTCGTAAGAACAAAACTCCAATTCTGTTTTCATATCAGAACTGAATGAATGTATATCTTTCTGAATTTGTGATTTATTGCGTTGTATGAAATGAGAGGACAACGAAACCAAAGGTTCTCCAAATCTATATGTGGTTTCTATCTTATTTATTTCTGTTGTACCAAAGTATTCGGAAAATTGATTAAAAAGAGCCATATCACTTCCCGAAAAACGATATATGGACTGCCAGTCATCGCCTACGCAATACAACTTTGCTGGTGGATTTCCCTCACGCAACACTTTTAAAAAGTTATAACGGTCAACAGATATGTCTTGAAACTCGTCCACGATGATATAATCATACTCAACAGGACGTGAAACACGACATATTTCTGTGGCTTGAAGAATCGCATCAGTAAAATCAATTTGGTTATTATCTCTTAATGCGCTTATATAGCGTTCATATACAGGCTGGAATATATTCTTGATAATAAAAACACTCCGTTCATCCTCTGCATACTTCGCTCGTTTAAGAACGTCCTTAACTGATTTACAGCTTGATTTCACTAATGTCACAAAAGTAACAACAAGTCGTATAAATGCCTTTTCCTGCTTACTTCCTTTGGGTAAAACTAAATCATATAACTCTTCATCCGTTTTCTCTTGAATTGGTACACCTGCATCATCTAATAGTTTACGGAGTTTATCCCTAATATCAGAATAATGGAAATCAGCACTTGATGTTACTAAAAGTTGAGTGCCAAATTTCTCATGAGCTGCTTTCTTCCAAGTTATACCATCATTATATTTTTGATTGGCTTCTTCGTATGTTATATTTTTATCCTTTGCAAACCAAGCTGGAACAAGACCATGTTCATCAACCCCGAAATGCTCCAGATAGATTCGTTTGGTTACTCCATTTTGCTCGAAATATATGGAAAAATCGGGGCGATATTGAGAGTGCATTTCATCTGCCAATTGATGTTCGTATGCCTCTTCATATCTGAATCTTACTCCAAGTGAAGACAAGACAAAGCATATCTTTTGCTCTTGCTCACTTCTCACATATATGGCTCGACCATCCATATCGGGACACATTGCTTTTAACTGAACATTTTTTTGTTCCGATAACTTTTCTCGCCTTTCATTCTTGCGTTGCTCCCAATCCGCTTCATTGGATTGATAATCAATAAAATATTCTACTATACTATTCTTAAAATCCTTATTCCCTAATAAAGTGTGATAAATATCTACGAATAAAGAATCAGTATTATCGCAAATAGATGGTTTTGTGCCTGTTGCTCTTCCAATAATATCAATGGCTAATTTATGAAAAGTATAACCTTTCAAGCCGTTGGTAGCCATTCTTTCCGTAAGTTCGGCTGCTGCTTTGTTCGTGTAACTAATGAGTAAGATTCTATGAGGTGCAATGTCTTTGATTTCTGTTAGATACTTGACTTTTCCAACAATAGAAGAGGTCTTTCCACTACCTGCGCTACTAACAACCAAGCAATTATCTTCTTCTGAAACGATTGAGCGTCTTTGCTGCTTGTCCAATGGATATTTCAAACAATGGTCGAAAAATTCTTTATGTGTATCAAGTAAAGAATTTATAACCGCATCATTATGTTGCTTGACAATCTTATTGATATTCCCAAAGTCACGAATTAGGTTTGAGATTGCTACAGATGGAGTGATATTGAAGGCTTCAAGTCTCTTGACTAATGAATGCGCCTCTTGAAAATATGGTATATAATGATTTGTGAAATCCTTTTCTTGCGTTGCAGAGATTATCTTACATGAAAAAACATTATTAAGGTCGGTCGGAATATCAATAAATGCTTCGTTGTTTAATGCCGACAATCTCTCTTTTGCTTGCTCATAATTGGATTTATTGCTATAAGAAGATATGTGGTTTAACTTTTCTGAAAGTTCCTTGGACTTGTTTTTTAGGCGTATTCGTATTGTGGCTACTGCAATAACAGAAATAGCAACAAGAGAAACCACAACTATAAGTAAAACCAACTGCATATCAGAGGATGATGACTATTTAAATTTTTCAATCCACCTATAATCATCCCCCTTGGTACTCCATTAATTTCCTACGTTTTCAAGTACAAGATAAGCATAACGCTTCTTCTTTTTCTTCTATGTCTTGGAAATGGTTGCCCTAATCCACTTACAAAGATATGGAATTTTATTGAGATACAATCAAATACTATCAAGATTACATTCTGAATCCTCTACTTTTTCTTGGTTCTTCTGCTGATTGTCGCAAACCATGCCTTAATTTCTCCCATTGCTCCTTGAACCATTCTCCTATCGGCTGTTTGTTTATAGTTAGTATTAATTTACGATTATCGGTCGGATTTTTTTCTACTTTGAAGATGTCGTTTTTGATTTCAAATCTTCGTCTATGTTCTTCGGAATAGATTTTTCCATTACATCTGATAGCTTCCTTTTTTGTCAAAAGGCTATTTACCATGTCTTTGGTAAATCCGATGGCATAACATAGTTTTTCCATTCTCAACATTTCCTTGAGCAATGGAAACCAATTGAACGCTTTTTCAAGGATGGTGTTCAGTCGTGATATTTCCTTGTCTTTGGTTTCAAGTTCTTGGTTGTGTATTCCTTGAAGATTGCGTATCTGTTTGCCGTGCTGTTCCTGCATTTGTTGCATCTTGGCTTTTAGTTCGTCAATACCCTTATTGCGCTTGGCTACTTCCTGACGCAATTTCTCGTTAGCTTGTTCCAGCTCTTTCAATTTTCCACTTCCGAAAAGAGAACCGACACCACTTGCTATGGCGGTGGCTGCATTGGTGGCTACACTTTGAGCCTGTCAGTGCGTATTTCCGATTTCACCTGTTTCAGCTCCTGTTCAGCAAGCTTATCTGTTGCTCCTTGTGTCGCTTGGTTTCCTCTATACGTTGCAGTTCGGCTTTCTGTTTCTCGATGATGAAATCGCTTCGCTCCAAATGCTCCTTGCCAGTAATGGCCTTGGACTTCCACGTTCCATTATAGGATGTCGGATGCCAAGCTCTGCATTTCGGTCATATCATTGTCATTAAGCTTTCGGCTCTTGCCTGTGTTGTGGTTCATCCAGTCGAAAACGATATGAGCATGATAATTTGGCTTGAACCATTTTTTACCTACTTGGAAACTCTCCCTGTCCTCTGCATTCGGGGTGTCCGCTCAGCCAATGCCCTCATCTTGTGCAGGAAGATTTGAAGCGGAGTGATGCCCCAGCGCCTTTGGCACTCCTCGCCAAATTTCTTTACATCTGCCAGTGTGGTGTCCGGTTTGATAAGCAATACTCCTTCACGGATGGGTGAGCATCCCGCCACCTTGATAATCTTTCCATTCTTTCCCTTGCGTTCCCTTTCCTTTTCCTGCATGGCACGTCCGGTCTTTTCCTTGACCATTTGCTTTGACGATATTGTCATAATGAGTTCGCAGTTCGGGAGTGCCGAAGTCGGGATTTATCCACTGTTCGTTATCGGTGGAAAGTTCGGGAACGACATAGATTCTGGACTCTCCGATATTACGCATATACTCGGCAGCCCTCCTGTTGTGTGCCTCGCTTGATTTGGTGTTGCAAGGTTTGATATGTATGCTTGATTTTATTGCCATACTGCTACTATTTTTTGTTTACGATAGATTTATTTTGTTCGCTTTCGCAGAGGGGTTCTTAGGGGCAACCCATAAGCGGAGTTTCCAAAGAGAGGGTCACTCTTTGGTCTGGGTTCTCAGGGGAGAAACGCCCTGAGTGGATCATTAGGGCAAAGCCCTAATCCCCTCGGGAGAGCCCACAACTACGAAAGCGAAGCGTGTAGTTATAGTGGGCTATAACCGAAAGCCGTTCTTCTTTTTCGGTGGTCGGCTGTGCGTTTCCTTTGCAGACCGGACTTGCCTGTTTCTTTCAGTCTGTTTCTGTAAGTATTCGTTCAAATCCTTGCATCCGCTGTAGGTCTGCGAAGCATCACGGATATATCAGTCCCTGCCGTATTCCATGCGGATTTGCTGGAGAGCTTCCATTCCTGCACGGTCGTTGTCGAAAAAGCAGTGGATGCGTTCATAGCTGCCCAGCGGATAGAGAGCCTTGTTCACGTTCGATACGGAGTTCAATACAATGTAGTCCTGCCCGTCCAACTCCGGATAATTCGGGCAGCTTTCCTGTCTCAATGTCAGAAAGGAGAGGTAGTCCATGAATCCCTCGAACACATAGCAGGTAGTCCTTGCTTTCCCCGATTGTTTGATGTGGGAGATTTCCTTGGGCGCGATGCAGCCCTTGAAATAGGGGTTACGAACCTCAACCCCACCCGAGCTGTTAGGGAAGGCGATGGCAAAGTAACGCTTGCCATTGTGGGTGTAACGGGCTTCTCTACATTCTCTTTTCGCCAGCTCAAATCTATTCCTCTACCTTGTAAGTAGGCAAGCAGGGCAGGAGACGATAACGCTACTATCTCCAGCTGCTGGAAGCTCGGACCGAAAGAGCCCTGCTTGCCAAAAGAGAAAGATACCGGGTGTACATGCGGTGTCTGCTCCGCAATCCGTTTCAAGATGTAAGGCACATGGTCGGTAGCATACAGGTGTGCAGCCAGTTCAATGATACCGCCCCCTTTCCCTAAACCGAAGTCATACCATTGGTTACGTTCGGTATTCACTTTGAACGAAGGTTCCGTCTCTTCCCGTAGCGGGGATTTGTACCACAGGTTTATCCCTTGCTTGACGGGAGAAAGGCCCAAACTGTACAGATAATCCGCTATCTTGATTTGCTTGCTGTTTGTATATCCATAAAATGATTGTTTTAGTAGTTGGTAAATTGGTTGCTAAATTGATTCGTTTTTCTTTTCGCCCGTACCTTTTTATGAAGTACGGTCTGTATAATCACTTCACTTTATTTTCGTATATATAGAATACGGTAATAAAGTGAAGCGGTTTTGCACTCCCTGCAACCGCTTCGCTTTATCCTTAATATATAGACCTGCCGAATAAAGTGAAGTGATTACAAACTACGGGCTAATAGTGAAAGTCCGGCTTGAACGTGTATTTCCTGCCGTTCTCCTGTACTATCATCCGTTTGTTCCGGAGCATGGTGATAAGTGATACCGCCTTTTGATGGTTCAGCTTTACACCTACCGACATATATGACTTGATTAAGGCGGTTTCCAGATCCTTGTAGCCGTATTCCTCTTTCAGCCCGAAAGCCGCTTCCAGTGCTATGCGGTGCTGCTGTTCGGTAATATGCCTGTAAGGGTCGAACTTTTCCTCTTCCGGTCTTCCGGGTTTCTTCGCTTCGGGTCTGTACCCCTCTATGAGTTCAGGCAATGCATTGTCGTTGATACGGAAAGCGAAAGGCTCGAAATCCATTGCACGGATGTGCATGGCTGAAACATTGCTTATATCCCCGTTGCTCTTGTCCTTTTCCACCAAGGAGTACGGTTTCCGCCTTGTTGTTCAGCTCCGTACCGATATGCCCTCTTGCGTTCTCATCGCCCTTGTTCTGGTGGAGTATCGTATGGATGTGTATCTGCCTGTCATCCGTCCACTGCATCAGCTTGGATATGATGCGTGTCGATTCTCCCGGACTGTTGATGTCATATACCATATCACGGATGCCGTCTATGATTACAAGGGCTATGTCCGGGTGTATTATAGATAGCCTGTTCGCAATCCTGATACGCTGTTCGGGCGTGTATTTCCTCAAAGCGAGAAACTCCAGATGCTCATTGTCCCTGTCATCGGGAAGACCAGCCAGCCGTAAAATACGTTTCATGACTTTCAGACAGTGATAATGGCTTTGTTCCGTGTCCACATAAAGAATTTTCCTTTTCTCTTCCGGTAGTTCCGCAACATACCGCAGTACCGTGCCGTTCTTCAATGCGGCGGCTACGATAGCCGATACATTGAAAGTCTTTTTACTTTTGGCTTTGCCGATGGATGCGCTGAAATTGCCCAGTGTACCTATGACCGAACCTTGCACTTTTAGAATCTCAGGTGCTTTCTCGTAGACTTTTCGACAGGCTCAGGCGTGAGGCTTGCCAAAGGATTACGGCTTCTTCTGCCGATATTTCCTTGTTGTCTTTCATATAGTCCATAAGCATACCTCCCATTATTTCCGTCCTCCTGTTTTCTTCCCGGCAAGCTCAAGAGCCAATTCCGCATCTACGATAATCTTGCGCCCTATCTGGGTAATCGCCTTGTCTATCTTACCGCTTTTCTTTATGCGGTTGGCAGTGGGCAGACTGCACCCGAACAGTTTGGCTATACCGAGTATTCCGTACACATACTTCTTTTCTGTGTCCGTGACGGGCTGCGGTTGCGCTTCCGTTTGGTTGGAAGCGTGCTTACTCAGGAATATGAATTCTTCGCCTGTCATCTGCCAGACGGGTTTTGATAATAATTCTTGGATATTTGTCATCGTCCAATCTATTTAGTCGTTAAACAATCAGCCCTGCGCACTGGCTGTTATTTCTGTTCTCGAACGATGCAAAATTAGGTAGGGTTATGAGTGGTAAGGATGTGGTTAATGTAAATGGAATGTCTTATTATTCATCTGAATATCAGAAAATAAAAATACCACTCAAAAATTATTTTGAGTGGTAAAAGTGGTAATTTCGTAGAATGTCAGGATATATCACGAATTATCTGAATATGCTTTCCATTTCTTTGGCGAATTTCTGGTTGCTATCACTCGGAAAATCGGAAACGGGTTCTTTGTACTTCGACCTGTAATAGCTCTCGTCAATATCCAGTAGTTTCAATATCTTGTCTCGCCATTCGTCCCTGTATTGCTTGGATAGTTTTTCGCTCATCAGGAATATCAGGTAACACACCCGTATCTTTTCCCTTGCCTTGATTTTTAGTTTGTTCTTGCAGGGGTACAGGTTTATATTGGCATAGAAGTCCGCTATGGTAATGGCTTCGAACTGTTCCCCGACACAGGTTTCATAAATAGGCGAAAGCGGCTTCATGTCAAAATATTCATGCTGTCCCTCCGGTGTATTCTGTACTTCTTCTTGCTCATTTTGCTTGACTGGTTCATCCTGTCGTTTTTCTTCCCTATCATTAGGAAGGTACTTTTTTAGGACTTCCATAAAAAGAAGACTTAGGCGGTAAACATTGCCGGAAAGGTTTTCTATATATTGAAAAGCCTCTTTCCTGTCTTGCTTTTGCAGTTCATAAAGTTTATCCAATTCTTTCTTTTCCTTGTCGTATTCAGCCTTGCAGCGTTCATATTCCTTTTCTGCCTGTATTTCTTCTTCGTCCGTATGCTCCCGAAAACCAATGAAATCATATCTGTGGTATGCGTCATTCAAAGGCTCGTGCAACTTGGTGGTAATCTCCAACTGGTCTTTAATTGCAGAATTATGCCTGTCTGCGTAGTGAAAACACACACGCTTTATGATGTCATCATTCAGCGGTTTTGTTTCATAAGCCTGTATGCTCTTTTCTATTTCGATTTTCAGACTGTTGAGTATCAAGGTGTATTGCTCTTTTTGCTTGTCAAGTACCAGTTCAAGGATAGCGGCTTCAAAAGCCGTTGTATCATTGTATTGCTTGTAGAAGTCCGTGATGAATTTCTGCTTGTCAAAAGAAAAAGCATAATTGGTTCACCCAATCATTATATATCCTATTGAGTTCTCCGTATAGGGGAATCAGTTTGTTTAATCTCTCCTGCCATAGACCTCAATTTTGGGGATTATTGTCCTTGTCAAGGAAAGAGGCCAGTTCTTCCTCTACCTCTTCTCCACACTTGGCAGAACTGATTTTAAATTCTCAGGTATAGCCTTGCTCAATTGGTAATCGCTGATACCTATCGGCTGGTCGTAGCCTGTCAAAGCGTATTGTGCTACAACTTCGTCTTTTCCCTTGCACAGCAACAGCCCGATAGTCTTGTTGTCATTCTCTCCCCTCATCTTGTCATCCACCACATTGATGTAGAAGTTCAGTTGTCCTGCATACTCCGGTTTGAATGGAGTAGCCTTTAATTCCACTACGATGTATGCGTGTAGCGGAATAGAATATAGAATCAAGTCGGCAAAGAAATCGCTGTTTCCTATTTGAAAATGCTTCTGCCGGGCGACAAAGGCAAAACCGTTGCCCATTTCCAACAAATAACGGGTAACGTGCTTTACCAGTTGCTCTTCTATATCCCTTTCGTCTGCCTTTTCTTTCGCTCCTGCCAAATCAAAGATATACGGGTCTTTGAGTAGGTAATTGGCAAGGTCGCTTTGTGGTGCCGGAAGTGTGGCCGTGAAATTGTTTACCTTGTTGTTGCTGATTTGTCTGTTATATAGGTTGGTTTCAATTTGTATTTTAAGAACATTACTGCTCCAGCCCATTTCTACCGATTGCTTCATGTACCAATATCTTACACCTAATGGAAGCGAATTATTGAGCATGATTACATGGCTTGCCCAATTTATTCTGGCAACAGGGGATGCCAAAAATAATTTTTCTATATCCTCAATCGTTATCCGGTAAATGGCAGATACAGTTTTGGCTACATTCTGAATTTGCGCAAGAGGTTCTTGCGTAAATTCTAACAACTGACTATCAGTGGATTGTATTTGCGCAGTAAGTTCTTGCGTAAATTGTCCGTTGTTTAGTTTCAAGACTTCATCTGTGACATTCTGTATGCTTGGAACAGATAGCCTTGCATCCGTATCAATGAAACTTCGTAGCACGTTCAGCGGATATGACCGTGCGAATTGGCACATATAAGTAAGGTTACGTTCCGAATATCCTTTCTTTTCAGGGTAATTGAGCCGGATAGCCTTTGCCAGTTGCTTGATGATTTTGCTTCCCCAGCCTTGTAAGTTCTGATGATACAGGATATAGTTGCCCATTTTCCAGTAATGGAATAGCATTTGGGCATTGGCTGCGGTAATCAGCCTGACTTGCGCTTGTTCTATTTCCGAACCGACAGCATGAACAAATGCGTCAAAGTTCGTTCTTTCTATATGATGTTCTTTGTTGTTTTCCATGTTTCAATGTCTATTGTTGTCGCAAATATAATTCAAATAGCGGATAATCTATGAAACTGACTGATACTTTTATAGTTGGTTAAACTTGTTCATTGCATTAGCCTTAATATCATCGGCTATGTCAATGTAGGGCTTCATGGCTTTATAATCGCTATGTCCTGTCCATTTCATTACAACCTGTGCCGGAATACCGAGAGCCAGCGCATTACAGATGAATGTCCTTCTTCCTGCATGAGTACTGAGCAATGCGTATTTCGGTGTAACTTCATCTATACGTTCATTTCCTTTGTAGTAAGTCTCCCGTACAGGCTCATTAATTTCTGCCAGTTCCTCCCAGCTCTTTCAGATAATCGTTCATCTTCTGGTTACTGATGACGGGCAGTACCATGTGGTTTTCAAAATGAATGTCCTTGTATTTTTCAAGTATGGCTTTGCTGTGGTCGTTAAGTTCAATTATCAGACTGTCTGCCGTCTTGACTGTGGTTATTTCAATGTGGTCGGACTTCACATCGCTTCTTTTCAGATTGCGAACATCCGAATACCGCAGACTCGTAAAGCAACAGAACAGGAAAACGTCCCGGACACGTTCCAGATATTGCTTGTCTTTGGGTATCTGATAGTCTTTCAGCCTGTTCAGTTCATCCCAAGTCAGGAAGATCACCTTTTTCGAGGTGGTTTTCAATTTCGGTTTGAAAGTATCGTATGCCATGTTCTGATGATGCCCTTTTCTTGAAGCTCCAGCGCAGAAACCATTTGAGGAATCCCATCTGTTTGCCGATGGTACTGTTTCTCATGTCTTTCTTGTCACGCAGGAAATTCACATACTCGTTCAAGCCGAACTCGTTGAAATATTCAAAGGTTACATCTTCCTTGAACTCTTTGAGGTGGTTTCTCACTGCTGAGAATTTTTCATAGGTGGATGCCGTCCAGTTATTCTGGTTGCCGCACTCCTTTACAAATTCATCGAATACTTCCCAAAAGCTTATCTGTGCTTCTTCCTGCTGCTCTTCGTTGGCATCTTTCATCCGCAGGTTGAACGCATCCTTTAGCTGTTGGGTGGTTGGCATGGCTTCCTGTACCTCAAACTCCTTGAATACGTTTTGAATTTCGGCATAGTATTTCAGCAAGTCCGCATTGATTTCGGATGCGCTTTGCTTTAGTTTGTTGGTGCATCCGTTCTTTACCCGTTGCTTGTCGGCATCCCATTTGGCTACGTCAATCCGTAGCCTGTTGTAAACTCGATGCGTTGGCTTGCGTATATGACACGCATACGGATAGGTACGTTCTCTACGATTGGCACTCCGTTCTTTTTCCGGCTCTCCAATGCAAAAATGATGTTACGTTTGATATTCATAATTGGGTGCGTTTGAAATTCGTCTCTCCGAAACGAGCGAAACCCCTGCAAATTAACATTTGCAGGGGCCCGGAAAAAAAGGAAAAAAACCTCGGACAAACCCCGATATGCCGGGCTTGGATGCCTTCAGCAACGCCCTTCCCCCCTTTGCCACCGAAGACGGAACGCCTACGCAGCGGCAAATAGAGCAGGACGTGGTGAGCGTCAATCCCTCGGCTGACAGCATGGAAAGCCGGGGTTGAATTTCCCGTCCGGGTTTTCCCCGTCGTTCTTACAGGTTTCCGGCGGTGCTTTCCGGACGGAAACCGGATTGAAACATCTATCCCCGAGGCCGAAAAATTTGAGAAAACGGGCGTAATTTGTTATATTTGTGATGACAACCCATATATTCGGAAGATTCAGTCGCAAATATACAACATTCAGTCCGCAAATGCGGCATCGGGGATATGACAATCGAAAAACTGGACGGAACTTCGCCTCGCCTCTACACACTCGTCGCGCCTCTGGTCATGCGGCGCAGCGTATTGCGCCAGAACAACAACTATCCGTTCTGGACTTCGCGTTCGCATACGTGGTTCGTCGCCTGGGAAGGTGAAAATGTCTACGGATTCGTGCCGGTGGAGATTACCGACAGCGGGATCGCAAGGATCAACAACTACTATGTCTCGGGCGACGACCCGCAGCTGCTCGCGCGGTTCCTGCGGGAGGTCGTCCGGTATTATGGCCGCGACTATACGATACGTTCCGTCACGCTGATCCGCCATGCGGAGATATTCCGCACCGAGGGGTTCGCCGCAATCCGGGAGTGGAAGCAGTACGTCGCGATGCAGTACGACAATAAACGTCCGCAGCCATGAACGTCTACGAGCGGACACAGCAACGGCTGAAAACCGTATTCGATCTCTTCGACAACGTCTACGTCTCCTTCTCGGGCGGCAAGGACAGCGGCGTGCTGCTCAACCTGTGCATCGACTACATACGGCGGCACCATCTGAAACGCCGCATCGGGGTATTCCACATGGACTACGAGATACAGTACCGCGACACGGTCGACTATGTCAACCGGACGCTGGCCGCGAACGCCGACATACTCGACGTCTACCGGGTCTGCGTGCCGTTCAAGGTGCTGACCTGTACCTCGATGTTCCAGCAGTACTGGAGGCCGTGGGAAGAGTCCAAGCGGGAACTGTGGGTGCGAGAGATGCCTGCGGACTGCCTCACGCACCGCGACTTCCCGTTCTTCAGGGACGACATGTGGGACTACGAATTCCAGAATTGCTTTGCCGAGTGGCTCCACGCCCGCAACCGGGCGGCACGCACGTGCTGCCTGATCGGCATCCGCACGCAGGAGAGTTTCAACCGCTGGCGCACCATATACAGCGACCGCAACCACCACCGATTTTCGGGCAAGCGGTGGATACGCCAATGGGTCGGCGGCGGAATCTGCAACGCCTACCCGCTCTACGACTGGCTCACGACCGACATCTGGACGGCGAACGGCCGGTTCGGCTGGCCCTACAACCGTATTTACGACCTCTTCTACATGGCCGGCGTACCGCTGGAGAGCCAACGCGTAGCCAGCCCTTTCATCTCGCAGGCGATTTCGAGCCTGCATCTCTACAAGGCCATCGACCCGGACACGTGGGGCCGCATGATCGGCCGGGTCAACGGCGCCAACTTCGCGGCGCTGTACGGCCGGACGGCTGCCACCGGCTGGCAATCGGTCAAGCTGCCGAAAGGGATGACCTGGGAAGGTTACATGCATTTCCTGCTCTCGACGCTTCCGGAGCGGACACGGAATAACTACCTCGAAAAGCTCTCCGTAAGCATCCGTTTCTGGCGCGAGAAGGGCGGGTGCCTCCCCGACGAAACCATCGCAAAGCTGCAAAAGGCGGGTATTCGGATTGAAATCGGCGGCAAGAGCGCCTACCGGACGGACAAACGTCCGGTGCGCATGGAATACCTCGACGACATAGACCTTCCGGAATTCAGCCGGCTGCCGACGTTCAAGCGGATCTGCATTTGCATCCTGAAGAACGACCATGCCTGCAAATACATGGGATTCTCGCCGAACAAAAGCGAGACGCAGCGCCGAAATAAAATCATGGAAAAATATGAATCGTTACTGCAACCCTCCGACAAAAGCAACGTACCGGAGCCCTGTCTATGACGTCAGAGCCGTGCCGGTGGAGAAAGTCGTGGCGAACAGCTACAACCCCAACGTCGTAGCCCCGCCCGAAATGAAACTGCTGGAGCTGTCGATCTGGGAGGACGGCTACACGATGCCGTGCGTTTGTTATTACGATGCCGAAAAGGATCTCTACGAACTGGTGGACGGTTACCACCGCTACCTGGTGCTCAAGCGGTCGAAACGCATCTACGAACGGGAGAGGGGCCTGCTGCCCGTGGCGGTGATCGAAAAGGACATCTCGAACCGCATGGCCTCGACCATCCGCCACAACCGGGCGCGCGGCACACGCACAACGTAGAGCTGATGAGCGAAATCGTCGCCGAGCTGACGCGGGCACAGATGTCCGACCAGTGGATCATGCGCCACATCGGCATGGATCGCGACGAACTGCTGCGCCTGAAACAGATCACGGGGCTCGCCGAACTCTTCGCAGACAAGGAGTTCAGCCCCGGCGATACCGAGGACGAGGCCGTGGAGCCCGCCAGGATCATGCGCTGAGCACCGCGTCACGACGTATACGGGACGGTGGAGAGGAACCGGCATGGGATACGGCCCGGAATATCCGCACCGGGGCGTGCGGCGCCGCACGCCCCCGCCCACAGCCGGATTCGAAGCCCTGCAAAGGAGCATCGCCGCTCCCCGGGCATGGAGCGAATGCCAGCGGGCAAGGCCGCAGGAAAAGGAGCCCGAAAAAAGTTCCGTAACCGGAGCAGGCGGCCTCACGTCGTCCCGGCGACAGCGACAGGGCGCTGCCGCCGGCAGCAGGGAAAACCGGCAGCAGGGAAAAGGCCGCCCGCGAATTTGCGCCCCGGAACATATTATGCGGACATACCGGAGGTTTGGAATAGTTATTGATAATTTTCGCACCACAATACAAAGTTCCGAACCCCAAGATGTTAAAGGAAGGATTTCTTTTCACGTTCATATCCGCCTTCATGGCGCTGTTTCCGGTGGCGAACCCCGTCGGTGCGGGCTTCCTGGTCAACGGGCTTCTGTCGGGGCTGGACGATGAAGACCGCAAGTCGATCATCCGGAGGATCATCACCGACTATCTGCTCGTCGGGCTGGGCAGCCTGGCCGTCGGGCATTTCGTGCTGACGCTCTTCGGGCTCTCGCTGCCGGTAATCCAGCTGGGCGGCGGGCTGCTGATCTGCCGCACCGCCCTGCAATGGCTCAGCGACTCGGACTCCTCGGTGGGGCACGCGCAGGGCAAGGATGTCAACCCGCTCCACAAAATAGCCCTCGAATCGCAGGTCTTCTACCCGATCACCTTCCCGATCAGCATCGGCCCGGGCAGCGTCTCGGTCATCCTGACGCTGATGGCCTCGGTGAGCATGAAGGACGGCTGGGCCAAAGGGCTGCTCTCCTATGCGATCATCGCGCTGGTAATCGTGCTGATGTGCCTGATCCTCTACCTGTTCCTGTCGCAGGGCGAGCGCATCATACGGAAAATCGGCACCAGCGGCAGCATCGTCATCAACAAGATGGTCGCCTTCTTCACCTTCTGCGTCGGCGTGCAGATCGTCGTGACGGGCATCGCCAAATTATTCCACTTGCACCTATAACCGAAAACCGAGCCGGCAATTGACGCGCCCGCACGAAGTTGTCCGGCAGGCAACCCGTAAAAACGATTTATTTTTCTTATTTTGCGGGCCGAAATAAACTATGTAACTATGTCATTCTGGTCTCGACTCTTCGGCCCGGATCACAAGCCCCGGATGGGCGGGTTGGAGATTTTCAAATACATCGGCCCGGGACTGCTCGTCACCGTGGGGTTCATCGACCCCGGCAACTGGGCTTCAAACCTGGCCGCAGGCGCACAATACGGATACACGCTGCTATGGATGGTGACGCTCTCGACCGTGATGCTGATCGTATTGCAGCACAACGTCGCACACCTGGGCATCGCCACGGGCCTCTGCCTGTCGGAAGCGGCATCTGCATACCTCAAACCCGCATGGTCGCGCCCGTTGCTGGGTTCGGCCGTGCTGGCGTCGATCTCCACCTCGCTGGCCGAAATCCTGGGCGGGGCGATCGCATTGCAAATGCTGTTCGGCGTACCGGTGCGCATCGGCGCGCTGCTGGTGCTCGTGTTCGTGGTCGTCATGCTCTTCACCAACAGCTACCGGCTGATCGAAAAATGGATCATTGCCTTCGTCTCGATCATCGGGCTGTCGTTCATCTACGAACTGTCGCTGGTAACGATCGACTGGCCGCAAGCCGCCCGGGCATGGGTGACGCCCTCGTTCCCCGAAGGTTCGATGGTCATCATCATGAGCGTATTGGGCGCAGTGGTAATGCCCCACAACCTGTTCCTACATTCGGAGGTGATCCAGAGCCGCCAGTGGAACCTGAGCGACGACGCGGTCATCCGCAGGCAACTGCGCTACGAGTACGCAGACACGATCTTCTCGATGCTGGTGGGCTGGGCGATCAACAGCGCGATGATCCTGCTGGCCGCAGCGACCTTCTTCGTGACAAAAACACCTGTGGAGGAGTTGCAGCAGGCCGATTCGCTCCTGCAACCGCTCCTGGGGCGAAGCGCGACGCATATCTTTGCCGTCGCCCTGCTCTTCGCGGGGATCTCCTCGACGATCACCTCGGGGATGGCCGCGGGCTCGATCTTCGCCGGGATATTCAAAGAGCCCTACGACATCAGGGACAACCACTCCCGGACGGGCGTGATGGTTTCGCTGGTCGTCGCATTCCTGATCATCCTGCTGATCGGCGACCCGTTCAAAGGACTTATCTACTCCCAGATGATACTCAGCATCCAGCTGCCCTTCACGGTCTTCCTGCAGGTACACCTGACCTCTTCGGAGCGTGTGATGGGCAAATACCGGAACTCGCGGTTCACCAAATACCTGCTCTACGGGATCGGGGCCGTAGTGACAGTCCTGAATGTAATGCTGCTCGTCAGTTTCTTCCGGTAGGCGCGGCACGGCGTCCGGCGGGGATATGCGATATATGTCCCCCGGCAACGGCTGTGTCAGCCGCTTAGGCACCGCCCGGGCAGCTGGGTGAAATCAAAAAAGACGATTGAGACCTCGAATAAGCCCGTTTATCGGGGGAATTGCCGTTGTGCAATCATCGGATTTTTAGTAACTTGCCACGATTTTACGGGCTGCCCGTAAAACCAAGAGCGCTTTCACGCACCAACACATTGTATTATACGGCGTTACAATACACGACACTATATTTTAATGCTGAAAAAGATCATCAAATATACGCTCCGTGCGCTGCTCGTTGTCCTCGTCGTCCTGATACTGGTTCCCGCCCTGCTCTACATACCGGCCGTACAGGATTTCGTTCGGAAGCGCGCGGTCGGCTATGCCTCGCGGGCGCTCGGGATGGATTTGTCCGTCGAACGTCTCCGGCTCTCCTTTCCGCTCCGGTTGTCGGTGGACAACACGCTGCTGGTCGACAAGGCCGATACGCTCCTCAGCTGCGGCAGGCTCTCGCTGGATGTCGCCCTGTGGCCCCTGGTTCGGAAAGAGGTCGTCATCCGGAGCTTCGGGCTGGAGCGGGTCGCCGCCCGCTACAAGGATTCGCTGGCGGGCATGGACATGCGCCTTTCGGCGGGTCTGTTGTCCCTGGATGCGGCCAAGGCCGACCTCTCGGCAAATACGGCAGGCATCGCCAGCCTCGTCCTGTCGGATGCCGATGTCCGGCTGGACATAACGCAAGCGGCTCCGAAAGAGGAAGCGGACACTACGGCCGCACTGCCGTGGACGATTGGCATCGGGAAACTCTCGGTGGGAAACCTAGCTTTCGGGATGCGGACGGCACCCGCCGTATCGGAACTCTCCGTCCGCCTGACCGAAGGCACGGTGGATGAATGCCGGGTGCGGCTCGACAGCCAGCAGGTATCCGTGAAAAGCGTACTGCTGAACCGGGGCGGCTACTCCTACCTGACGGGGCCGGCAGTGCCCGGAAAAGAGAAACAGGAGGCAGCTCCCGTCCCCGGCGGCAGCACGCCGTCGCTCCCCTGGACAGTACGGGTCGGCAGCGTCGTGCTGGACGACAACCGGGCGGAATACGGGCTGCTGAACCATCGTCCCGCAGCGGGATTCGACCCGTCGTTCATCGTCCTCTCGACGCTCGACCTGGCGGTCGATTCGATCTACAACCGGGGTGCGGACATAGCCCTGCAAATCCGCCGCATGGCGTTCACCGAGCGCAGCGGGCTCACGGTGAGCGACATGACCGGAGACATTGGCATGGACGCCTCGGGCATATCACTTGCCGGCGTCACCCTGAAAACGCCCTTTTCCCGGATCGAGGCCAACATCTCCGCCGGGGAGGGGATTCTGGCACTGGCTCCGGATTCGCCGCTCAAGGCAGACCTCATGGCCGACGTGAACACCAAAGACCTAAAATACCTCTATCCGGCGCTGATACCGCCCGTGCTCGACGGACGTATCGTCAGCCTGGCGCTCACCGCAGCGGGGACGCTGGGCGACATCGGAAAAGCCGGGCTGGACATCTCCTCGCCCGGACACGTCGCATTCACGGCGGACGGGGCGGCGAGAAACGTGCTCGACCCCGGCCGCATGGAGGCTTCCGCACGGTTCGAAGGCGATTTCAGGGATATGGCGTTCCTCGAAGCGCTGTTGCCCGACTCCGCCCTGCGGCGGCGCATAGCGATTCCCGACCGCATCCGGCTCCGCGGAACGGCCGGCGCAGACAAAGGGGCATTCTCGGCCGCTTCGACGCTCTCGACCGACGGCGGGGAGATAGCCCTGCAAGGTCGGCTGGATACCCGCAGCGAGGCCTACGGAATCGAATTACGGTGCGACAGCTTCCCGCTGAACAGTTTTCTGCCGGCCGATTCGCTGGGCCTTTTAGACCTGGCGCTGCAGGCCGGGGGCAGCGGATTCGATCCGCTCCGGGCGCAGACCCGGGGGAACATCCGCCTGCAGGTTGACCGGGCGGAGTTCCGCGGCAGGGATTTCGGAGGCGTGAAGCTGAACGCAAACCTCGAAGGAGGGCAGCTTTCCGGCCGCCTGTCCGACCGGGACGAGGCGCTGCGGCTGTTGCTACTGATCTCGGGCACGCTGACCGAACGGAAACAGGAAGTCAGGCTCACGGGCAACGTCTTCGATTTCGACCTGGCAGAGCTGGGAATCTCCCCGCAGAAAATCGGCGGGTCGTTTGCGCTGGAGGCCGGGGCGTCCGCCTCGGACGCCGGCAGCTATACGGCCCGGATAGCCCTGGACAGCATCGAGGTCAGAACCCGGCACCGCACAGACCGCATCCGTCCGACGAGCCTGTCGTTGAGCTCCGACACGACGGCGACGCGGGCCAAACTGGCATCCGGCGACCTGTCGCTGGCATTCGTCTCCCCCGGGCCCGTGGACTCGCTGGTTCCGGCCCTGACGCGGAGCACCGACATACTCGCCCAACAGATACGGGCACAAAGCGTCGACATGGAGGCCCTGAAACCCGCATTGCCCGATTTCAGCCTGAGTGTCACGGCCGGACGCGAAAATATCCTGAATAATTTTCTGAAAACAAAAAAGGTGTCGTTCGGCGCGCTGGACATCGAAGGCGTGAATTGCGACTCCCTGCCGGTATCCCTCCGGATAAAGGCGGAGAGGCTGGCCTGGGGAGGCGTCGTCCTCGACACGCTGACGGCAGGCATCGCGCAGGACGGCCGCCGGCTGGATTATTTCCTCCGCACGGCGAACGTCCCGGGGAACCTGGACAACGTAGCCCTCGCAGGGCTGTACGGCCATGTGGCCGGAAATAGGGGCCAGGTAAACCTCTGCCAGAAAAACCGGGCGGGACGCGAGGGGTTCCGCTTCGGGCTGGATGTCGCATGGAACGACAGTCTGGTCAGGGCGGGCGTAACGCCGCCCGACCCGGTATTCGGGTACGAACCCTGGACGGTAAACCCCGGCAATTACCTCGTTTACAGGTATGGCAAAAGCATCGACGCCGACCTCGACATGAGGCACGGCGACCAGCGGTTCGCAATCCGGACGGTTCCCGGAGCGGGGGCGTCCGACGACATCCGGCTGGATATCGCCGGCCTGAACATCGGTTCCGCACTGGGGCTGCTGCCCTCCGCCCCGCCCGTCGACGGGGTATTGGGTACGGACATGACGCTGGGCATGACGCCCGACAGCCTGACCCTGCGCGGCGACCTGTCCATCGCGGAACTGTCGTACGACAAACGGCGCTTCGGCAACATCGACTTCGGACTCTATTACAAGCAGGATCAGGGACATGTGGCCGATGCGCGGCTGACGCTCGACGGCGCCGAGGTACTGACCGTCCGGGGAGATTACCGCGCAGAGCGCGAAAGCCCGCTCGACCTCACGGCGACGATCCCCGGATTCCCGTTGCAGCAGGCCAACGTGTTCCTGCCCGACGACCTCATCCGCCTCTCCGGCCGGTTGCAGGCGAAAATCCACGCAGGAGGCACCGCTGACCGGCCGAGGCTGGACGGGGGCGTGCACTTCGCACAGACCGAAATCCGCGTACCGATGATCGGCACGTCGTTCCGGTTGTCGTCCGACACGATCCGCATCGACGACAGCCGCGTCATATTCGACAACTACACGCTCCTCGCCCCGAACAGCAAGCCGCTGACGATCGTCGGCGAGGCCGACCTGGCCGACTTCAGCCGCATGACGGCCGACCTCGCGCTCCGGGCGTCGGATTTCCAGGCAGTCGACGTAGCCCGGAAGGAGGGTACGGCCGTCTACGGAAAGGCCTACCTCGACCTGGACGCGACGGCCAAAGGCCCCCTGAACGAACTCGTCGTCCGCGGCAACGTGGCCCTGCTGGGCGGAACGGACATCAACTACGTCATGCAGGACTCCCCGATGGACGCGAAGGAGCGTCCGCAAAACATCGTGACGTTCGTCTCGTTCCGGGAAATGGACTCCCAGGGACAGGAAGAGACATCGCAGGCAATACGCATCGGAGGCATGGACGTGCTGGTGAATGTCGACATCAACAACGACGTACAGGCGGCCGTAGACCTTTCGGCGGACGGCAACAACCAGATCGACCTGAAGGGAGGCGGCAACCTGACCTATACCATGAACCCGCTGGGCGACGTCCGCCTGTCGGGGAAATACGTGCTCTCGGGCGGAAGCGTACGCTACAATCCGCCCATCATCTCCCAAAAAATCTTCAAGATCACGCCGGACAGCTATGTCGAATGGATCGGGAACATCGCCGACCCGGCATTCAACATCACGGCCGTGGAGACCGTACGTGCCAACGTCTCCTCGGACGGGCAGGACAACCGTGCGGTGAATTTCGACATCTCCATCAACATCCGCAATTCGCTCGACGACCTGGAGATCAGCTTCGGGCTGTCGGCCCCCGAAGACCTCACCATGCAGAACCAGTTGAATTCGCTCACGGCCGAGCAACGCGCCAACCAGGCTATGAACCTGCTGATATACAACACCTACACGGGCCCCGGAACCACGGCGAAGGTCAGCTCTGAGAACCCGCTCAACTCGTTTATCCAGAAGGAGCTGAACCAGTGGGCGCAGAACAACCTGAAGGGCGTAGACCTGAGCTTCGGCATCAACTCCTACGGCGAGGACGACCCCAACGGCCAGCGCACCGACTACTCCTACCGGTTGTCCAAAAACCTGTTCAGCAACCGCGTGCGCGCCGTCATCGGAGGCAAGTTCAGCACGGACGCCGACCCGTCGCAGAACCTCAAGGAGAACCTGATCGACGACATTTCGCTGGAATACATGCTGACCAAGCGCGACAACATGTACCTGAAAGTATTCCGCCACACCGGGTATGAAAGCATCCTCGAAGGCGAAATCACCGAAACGGGCGTGGGCTTCGTGATCCGGAAAAAACTGCTGAGGCTGGGCGACCTGTTCAAGTCGACGAAACCCAAAGCGAAAAAACAGAAACGAGATGAGGCCGGCACACATTAGAAATACCTGCATCCTGGTTTGCGCCGTGCTGTCGGTAGCGGCCTGCTCCACCACCCGCCGGCTGGGGTCGGACGAGGTGTTGTATACGGGCGTGAAGAAAATCCGGATCGAACCCGACTCGGGCGTCGTGCTCTCCGCCGCAGCCGAATCGGCCGTGAAGGAACCGCTGTCGGTCGCCCCGAACAACCCGCTTTACAGCCCCTATATCCGCACCCCGCTGCCGATCGGGCTGTGGGCCTACAACTACCTCTACACGCCCAGGCAAAAGGGATTCAAATACTGGTTATTCAAACGGCTGGCCAAACAGCCCGTGCTGATCTCGAAGGTACAGCCCCGGCTCCGGACGAAGGTCGCGGAACAGGTGCTCGAAAATTACGGCTATTTCGGCTCGCACGCCGCAGACTCCCTGCTCTACCGCAAACACGGGCGGAAGGCAAAGGTGTACTATACGCTCGGCATAGCGCCGCCCTGGCACTATTCGAAGATCGCCTACCCGGAGGTGGACAGCGGCATGGAGCATCTCATGGACAGCCTCCGGGCCACGTCCCTGCTCCGCGTGGGGGCGCAGTACAACATGGACAGCCTCACGCTCGAACGCAAACGAATCTCCCAGCTGCTGCGCAACAGGGGATATTACTATTTCCGTCCCGAATACCTGGAATACCTGGCCGATACGACCTCCGGTCTGCGGCAGGTCGACCTGCGCCTGAACCTCAAGCCCAACCTGCCGGAGGTGGCGCTCAAGCCCTACCGGGTGGGCGGCATCACGGTGCGGCTGACAAACATCAAACCCGGCCCGACGGACACGCTCCGCCTGCGCAATGCGACGGTCATCGCCCAGAAGCCGATGAAAATCCGCCCCAGGATCCTGTCCGGGGCCCTCACACTCCGAAGCGGGCAACTCTTCACGGTAGATGCCCAAAACCGCACGCAGACCGACCTCAACAAGCTGGGCATTTTCCGTTCCGTCAACCTGAGCGTCACGCCGCTCGACTCGCTGCGGGGCTCCGACACGCTGGACGTCGCCATCGACGCGCAGTTCGACTATCCGCTGGAAGCCGCCCTGGAAACGGACGTAACCTCGAAGTCGAACAGCTTCATCGGCCCCGGCATCACCTTCAAGGTCAGCAACAACAACCTGTTCCGGGGCGGCGAAGTCCTCGCCCTGAAACTGAACGGCTCGTACGAATGGCAGACGGGCAACAAAAACTCCGGCGGCCGTTCCTCACGGCTCAACTCCTATGAACTGGGACTGAATGCGAACCTCAGCATTCCGCGGCTGTTGCTGCCGTCGTTCATCACGCGCAGGCTGAAATACCCCGGGAGCACGACGTTCCAACTCGGGGTCGACCTGATGAACCGCCCCAGCTTCTTCCGGCTGATCGCGTTCAGCGGCTCGGCAGGATACAATTTCCAGACCTCGCCTTACAGCCGCCATTCGCTGACCGTATTCAAACTCACCTACAACAAGCTGCTGCACACGACCGAAGCCTTCGACAAGACGATGGACGAGAACCCGGCCATCGCCATGAGTTTCCGCAACCAGTTCGTACCGTCGATCAACTATACCTATACGTTCGACAAGACCTACGGCAGCACCGGCAACCGCCGCTTCTACTGGCAGAACAGCGTCACCTCGGCCGGGAACCTCCTCTCGGGCATCCTGAGCCTGTTCGGCGAAAAACAGCCCCAGCATCTGTTCGGAAACCGCTTTTCGCAGTTTGTCAAGGAGGTGAGCGAAGTGAAGTTCTACCACCGCATCGGGCGCCGGAACAACTGGCTGGCGACGCGGCTGCTCGTCGGCGTGGGATATGCCTACGGGAATTCCGAGGTGATGCCGTACAGCGAACAGTTCTACATCGGGGGCGCCAACAGCATCCGCGCCTTCACGATCCGGTCGCTCGGGCCGGGCAGCTACCGTCCCCCGGCCAACGACCGCAACGGCTATCTCGACCAGACGGGCGATTTCAAGCTGGAGGCCAACGTCGAATACCGCTTCGGCATCATGGGACGCCTGAACGGCGCCGTTTTCCTCGACGCCGGGAATATCTGGCTGCTGAAAAAAGACCCCAAACGCCCCGGTGCGGAACTGAAATGGAAAGGGCTGCTCAATGAAATCGCGCTGGGCACCGGATTCGGGTTGCGTTACGACATCAGCTACCTGGTCATCCGTGCCGACCTCGGAATCGGCATCCACACCCCCTACCCCAATCCCGACAAGACGGGGTATTACAACATCTCCAGTTTCAAGGACGGGCTCGGGTTCCACCTGGCGATCGGCTATCCGTTCTAAAGTGCGGGCAGGTCATCCTTACGAATACGAACAGGCCGGCTGGTATTACCAGCCGGCCTGTTCCATATCTGTCTTTCCTTCTAAGGCGAACGGATTTCCCGCCGCATGGACACCGAATCAGAAGACGAACTTTTCGAGTTTCATCTCGCCGAGCTGGTGCAGGCGCGGTACGAGGGTCGTGAAATGCGACGCCTGCTCGTGCGCGGCCAGCGCCTTGGCGTCGCTCCACGTCTCGCAGATCATCAGCACGTCATTGCGCGTAGTGCTTTCGAACAGGTCATAGGCCACGCAGCCTTCGTCCTTGAGCGAAGCCGCCACCAGTTCCCTGGCCGTATTTACCACTTCCTCGCGGTTGGAATCCGTCGTACGGATAAAAACATTCAATCGTATCATTTCGTTCTATTTAATTAAGTTTAAAAGGCTTTCACGGCCTCGACGGCCGCATCGTAATCGGGTTCCTCGGTAATTTCGGGCACGAGCTGGGTGTAGACCACCTTCCCCGCCTTGTCGATCACCACCACGGCACGGGCGAGCAACCCAGCCAGCGGGCCGTCGGCCATCAGCACGCCATAGGCGCCGGCAAAACCCGCAGCACGGAAATCCGACGCGGGAACGACGTTGGCGATACCCTCGGTCGTACAGAACCGGGACTGCGCGAAAGGCAGGTCTTTCGACACGGCCACGACGACCGTGTCGGGCAGCGAAGATGCCAGCTTATTGAATTTTCGCACCGAAGTCGCACAGACGCCCGTATCGAGGCTGGGAAATATGTTCAGCACGACGCGCTTGCCTTTCAGGTCACTGAGTTTCAGCGGGGAGAGATCCCCCTTTACCAATTCGAAATCGGGAGCCTGGGCGCCGGCCCGGATGAATTCGCCGTCGATATGCACGGGCGTGCCCTTGAATTTTGTCGTTGTCATCGTCTTTTTATTTTTCTGTCGTTTCATAAAACGTAAAACCGGCAGGTTTATTGTCCGGCAGGCGACATGCCGCCAACGGAAACCGTGCACGGATGCCGCACCACAAATTTAGTTCCTTTTCGGGAAGATTCCAACGGCTATTTCATATTCTTTTCAGGTTTACCGCCCAACTTTGCAGCGACTTAACCGGGTAAGAGCATATTTTTTGTATTTTTGCCCGAACCCGGCCGAAACGAAACAAAACGAAACAAACAGACAGACAAGACCGACATGAAAAAGACACTCCTTCTGCTCATGCTGACGTGCAGCTGCGCAATCGCTACAGCACAGGAACGCTCGCCACTGAGGCAAACCGAATTCATCTCCGCCGATTCGCTCGAAGACGAACACGAACTGTTGGAGCGCGTACGCAACATGCCCAACCTCGAAGTCGGCAAGGGCATCACGTTCCGTCCCAAAAGCAACTGGTTCTCACTGACGATGCGCTTCCGGATGCAGAACATGGTGGGACTCTCGTTCGACAAGGATTTCACGCTCACGAAAACCGATGCGCAGGTCAAGCGCCTGCGCCTGCGTTTCGACGGACACATCTACTCCCCGAAACTGGTCTATTCGGTTCAGCTGGGATTCACCTCCTACGACACGGAACCGCTGCCCAACGGCAATATGAACATTGTGCGCGACGCAATCGTCTACTACGTCCCCAGCCCCAAGTGGAACATCGGGTTCGGCCAGACCAAGATCAAGGCCAACCGGGCGCGCATTAACTCTTCGAGCGCCCTGCAATTTGTCGACCGCAGCATCGTCAACAGCGAGTTCAACCTCGACCGCGATTTCGGGTTCTTCGGCGAATACAACATGCGCGGGGGCGAGGGCTTCAACCTCTCGGCCAAAGGTTCGGTGACGCTGGGCGAAGGCCGCAACTGGGGCAGTTCGTCCAACGGCGGGCTTGCCTACACGGGACGGCTGGAGCTCTACCCGCTGGGGCGGTTCAAGTCGAAAGGCGACGTGATGGAGGGAGATTTCGAAGGCGAGGAGCAGGTCAAGATACTCGTGGCCGGAGCCTACTCCTACAACCACAAGGCGTCGCGCCTGAAGGGCCAGCGCGGCGCCGTCATGCCCGACGACGCGACCCGCAACATCGGCTCCTATTTTGCGGATTTCATCCTCAAGTACCGGGGATTCGCATTCTATACCGATTTCATGGGACGCAGCTGCGACCGACCGCTGTTCGACCCCCAGAGCAATGCCTTCGTATACAGCGGGCAGGGGCTCAACATACAGACCAGCTACCTGTTCGACAAGAAATGGGAGATCGCCCTGCGCAACTCGACGCTCTTCCCCGAGCACGAAGTACAGCCCTTTGCGGGGTACAAACGCTGGAACCAGACGACCGTAGGCGTCACCCGTTACATCATCGGCCACAGCCTTAAGGTACAGGCAGACATGTCGTACAACCACCGCAGCGAATCGTTTGACCCCGATTACAACCGCTGGGAGATCCGGTTCCAGCTGGAACTGGGACTCTGACCCGGCAACAGGAAAATACGAAAACTCCCGGCTATTGCCGGGAGTTTCTGTTTCGGGACAGGAACCCCGTTACAGGATTTTCAGCGCGATCCGCGCGCACGCCTCGGCATCGGCCAGGGCATGGTGGTGGTTGGCAAGGTCGAAACCGCACGCCGCCGACACGGTATGGAGCTGGTGGTTGGGCAGGCTGCTGCCGAACGTCCTGCGCGAGGCACGGCACGTACAATAGAACCGGTAGCCGGGATAAGGCATCCCGTACAACTCGAACACGGCGCGCAGGCACCCCTCGTCGAAGGGCGAGTTGTGCGCCACGAGCGGCAGCCCCTCGATACGGGGCGCAATCTGCTTCCACACGTCGGCGAAATCGGGCGCCTGGGCCGTATCCTCGTAGCTGAGGCCGTGGATGGCCGTGGTGAAGCGGCTGTAAAAATTGGGCCGCGGGCGGATCAGGCTGTAAAGCGTGTCGACCACCTCGCCGCCGCGCACGACGACGACGCCCACCGAGCAGACGCTCGTGCGCCGGCCGTTGGCCGTCTCGAAATCTATGGCTGCAAAATCTTTCATCGGTCAGGAGTGAATATCCTTCGCAAAGATACGGATTTTAACGCTTCCCGGTATCACCGGCAACGAAAAAACGGCCGCCTTTCCGAGGGCGGCCGTCGTTTCTGCCGGAGCGGGTTATTCGGTATACTCGTCGTCCGACGTGTCGGGCGTAACCCATGAATCGGCCGGGGTCAGCTCCTCGACCTCCGCCTCCGTCAGGAAGGCGTCTTTGTCGAACATGATGTCGTCGAAATAGTTGACCGTGCACTGGTAAGCGCCGTAGTTGTATGTCCAGTCCTTGGAGTAGATGCCGAAGATGGCCATGATATCGCCTTTCGCGCCGTCGCGGACGACGGGATACTGGGCGAAACGCGAATAACCGCTCGTGCGCACCGTATAGACCCCCTTCTTGTTGGTCGTCGAAGGCAGGGTGCTGTCATAGGTGAAAAGCACCGAACCGTAAAGGTTCGTACCGTCGTTGCTGAACGCCCAGCGGTACCAGACCTTGTTCATCACCGGACGGATGTCGGTATACATCCACGCGGGATAGATGTTCGACCCCACCGTCCCGTAACGGCACGTAACGCCGCGCAGGATCACCAGACGCCCGAAATACTGCTGCCCGTTCTGGCCGAAGAAATCGTCGCAGTTGGCCTCGGTGACCTCGAGGATCTCCTTGCCCAGCTCCAGCTGCGTCTCCTCGCCGAGGAACACGCGCTTGCGGATCTCCGTCGGGTCTTCGATGTTCGAGTTGGCATAGAATTTATGTTCGCCCACCTTGTTGTAGGAATCGGTAGGCCCCTCGCCCAGCGACAGCATCATGCGGTAGTTGCCGATATAGAGGCCCGAGACCTTGACATAGACCCAGTTCGAGGGGATCGTACCCGTGGCCTTGTCGAAACGCCCCATCGGATAGGTAAAATAGAGCCCCGTAGTGAGCTTCACCTCGATGGCACCCGAATCGTCCACCAGGTAGAGCGACTTGTAGACGTTACCCTCCTCGTCGCTCGACTGCACCTTGCCCTTGATGTAGTAATCCAGCCCGTCGGGCGACTGGCCGATCTGTACGTACTTCGTATCGCCCCAGCTCGAGTTGCTGCCCGTACCGCCGAGCGACTTGTGCTCATCGAGGAACATCTGTTTCACATCGGCGATGGAGATATGCTTCATCCCCGCGAAATCCTCGTCGGTATAGACTTTGGCAGGCTTCGGCGCATCGAAATCATTATAGCACCCCGTAACCGCAAACATCACGGCCAGCACGGCACATAACTGAAATATCTTTTTCATAATCGTCATATCGTATTAGAAGCGGAAATATACATTCAGGTAATAGGTCGTCCCCAGCAGGTAAAAGTACTTCGAATCGAACGGCACGTAGTACTGGATCGGCTGGGCGGCCGCACCCTCCTTGTTCACATAGGTACGGCGCGAAAGGCGCATCTGTTCGTAACCGCCCGTGCGGATCGTCTGGTCGTTGAGGATATTCTTCACCTCGAGGCTGAAGCCCAGCTGGTAGATGCGGTGGATGTACCAGTTCTTGCCGACGCTCAGGTTGAGCGTATAGGCCGAGTCGAATTTCTCCTGATCGCGCAGGTTCATCAGCGCCGTGTATTTCACGGCGCCGGGGAGCTGTGCCGCCTCGTCGGGGCGCAGTACCGTGGCATAAGCGGCACGGGTACGGCGCGCGGGGTTCATCGAGAGGTAGATACGGTCGTAATAGTTGAAATCGACCGAGGCGAACCAGTTGCGCGGGCCGCGGTAGCTCAGGCCGAGGTTGAGCGCCGTCTGGGGCGTGCTTTCGACGTAGAGGTCGTCCCAGAGCACCTTGTCGCCGCGGAGCACCTCCTCGCTGTTGTCGCGCGTCTGTGTGAAGTTGGCGTCCGACGTATAGCGGTAGTCGCCCAGGCTCAGGGCGCCGTTGAACGAGATGCCGCCCCAGATGGGAACCACGACGCCCACTTCGAGGCCGTAGTAACGCTTGTCGATGCCGCTCATGGCGAAGTTGGTGAACGACGACTGCGTATCGTCATAGTACGAGATGACCTTCGACTGGTCGGCGACCGAGGTATAGTAACCCGAAACGCGCGCCGTGATCCACGGCAGGTTGAGGTTGTACGACAGGTCGACGCCGAGTACCTTCTCGGAATCGAGGCCCGGCGTAGTCGTATTGCGGGTACGCGCCGAAACGAAAGCGTCGCGGAACTGCGGGGGATTGACCATGTAGGCCACATTGGCGTCGATGGCATGCGCACCCGAGAAACGGTACGAGAACTCGCCCTTGAGCTTGTAGGTCAGGTAGTCGAGCGTCTTCGATTTACCGAGCGAGTTGTTCGCGAAGAGTCCCTTGCGCAGCCGGCCGTCGCGCCACATGGCCGTATAGCCGACCTCGCCGCCGAGGCTCATCGTGAAACCGCCGAACGAGGCGTAATACTGCGCCCAGACCTGTGCCTGGCGCAGGTTGGCGTAGTAATCGTAGCTGAACTTGTCGCCTTCCCCGACGCGGCGGGCCTCGCCGTGCTTGAGGTAATAATCCAGGTCGTTCTGCGAAAGCAGCGGGTTGTAGTTGCCGTTGTCGCGCAGGGCGAACTTATCCACGTCGAGCCAGTAGTCGGCGCCGAGCAGGTCTTTCACCTGGTCGTAGTACTCCGTGCGGTTGATACGCGCCGTCAGGCCTCCGCGCAGCACGGACTGGTTGCGGAACGTATGGGCGATGTTGGCCGCGAAGTTGAAATCGCGCTGGTCGGTATGGCGTTCTTCGATCATGTAGATGCCCGAAGCCCCGGACTTGTTGCGGTTGTAGTTCATGCGGAACATGTTGTCGTAATCCATCTGGCTCTTGCTGGGGTCGGTGATCCACTCACGCATCGAACGCAGCGCAAGGTCGTTGTACGTCCCCAGATCCGAACTCTCGATGCCCTCGGACAACTGGAGGATACGGTTCGTGTAGAAGCTGGGCAGGTAACGGTAGTAGTCGGGGCGCGGGTCGGGGCCGTCCGTCCACGTCAGGGCCGAATAACCGTTCTTGCCGAAGCGGAACGAAGCCGCGGCGGCAAGTTTGGTATTCGACGAAATGTCGAACCCGTAGTTGAGCATCACAATCGGCTCGTGGTAATCGCGCACGCGCGAGTTGCGCAGCTTGCCGTCCTGCTTGCCCACATTGGGGTTGTAATAGTTGTTACTCAACAGGTCGTAGGCTTCCTGCGTCGACGCCTGCTGCGCTCCGCGCTCGGTCGGTGCGCCCAGGATGGTCAGCGCCAGGTTGTGGCGGTCGCCGCCGAAACGCTTTTCGACCGATGCGAAGTAACCGTAGGCATTGTAGTACACCCCGTCGACATAGGAGTTGCCGCCCTGGCGGGTCGAGAACGAGAAGGCGTACGACCATCCGTTGTCGAGCAGGCCCGAAGCGTAGGAAACCATCGCGCGGAAGCGGTACATCGAGTTGCCGTTCACGACGCTGGCACGGAAGCCCTTGCGCATCTGCGAAGCGCGCGCATTGACATTGGTCGTACCGCCGATGCCGTCGATGCCGTAGCCCGACGAGCGCAGCCCGGCGGTATTCTCCTGGTTACGCGTGGCATCGTTCAGGCCGCTCCACAACGACCAGGGGCCATAGCCCGTCATGGCGTCGTTGAACCGGATGCCGTTCAGGTAGATGCTCGAATACTGCGAATCGTAACCGCGCACGTTGAAACGCATCTCGCTGAATTTATACGAGGCAATGTTGTTGAAGACATCCTTCGACGACGAAAGCGACGAAGGCAGCGACTGCCCGTCGGCCGCCGTATCGGAGTCGAACTCCGCGAACACGGCGTCGTCGATGACATACTGCACATCGGGGGCCATCACCACCGAATTGAGGTTCTTGACCATCTTGTCGACACGAACCGCCAGGTCGAGGTTCTCGAACTCGGGGGCTTCGAATTTCAACTGGTATTCCCCTTTGGGCAACTGGTCGATATTGAAATTACCGTGGTTGTCGGTCATGACGGTGACGCCGAGCGGTTCGACGACCACCTTGACATTGCTCAGTGCGACACGGCCGTCACGCGAGACGACCTTGCCTTTGACGCCCCCGTCCTGGGCATACGCCCCGGCACAGGCCAGCGTGAGCAGGATAACAAGTAAAGCTCTGATCTTCATAATTACTTTGTTGGGTTATTTACCGATGTAAATGAATACGGGAAGGTGATCGCTGTATCCCCCCTGGAAATTGTTGCCCACGAACGTACGCAGCGGGTAGCCCTTGTACTGGCCTTCCTGCTGGAACAGATAGGGGACACGGAAAATATTGCCGTAATATTTCCCCTTGGGGGCACGCTCCAGCTTGAGCGAACCCGTCGAGCCGGTAGCGAGGTTCTCCGACACGACGATATTGTCGAACAGGTTCCACTGGTCGCGGTAGGCAAGCGAACCGATGCCCGCCTTCAGCATGTCGATAAAGGGATTGTAGTATCCGCCCGGTTGGAGCTTGCGGATGTTGCCTTCGGCGCCGAGCACCTCGGTGATACTCTTGTCGGTGGCGTCGTCGTTGAAGTCACCCATCATCACGACCTTGGTCGCGGGGTTGATCGCCAGCACCGAGTCGGCGGCATGGCGCATGATCTCGGCGGCGCGCTCGCGCTTGGGTGCCGAAGCCTCCTTGCCGCCCAGGCGCGAAGGCCAGTGGGCCACCATGAAATAGAACGGTTCCCCGTCGATCGTCCCCCACATCGTCACCACGTCGCGCGTGCGGAAATTCGGCAGGCTCTCCATCGTAAACGGAATCGGGGCGCTGCCCTCGAGCTTGAACACGTCGGGACGGTAGTAGAACGCCACGTCCACGCCGCGGGCATCGGGCGAATCGTAGTGCACGATGCGGTAATTGGCCGGGGCGAGTTTGGGCGTAGCGATCACGTCCTCCATGACATTGCGGTTCTCGATCTCCGAAACACCGATCACCACCGGGTAGTCCTTGTTGATGGCGGCGATGTCGAACAACACGCGCGAAAGGTTATTGATCTTTTTGGTGTACTTGGGCGTATTCCACTTCTTGGGCCCCTCGGGCGTAAACTCCTCGTCGTAAATCTCCGGGTTGCGGATCGTATCGAAGAGGTTTTCGAAGTTGTAGAAAACGACCTTGTAGGGTTTCTGGGCGAAGCAGGCGACGATCAGCGCTGCGAAAAGCCCGGTAAAAAGCAGTTTCTTCATATAGTTCAGATTAATTTATACCCCAGTCCGAGGGATTGTTCTGTGCCTTCACGTCGGCGGCAATGGCCTCGTCGAGCATCGTAAAGAATTTATAACCCGTTTTCTCTTCGATGTCGGCAACGCTCGTGATATATTGTTTTATATTCCCGGTCGTGGTTGAGGAATTTTCAGCCCAATAACCGATTGCCGCCAATTGCGATGCATCGGTAATCTGGTCGATCCGCTTCCCCGTCCTGCCGCTTTTGGTACGTAGCAGCACCTTCCAGCAATACTGTGGAATCGCGACCCGATTCCCCTCTTTATCCGTCGTATATCCCTGTACCCCATAAGTTCCCGTAACATTGTACAAGGTATCGGGATATGAAATATATTTCAGGGTAAGATCTTCCAAATCCCCCCACGACCCGCTATTAAAATCAGGATCCTGAGGCATAATATTGGTCGAATAGAACGTCTGCTCATTCAATAGCGAAGAATAGCTGACATAACGATGGTAGGACATACACTGATGCCCGCGGATAGGCCGCCCATTATATGAACCGCGGCTCAAATCGACCTGAAATTCCTCCGGCACTTCAGGATCGTATTTCCATGCATTAGAACGCTCATATTTTCCAACCCGGTAACAGGAATGGATCGGATAGGCGACCCAGTTGGCGATACGTTTCTTCGTGTCGTAGCAAATCGTAAAGTTACGTGCCGTCACGGTCGAAGAGAGCGGCGCATAATGTGTTACGTAACGGTAGTCGGGAGCTTCGACATAGGCGGGCAATTCCGCCCACGCATGATCCATCGATGCCGGAACCGAGTAGTCCGCCTGGTCGATCGTCAACGTGAATTCGTGTCCGCCGTCGAAAACGACATCGACCGCAGCCCGGCGCGAAGCGCCCGTTTCGTTTTTGTCCAGGTAGAGGTAAATGACCTCGCTTGCGGCGACCAGCTGCGCCGATTTGGTCGTGGCTTGCGTCCTGCGCGACGTCCAGCACCAACTGCCGCCTTCGGTCACGGTGACGGTATAAGCCGTACCCACGGGCCCCGTCAGCACGAGCCGGGGATCGGTCGCATAACCTTTGGCGTCGAGCGTGGTCGTCTCGGTTTCCATGAACACCGCGGAAATATTCGCCGGGGTGCCGTCGTCGGAGGAACCGCACCGCCCGAAAACCAGCAGGAGCGCCCCGAGCACCATAGCCCGCCCGAAAAGTTTCAATAACCCGTTTGTCAAAATCATGTGGGAATTTGCAGATAAAAATGTCAGGTAGAAAATCCGACAATCATCCCCGGCGGATTGGCTTCCGCCGGGGATGGATTATCGGAATCAGAGAGTTGCTATTCGCTCAATTCATAAAGGGCGACACACATATATTCTTCTTTTGTACGATCAGTATCTGCAGCTGCATTCTTAGCAGAATATGCACCAAAGCGATAGAAATCTTTAGTCACATTACTCGACTGAGCATATGTTTGGAAAAGCAATGCACGTTCCGTATTTGCGCCAATAGTACTAATATCCTTAATCAAGAAAGTATCTGTCGTAGGATATTCTCCCTGCAGGAATTTCCAGCCCCTATTTGCAGATGGTGTATCGGCTACAGCGAGGTTCGTTCCGGGTTTTGATGCAGACGAGTACTCAACATATTTGCCAGCAGATGACAAAATCGTATAGTAATCGCTGTTTGCAGTAATTGTCACAGCGTATGCGTCGTTCGTAGCATTCGATTCAATTTTCCCATTGGCAACCGTAATTTCTGTTCCATTCACTTTACCACTTGCCATCAGAGATGCGTCAAACACATAATTCTTTTCCCCTGTTTCAGCCACAATCAAGTATTTTTTACCTGAAGTAAGGGTAGTAACACGCGTATAGCCGCTACCGCCCGGCACGGATTTCCCGGCCTGCGAAATCGCAACGGTTTTGGTATCCACAGCGGCACCGGCCTTCATCAGTTTGATGGTCAGCGTGGCGGTGATAGCCTGCTCCGTCGTGTTTTCCTTGGGCGTCACGGTTACAACCATCCCGTTTACGGAGGTCGTGAACTGCTCCGATTTATCCGTAGCGGCTTCGATCGTGCAGTCGTCGGCATTGGCAGCCGTGACCGTCACGGTCTTGGCATTGTCCGTCGCCGCGAAAGAAAGCGACGTCGGGTCGAGCTTGGTAATCTTCGGTTCAGCGGGTGCATCACCATCCTTTTCGACCGATACGGCAATCGTGCTAAGCATCTTACTCTGGTTGGTCATACCTAACGTATAACCCTTGACAATAACAACCTGTCCATTAAGGGAAGCATCGACAAAACCATCGGCGGGATATGCCAGAGAGCCCTGCAGATCCGTACCTTCGACAGCTATATTATAGTAATACCCGTCTATCGTAAGCGTGCCCGAATATTCGATATATTTAATAACGGGAGTGGCTGCCGCATAGGCATCGAAAGCGGCTCCGTCGAACTTTTCGGGAGTAGGCTGTGTGAAGGAACCGTCAGATACCTTTTCTATTACCAAGTCGGTTTCAGAGAACTGTACCAACTTACTGTAAGTAGTCGTCTTGCCGGTCACCTTGACAGTCTGGCCAATCGTAGCGGAATAATCTACCACAGGCTTATTATCTTTCCATCCAAGATAGACCAGAATCTTCCCGCTATTGTCCTGAATCAGGAAACTACGTCCGTTAATCGCCACGACTTGTCCCTGCGTAGTATAGGTCGCGCCTACCGAACCCGCAATGACTTCAGCAATGGTCTTCGTTTCAGTTACAGGAGGAGTAATATTGTCCAGGTCGACCTCCGTACCACCGATGCCCTCGAAAAGTTTCACGTCGTCGATACGGTGTGCGGATGTAAGATCCGAAGTAAATTTAATGTAAAGTTCCGAAGGCACCTGTTTCAGCGTGAAATTGGCCGTCGCCAAAGCCCAGGTACCGTAGTTAGAGTGCTCGTCGTCCCCGACAGGGCGGTCATAGGTAATTTCCGCCCAGTTTTCACCGTCTTTGCTCAGATATACATGGAACTCCGAAGTCTTGAAGGCATTGTCCTTATCTTCAAAAATACTACGGTATGAACCGAACGTAAGTTGAAGGTTCTTCTTGGTAGATTCAAGTGCGATTTTCTGAATCTCAAAAACACCGCTCGTTCCGAAAAACATATTGTTGACACCGGAAGCGTCGTCCTTGTACTTCGAATGGCTATCGTTCGAAGGCGAATTCGAACGAACACTTATACCGCTCGTTTTATAAGCAACATTGTCGGCACCCGTGCCGGTCTGGTTCTTCCAACCTTCGAACTGGTCGGCAAAAGGCCAGCCGCTGCTGCCTTCCGTTGCCTGCTCCTTATCGAAATCGTTAGCATAGATAGCATCGCCCGTGGGGGGGGGTGTAACCCCGCTGCCGTACTGTTTTACGGCTACGGACGACTCGGCCTGACCCCATTTGCCGAATTCGGGGTGGATAAGCGTGAAGGAGATTTTGCCTTCGCGCAGGTTCGTACCGGCGGGCAGCTCGGAAACCGTAACGGAGATCGTTCCGTTGCCTTTGCCGCTCATCGGGGAAATGGTAGCCCAATCCAGGTTACTTGCAGTAACCGTCCATTCGCAGTTCGCCGTGATGGCAACGGTCTGCGTCGTCGCCGTCTCATCGGTGAAATCAAGCGCCGTCGGATCCGCCGTCAACTTCGGCGTCAGCGACTTGTCATCATCATCGGAGCATCCCGTAAATGCCGTGGCTGCCACGAGGAAGAATGCGCCGAACAACAACCTAAAAAGATGTTTACTCATAAAAATAGTTTTAATTAGGTGATTATAAACTAATATCCGTTTGCAAAAATAACTTACGATTCTTCCGTTTTTTAAAGGGGAAACTATTACAAAGATAACTTTTATTTCAAAAATACAAAAGGATTTCGGCATATATTTACTGTTAAGGTTCCGTTACATAGCAAAAAAACGTTCCATGCTGCCTCGGAAAGGACAACCCGTGCGGCATACAGCCTCGCAAGCACCCAAATCAAGGCATCGGCGGAGGCTTCCGTCCGGAACCGCCCCCCTGGCGCACCTTCGGCCAGGCAAAAAAAAATTCCGCCCCGGAAACCCGGGACGGGCGAAGTTTCAAGGCTGGTTGGCGGATTGCATCGGCAGGGGTCATAAACCGGCATCGTTTCCGATGCTGCAAAATTACCCTGCGGCTATTTCATCGTTGCGACAGTCCCGTTACAATCCCGGGAATATGGCATTGCACGCACGTTGCAGCAGCCGGCAAAGCCGCTCGGCCACACCACCCGGCCACAAAAGCAGCCTGCCCGGACTGTAAACGTCCGGGCAGGCCATGCCGAATAACGGGTTCGGCAACGATTGCAATACGACGGCGGCCTACCCCACACAGCGGCCGCGCAGGGATCACGCCCTATTCCCACTCGATCGTTGCGGGCGGTTTCGAGGAGATGTCGTAGACGACGCGGTTGACCCCGTTGACTTTGTTGATGATGTCGTTCGACACATTGGCCAGGAACTCGTAGGGCAGGTGCACCCAGTCGGCCGTCATGCCGTCGGTCGAAGCCACGGCACGCAGCGCGACGCAGCTCTCGTAGGTTCGCTCGTCGCCCATCACGCCGACGCTCTTCACCGGGAGCAAGATGGCCCCCGCCTGCCACACCTTGTCGTAAAGCCCGGCATCGCGCAGGGCGTCGATGTAGATCTTGTCCACGTCCTGCAGGATTCCGACCTTTTCGGGCGTAATGTCGCCCAGGATGCGGATCGCAAGGCCGGGCCCCGGGAAGGGATGGCGCCCGATCAGCTGCTCGGAGATCCCGAGCGACCGACCGACACGGCGCACCTCGTCCTTGAAGAGCAGGCGCAGCGGTTCGACGATCCCGAGGTGCATCTTCTCGGGCAGCCCGCCGACGTTGTGGTGCGACTTGATCGTCGCCGAGGGGCCGTTGACCGACACCGATTCGATCACGTCGGGATAGATCGTCCCCTGCGCCAGCCAGCGCACGTCCTTGATCCGGATCGCCTCGTCGTTGAACACCTCGACGAAGTCGCGGCCGATGATCTTGCGTTTGGTCTCGGGATCGCTGACGCCGGCCAGGTCGCCCAGGAACTTGTCGCCGGCCTTGACGCCCTTGACGTTCAGGCCCATGTTCTTATACGACTCGAGCACGTCCTCGAATTCGTTCTTGCGCAGCAGGCCCGAATCCACGAAGATGCAGTGCAGGTTCTCGCCGATGGCCCGGTGCAGCAGCACGGCGGCAACCGAGGAGTCCACGCCGCCCGAAAGCCCGAGCACGACCTTGTCGTCGCCCAGTTTCTCCTGCAACTCGCGCACGGTGGCCTCCACGAAACTCTCCGACGTCCACTCCTGCGTGCAGCCGCAGATACCCGCGACGAAATTCTTCAGCAGCTGCGTGCCGTCGGTCGAATGGTACACCTCGGGGTGGAACTGGATGCCCCACGTCTGCTCGCCCTCGACGTGGAACGCCGCGACGCGCACGTCCTCGGTGCTGGCCACAATCTTATAGTTCGCGGGCACCGACGTGATCGTATCGCCGTGCGACATCCACACCTGCGTGGTCGCAGGCAGGCCGCGCATCAGCGGGTCACCGGCATCGCCCACCGTAAGCACCGCACGGCCGTACTCGCGGCTGGGCGCAGGCTGCACCTCACCGCCGAAGGCCGATGCGAGGAACTGCGCGCCGTAGCAGACACCCAGCAGGGGCAGTTTGCCCTTGATGGCCGAAAGGTCGGGGGCAGGGGCATGCTCGTCCCTCACGGAAAAGGGACTGCCCGAGAGAATCACACCCCGCACCGAAGCATCCGGCACCGGAATCTTGTTGAAGGGGTGGATTTCGCAATAGACGCTCAGCTCGCGTACGCGCCGCGCGATGAGCTGCGTGTACTGCGACCCGAAGTCGAGAATCAGGATTTTTTCCATAATATAATGTAAGTCCGACGAATCGGGGTTCATCAATTTCGGAAGATTTACAAGCCATGAAACTCGCCGGACTCACTCTACGGCGTCTCCGACGCCGGTTTCAGGCCTAAAATTCCTCCGGGCCTTCCTCGCTGCCAAGGAAGACCTCGAATCCTTATTATTTTCTTTTTACCGGACGGTTGTAACTTCCCGAAAGGCGCATCTCCGCGGCGAAAGCCTCGTTCCCGACTTCGCGGATGCGTGCTATGCAACCGCGACGGTCTGAGCGAAAAACGACCTGGAAAACCCCGGCGATGAAATTATTGAACTTTCCGCAGGCATCCAGCGGCACCAGCGTGCATTCGGCGCAACTCTGCCAGCCGTTCTCCCGGCAGCAGAAACGAACCTTGCACCACACGGCCTTTTCGTTATCGCGGCACCCCGGACAACTCCCTTTCCGGAATTTCCGGCATGAACCGCAAAAAAAGCCCGCAGGCCGCAATCCCGGGATCGGAACTATTCACCGCGGGAATAATTGGGCGTTTCACTCGTGATGGTCACGTCGTGCGGGTGGTTCTCCGTAACGCCGTTCGAGGTGATGCGGATGAACTGCGCACGCTGCAAAGCCGCGATGTCCCTGGCACCGCAATAACCCATGCCCGAACGGATGCCGCCGATAAGCTGGAAGACAGCCTCGCTCAACGTACCCTTGAAGGGTACGCGCGCCACGATCCCTTCGGGAACGAGCTTGTTGATGTTGCCCTCGCCCTTCTGGAAATAGCGGTCGGCGGAACCCGCCTTCATGGCGTCGATCGAGCCCATGCCGCGGTAGGTCTTGAACTTACGGCCGTTGTAGATGATCGTGTCGCCGGGAGACTCCTCCGTGCCGGCGAACATCGAGCCGATCATCACGCAGTCGCCGCCCGCAGCCAGCGCCTTGACGATGTCGCCCGAATAGCGCAGTCCGCCGTCGGCGATAACCGGAACACCCGTATCTTTGGCGGCCGACGCCGCGGCATAGATGGCCGACAGCTGGGGAACGCCCACGCCCGCGATGATGCGCGTCGTGCAGATCGAGCCCGGGCCGATACCGACTTTGATGCCGTCGGCGCCGTTCTCGATCAGGAACCGTGCGGCTCCTGCCGTGGCGATATTTCCGACCACCACGTCGAGCGACGGATAGGCGGCCTTGATCTCCTTGAGCTTATTGACGATATTCATCGAATGCCCGTGCGCGGAGTCGAGCACCACGGCATCCACATCCTCCTCGACGAGCGCCTTGACACGCTCCAGCGCATCGGGCGTGATGCCCACGCCGGCTGCGACGCGCAGACGGCCTTTGGCGTCCTTGCAGGCGTTGGGATGATCCTGCACCTTGGTGATATCCTTATAAGTAATAAGCCCCACCAGATGGCCTTCGTCGTCCACCACGGGGAGCTTTTCGATCTTGCTGTTGAGCAGCACCTCCGACGCGTGCGACAATTCGGTGCTATGCGTCGTGATGAGGCGGTCGCCGGGGGTCATCACCTCCTCGATGCGGCGCGTCATGTCGCGCTGGAACCGCAGGTCGCGGTTGGTGACGATGCCGATCAGCTTCCGATCCGCATCCACGACCGGAATACCCCCGATCTTGTTCTCTTTCATCAGGTTGAGCGCATCGCCGACCGTATGGTCTTTCGAGATGGTCACCGGGTCGTAAATCATGCCGTTCTCGGCCCGTTTCACCCGGCGCACGTGCGCGGCCTGCTCGGCGATGGACATGTTCGAGCGCCACTTTCGAATTTCCCTGGTACGTACCGAACGGCAGATCGACGACAACCAGCGCACGGCTGACGGCACGCACGACCGAGCGGGCATGGTAAATCATCATATCGAGGGTAATGGGAAGCGTGGTTTCGTAACCGGCCATCACGTTGGCCGCCGAGTCGCCCACGAGGATCACATCGATCCCCGCGGCGTCGACGATGCTGGCCATCGAATAATCGTACGAAGTCAGCATGGCGATCTTCTCCCGGCGCTGCTTCATCTCCGTCAGACGGTAGGTGGTCACTGCCCTGACAGTACTTTCTACAGACATAGTTTACTACGAACCCGATGGATTATTCAACATTTCACTCGTTCGCAAGGTTCCGACATGGAATCCATCGGATTCGTATTACGGCGCAAAAACGCCTATTCCATATCGACAATCCTTCCAAACCTCCCTTTGAAAAGGGAGACTTATCAACACCTGTAAACCGGGGTGATAGCGCAAGCCGGGTGCAAAGCCAAATTTATCTGTTTTGCCGGGGCGCAGCTAAACCGAGGTTCAGCGCGGCAAAGTTAACGCTTCGGCCGGATTTGGCAAAAAAAATCCCACAAAACGACACCGCCCGAAACCGAAACGTTGATCGAATGCTTCGTCCCGGCCTGCGGAATCTCGATCGCGCCGTGGCACATGTCCACGGCCTGCTGCCCCACGCCCATCACCTCATTGCCGAACACGAGCGCATATTTCACGCCCGGCTCCGCCCGGAAATCGCCGAGCATCACGGCTCCTTCGACCTGCTCGACGGCATAGACCCGGTAGCCTTCGGCGCGCAGGCGGGCAATGCACTCCTCCGTCGTCTTGTGATAAGTCCACGGCACGGTCAGCTCGGCTCCGAGCGCCGTCTTGTGGATCTCCCGGTTGGGCGGGGTGGCGGTGATGCCGCACAAGGCGATACGTTCCACGGCGAAAGCGTCCCCCGTGCGGAAGAAGGCCCCCACGTTCTGCAGCGAACGGACGTTGTCGAGCACGACCGTAACGGGCATTTTCTCCATCGCGGCGAACTCTCCGGCCGAGGGCCGGTTCAGCTCTTCGTTGGTGATTTTACGCATAACGTATGCAAATGAGTGATTTCGGGGTCAAAAGTAGTCAAATAATAAATATTTTACCTATTTTTGGGGTCTCAATTCAAAGAATTATGTCACTCAAAAAAGTCTTGATGCTATCGTTCGCCGCCCTTGCCGCGGGAGGAAGCCTCAGCGCGCAGAATCTGATCGTCGGCGCCGACTTCGCGACCCGCTTCGACAACCGGGAATACGCCAACAACGATTTCAACGAATCGCAGACGCTCTTCAGCGCCCGCTTCACACCCCGCATCGGCGTGGAATGGATGGAGAAAAACCGGCTGATCTTCGGCGTAGACCTCCTGCAGAACTTCGGGCAGCACAACGGCGCCCGCGAACCGTTCCTGAGCGACGTGAAACCGCTGATATATTACCAGTTCAACAGCAAGAACGTACAGGCCAACGCCGGCATCTTCGACCGCAAAGAGCTGCTGGGCGATTATTCGAGGGCGTTCTTCAGCGACTCGACGGCGTTCTACCACAACCGCCTGTCGGGTTTCCTCGGGCATTATAAATCCACCGAGCGCGAGAATACCTATGTAGAAATGGCGATCGACTGGGAAGGCATGTATTCCGAGCAGTCGCGCGAAATGTTCCGCATCATCTCGGCGGGACGCTACACGCTCGAGCGGGGCTTCTACTTCGGTTATGCCTTCTCGATGTTCCATTTCGCAGGTTCGAAGCTCAACGAGAACGTCACGGACAACCTGCTGGTAAACCCCTATGCGGGCTGGGGATTCAACGCCTTCTTCGACTTCGACATCAAGGCCGGGTTCCTCTTCGCCCCGCAGCGCGGCCGCAGCGTAGACCACAACTGGAAAAAACCGTGCGGTGCACAGATCGACTTCGTGCTGACCAAGTGGGGCGTGAAACTCGAGAACAACCTCAAGTGCAACCTGCGTTTCGACGACACCAACCCGGTGAAGGAGGACGTGGAGTACGTGGATTCGATCAAGCGCGACATCCGGTGGCTGGGTTTCGACTGGGCGTTGGAACGCTATGCGTCGGACTATTTCGACCAGCTCTACGACTGGGCCGTCGTCCTGATCAAGAAAGGATTGGCCTATGTCGATGACCAGACGCAGGAAGAGATCCGCCTCACGCGCGGCACGGTATCCGAGCCCGGCAAGGAGTCGCCTTGGCGCAACCGCTCGGTCGAGGAAAACCTCGACCTGTTCGAGCGGATGAAAAAGGGCGAGTTCGCCGACGGCGAGAAGGTGTTGCGAGCCAAAATCGACATGGCGCACCCGAACATGCTGTTCCGCGACCCGATCATGTACCGCATCCTGCACGCCGAGCATCACCGCACGGGTAACAAATGGTGCATCTATCCGATGTACGACTATGCGCATGGCCAGTGCGATTCAATCGAACGGATCACCCACTCGATCTGCACCCTCGAATTCGACGTGCACCGTCCGCTCTACGACTGGTTCATCCAAGCGCTCGACATCTACCCCTCGCACCAGTACGAATTCGCCCGTCTGAACCTCACCTATACGATGATGTCCAAGCGCCGTCTTCTGAAACTCGTGCAGGAGGGCGCCGTGATGGGCTGGGACGATCCCCGCATGCCGACCATCTGCGCCCTGCGCCGCAAGGGTTATACGCCGGCTTCGGTGCGCAACTTCGCCGAAATGGTCGGCGTAGCCAAGCGCGACAACGTGATCGACCTGGGCAAGCTGGAGTTCTGCGTGCGCGAAGACCTGAACAAGGTCGCCGAACGCCGCATGGCGGTACTCAACCCGCTGAAAGTCGTCATCACCAACTACCCCGAAGGCAAAACCGAGCTTTTCACGGCGATCAATAATCCCGAAGACGAAAACGCCGGCACGCGCCAGGTGCCTTTCTCGCGCGAGATCTATATCGAACGCGACGACTTCATGGAGGTCCCGCCCAAGAAATACTACCGCCTGAGTCCCGGTACGGAGGTGCGCCTGCGCTACTCCTACCTGATCCGATGCGAAGAGGTCGTCAAGGATGCAGAAGGCAACATCACGGAGCTTCGCTGCACGTACGACCCGGAGTCGGGCAACGGTTCGTCGAGCGACGGCCGCCGCGTGAAAGGCGTGATCCACTGGGTATCGGCGGCCGATGCGATCGAAGCCGAAATCCGGCTCTTCAACCCGCTTTTCACGACCGAAGATCCCGACGACGTGGCCGAAGGCGGCAGTTGGGAGGACAATCTCAACCCCGATTCGATGATCGTCACCCGAGGCTATCTGGAACCGTCGCTTGGGGAGGCTCCCATCGGGCAGCCGTTCCAGTTCGAGCGCGTAGGGTCTCCATGTGGGCGAAAAAATCCTCGTCGAAACCGCCCATCGCCCGAAATACTTCGGCCCGGCAGCAGAAAGCAGCGCCGCTCGCCCAAAAAACATCGCGGGCATCGTCGTACTGCCCTTCGTCCCGTTCGACACACTGCAAAATACGACCTCGGCAGAAAGGATACCCCAGGTAGTCGATGAAACCGCCCGAAGCTCCGGCATACTCGAACCGTGCAGGCTCGACGAGCGACAGCAGCTTGGGCGCTACGGCAGCCACGGTCCGATCCCGATCGAGCGTTTCGACGAGCGGTTCGACCCATCCGGCAGGCGTTTCGACATCCGAATTGAGCAGAATGAAATAGTCCGCATCGAGATACTCCAACGCCCGGTTATAACCTCCGGCGAACCCGTAGTTACGGTCCAGTACGATTCGCCCCACAGCGGGAAATTCGCGTTCGAGCACGCCGAGCGAATCGTCCGTCGAACCGTTGTCGGCCACGACGACGCCGACCCCTTCGGGAACCGATGCGAGCACCGAAGGCAGGAAACGGCGCAAATGCCCAGCACCGTTCCAATTCAGGATCACTATTTCTGTTTTCGTTCGCATTCCATGCGGGCCAGATCGGCCGGGGACTTGTGTTTCCACCGCTTGTGCGACCACATCCACAGGTCGGGGTATTCGCGGATCTTCTGCTCCAGGCGCCGCACATAGCGTTCCGTTATTTCATGGGGAGCGACCTCCTCTTCTCCGTCGTAAATCCGGTCGAAATCCATCTCGTAATAACCCGGCTTGACACGCCGCAGCCAGCAGCAATACACGGGCAGGCCGCAACGCAGCGCCAGCTTCTCCCCTCCGTCGAAAAAGATCGTATCCCGATTGAGGAAGCGGAACCAATGGCTGTCGGGACGGCGCGGCGGATTCTGATCGGCAATCAGTCCCATCACGATATTCTTGCCGTCGATTCCCTTCTCCCGATTTCGCAGATAGAAGCGCAGGGACTCAGCCATCGGTACCGGGCAGATATTCGCATGGCTGCGCAGACGTTTGTACAATTCGTCGAAAACGCGACTCCGCAGGGGATGATAGACCGCCACGACCACCTGCGAAGGGACGATAATCCCCCAGAACGAACAGTACTCCCAGCACCCTAAATGAGCCGTCAGAGCGATCCAGTCCCGGCCCTCGACCGCAGCCATCTGCTTTTCCAGATCCTTTACGACGACGACCTGACGGCATTTCTCGTCGGTGAGTCCGGCCAGACTGAAGGTATCCACGAAAATCTCCGCCAAAGTACGGTAAAAACCTCTCCGGATAGCACGCAACTCCTCCGGGCTTTTCTCCGGAAAAGAGTTCCGCAAATTCTCCGTCACGACCCGATAACGGTAACGCAACAGGCGCAACGCACCGAAAACGACCGGTTCCACCACGTAATAGCGAAACCAATACGGCAAAATGGAGAAAAACTTACAGAAAATCCAGAGGCTTTCCAGTCCGATCCTTCCCCAAAAACCCAGATTCGGGCTTTTCTGTCTTTCTACCTCCGGCTTATTCATTCGATTTCGGTTCTACGAACAGTTTCACATTATCGACCTTCGTGCGGACCGAAAGCCACTTGCGCAACTGCTCCCGGTCTATCTGGCGTTGGAAATCCTTCGGCGTAATGACGCAAACCAACAGCGTATCCAGCGGTTTGCCCGCAACGTCGAACATCACCCCTTTGGTAAGCGACATCGACTCCACGTTATCCGACATCACGCCCACCTCCTGCGAAATATCGCCGATATCGACATTCGTCACCTGATAGCGAGCCAGTCGCTGTTTCATCTCGGCGATTTGCCGATTCTTCTCGTCCAGCAGCTCCACGTAACTCGACTGCAGCGACTGCAAATCGACTTTATCCGAGGTCGATGCCTGGCGCACCACCAATTCTGTCCGGGGCAACCCGTAGCTGGCAAGCTGTCCCCGCGCATTCTCGATCACATCTTCGCCGAGCGGCTCCCCGACCAACAGCAGTTCGATACGGGGCGATTCTCCGCCCCGGCGGTAGATCTTGCTGGATTCGATCACACGGGTCTGCGGGAAATTGAACACCTGGGCGATATACTTATCGGCCTGCACCTCGAAAATCGAAACCCGCACCATATGCAAGCCGATGAATACGCTGGGAATAAACGTAACGAGCGTAATCGCCAGCATCGTCCGCTTCACGAAACGCTCACGGGATTTGTTGAGAAACGTCTTCTTCCTGTACTTCAGAAACCGGGTAAAAATATAAGTAGCCAGGGCGATAAAAACCGTATTGATGAAAAACAGGTAAAACGCCCCGAAGAAAAAACGATACTGTCCCGTCGCCAAACCGAACCCGGCCGTACAGAGAGGCGGCATCAACGCCGTAGCGATCGCAACGCCCGGAATAACGGTCGAATTACGATCCTGGCGCGATTGCGCCACGATACCGGCCATACCGCCGAAAAAGGCGATCAACACGTCGTAAGTCGTCGGAGTGGTACGTGCGAGCAATTCGCTGCTCGCATTCCCCAGCGGGGAGATGAAAAAGAAGAGGGTCGAAGTCGAAATCGCCACGACGAACATCAGGACGAAGTTCCTGACGGATTTTTTCAGCAGGTCGAAATCGTTGATCCCGAGCGAAAAGCCGATACCCATAATCGGCCCCATGATCGGAGAAATACACATGGCGCCGATAATTACGGCGGCCGAATTGACATTCAGTCCCAGCGACGCCACCATCGTTGCGCAAATCAGGACCCACAAATTGACGCCGCGAAACTCCGTACCCTTGCTGATGTTAGCAGCTACTTCATCCTGCGAGGCCTTGTCATCCTCCAGACTGAAACGGTCCCGTATAAAGGCCCGGAACTCCGCCCAAAGTCGGAACGAATGACGGGGCTGCTCTTTCAATTCACTATTTTCCATATCACTCATTTACTCTTCTTCGGATTCTGTATCCATATTCTTTCCCGGTTTCGGAAGCCCCGCCACCACGATCACGAACTCTCCTTTGGGCGTATGTTCCCGGAAATAGTCCGCAACCTCGGCAAGGGTTCCCCGCACGGTCTGTTCGAACTTTTTGGTCAGTTCCCGCGACACGGCCGCCATCCGCTCCGGACCGAACACCTCGGCGAACTGTTCGAGGGTCTTGACCACCCGGAAAGGCGACTCGTAAAAAATCATCGTACGCGGCTCCGACGCAAGGCTCTGCAAATGCTTGTTGCGGCCTTTCTTCTGGGGCAGAAAACCCTCGAAGCAAAACCGGTCGCACGGAAAGCCGCTCTGCACCAGCGCCGGGACGAAAGCCGTAGCCCCGGGCAACGTTTCCACTTCGATCCCCGCTTCAAGACAGGCCCGCACCAGCAAGAATCCCGGGTCGGAGATTCCCGGCGTGCCCGCATCCGAAATCAGAGCCGCTGAACGGCCCTGGGCGATGTTGTCGGCCACCAGACCAACCGTCGCATGTTCATTGAACTTGTGGTGGGCATACATCTTTTTCTCGATGCCCAGATGCTTGAGCAGCACCGACGAGGTGCGCGTGTCTTCAGCCAGAATAAAATCGACTTCGGAAAGCACCCTGACGGCCCGAATCGTGATGTCGTCCAAATTTCCGATCGGCGTAGGAACGATATAGAGCTTAGCCATCGTCAGGAGAGTTTACGTTCCAGCAACTCCATCAGGAACCTCACTCCGTCGGACGAAGGGTTCCAATCGTAATTCTCGGAGATATAGATAATGCAGTCGTCCAGGTCGTCAAACTCGTTCAGACGGTCGATCGTCCGTTCGTACCGCTCGGTATCGCCGCCGAACAAGTCCCGCAGCAACAGGAATTTGTCGTTGATACCGATCGCCTGCTTCAGGTCGGTGACAGCAATGAATTCGGGCTTTTCGGACGCTCCCTCCGATTCTCGGACAGTTTCCGGCAGCGGCACTGACTGCTCGGCGGCAGGTTCCGCGGCATTTCCAGCAACGGGCTCTGCCGGAGCCGTCTCCTCAATGGAAAACTCGGATTCAGGCTCAGAAGCGACCGGTCCGGATTCGGTCACGGGTTCAGCGGCAGAGATTTCCGGTT